>ENA-ORCY01000339-ORCY01000339.1-marine-metagenome-genome-assembly--contig:-NODE-339-length-30039-cov-4.417295_pt1 | contig 30039 bp, 29 predicted proteins | sample MGYA00248634_ERZ508507 | MGnify/ENA primary metagenome ERZ508507 (study PRJEB26178, sample SAMN06266269) | marine metagenome | isolation source: Columbia River Estuary | place: USA:Columbia River Estuary... | reverse complement strand
GGCTATGGATGTGTTACCTGTATTGGAAACTCTGGTCCATTGCCTCTAGAGGTTAGCAAAGCAGTAAATGACAATGATCTGGCTGTTGCAGCGGTGCTCTCTGGAAATAGAAATTTCGAAGGTCGTATTAGCCCTGATGTGAAAATGAACTACCTAGCATCGCCTCCGCTAGTTGTCGCTTATTCAATTGCTGGAAGTATGGATCATGACTTTGATAAAGATCCACTAGGGCAAGATAGCTCTGGAAATGATGTTTTCCTTAAAGACATTTGGCCTAGTATGCAAGAGATTCAAGGCGTAATTGATTCAGTGGTTACCTCAGATATGTTTAAGAAAGATTATTCAAGTGTCTTTGCCGGAGATCATCGCTGGACCTCACTTGCAACTCCTGAAGGAAAGACTTTTGAATGGGATCCAAAATCTACCTATGTCAGAAAACCTCCTTACTTTGAATCTATGCCTAGAAATCCACTTCCAGTTACTGATGTTTCAGGTGCAAGAGTTCTGGCAAAGCTTGGTGATTCGGTGACTACCGATCACATATCACCAGCAGGGTCAATTAAAGTTGATTCTCCAGCAGGAAAATACTTGGCAGAAAATGGCGTAGAAAAATCTGACTTTAATTCCTATGGGTCGCGACGCGGTAATCATGAAGTAATGATTAGAGGAACTTTTGCAAATATTCGCTTAAAGAATCTCTTACTTGATGGAGTTGAAGGTGGCTTTACTAGAAACTTTATTGATGGTGGTAAGCAGAGCACCATCTATGATGCATCAATGGCATATCAAGGCGCCAATATTGCTTTGGTGATTCTGGCAGGAAAAGAATATGGCTCTGGCTCTTCTAGGGATTGGGCTGCAAAAGGAACTGCGCTTCTTGGAGTAAAAGCAGTCATTGCTGAATCTTTTGAGAGAATTCATCGATCTAATTTAATTGGAATGGGAGTTCTTCCTCTGCAATTCCTTGATGGTCAAGATGCTAATTCATTGGGGCTAAGTGGCGAAGAAGTGTTTTCAATAACTGGCGTTACTGCTTTAAACGAAGGTCGCATTCCAAGTATCGTTACTGTAACGGCAGGGGATAAGAGCTTTGAGGCAAAGGTTCGTATCGATACCCCAGGTGAGGCTGATTACTATCGCCATGGGGGAATCATGCAGTACGTCTTGCGCTCTCTTCTTTCCTAGTTCACCGATAGAATCTAGACATGAAACACCTAAGCCGGATTAAATCTCCTGGCGATTTGGCGCGCTTTAGCCAAGAGGAGCTAACGGAGTTAGCTGCAGAGATCAGATCTTTTCTGATTGAGAAAGTTTCAAAGTCGGGCGGACATCTAGGGCCAAATCTTGGAATTGTGGAGTTAAGTATCGCTCTTCATCGCGTATTTGAATCTCCCCAAGATGTCATGGTTTATGACACAGGCCATCAAAGTTATGTCCATAAGATATTAACCGGTAGAGCAGCAGGATTTGAAAAGCTTCGTCAGCGTGGGGGAATCGCTGGATATCCAAGTAGAGCAGAGAGTGAACATGATGTAATTGAAAACTCTCACGCCTCAACTGCTCTCTCATGGGCTGATGGAATCGCTCGCGGTTTTGCTCTGCAGAATCAGAGCGATAGAACTGTTGTAGCGGTAGTTGGAGATGGAGCTCTAACAGGTGGAATGTCCTGGGAGGCTTTAAACAATATTGCTGCTTCAGATGATCTAAAACTTGTGATTGTTGTTAACGATAATGAACGCTCTTACTCACCAACTATTGGTGGAGTAGCTACCTATCTTTCAACGCTTCGCGCTACTAAAGGATATGAGAAATTCCTTGATTGGGGAAAGCAAGTATTAGAAAAGACTCCGGTTGTGGGAAATCCGATCTATGAAACTCTCCATGGAATGAAAAAGGGCATTAAAGATATTGTCGCCCCTCAGGGGATGTTTGAAGATCTAGGACTAAAGTATTTAGGGCCAGTAGATGGCCATGACATTCCTGCACTTGAGCGAGCTCTAATTCAAGCAAAGAAATTCTCAGGACCGGTATTGGTCCATGCCATCACTGAAAAAGGTCGAGGACATGCTCCAGCGCTTAATGATGAGGCAGAGAAGTTTCATGCAGTTGGGGTCGTTGATCCTGAAACAGGGGAGCCACTTTCAAATAATGGATCTACCTGGACGAGAGTATTTTCTGAAGCGTTAGTGGAGATTGGGCGAGAGCGAAAAGATGTTGTGGCAATTACCGCCGCCATGCTTGGTCCAACGGGACTTGATCGATTCCAAGCAGAATTTCCGGAGCGAACATTTGATGTTGGAATCGCAGAGCAGCATGCAGTCACCTCAGCTGCTGGAATGGCCTACACCGGACTTCACCCAGTAGTTGCGGTCTATTCAACATTTCTAAACCGCGCATTTGATCAATTGCTACTAGATGTTGGTTTACATAAAGCTGGAGTTACCTTTGTTTTAGATAGAGCAGGAATAACTGGAGATGATGGACCTTCTCATCATGGAATCTGGGATCTAGCTCTAACTGGAATTATTCCTAATGCATTTGTTGCAGCGCCCCGCGATGGAGCAAGGTTGAAAGAGTCGCTAGCAGAGGCTGTTGCAATCTCGGATGCCCCTTCAATTATTCGCTTTCCAAAGGGAGCAATTGGAAAAGATCTGCCAGCATTTGAAAGACGTGGCGGGCTAGATGTTCTCTATCGCGGTGAGAGTTCAGACATTCTTCTGGTAAGTATCGGCGCTATGGCGCCTCTTGCAATTGATGCAGCAGCTCAAGCATTTCGTGAGGGCGTTGGAGTAACTGTCGTTGATCCACTCTGGGTTAAGCCGCTACCAGCAGACTCACTTCTTGCAATGGCTCCAAGATTTAAACGAGTGGTGGTGCTAGAAGATGGAATCAAGCATGGCGGAATTGCTAGTACGTTATCTGAGCTATTTCGCGAAAATGAGTTAGATCTGCCAATTCACTCAATCGGAGTGCCATTGGAATTCATTCAACATTCAAAGCGCGCCGAGATTCTGCAAGATATTGGAATCACTTCACAGAGCATCAGCCGTCAATTAGTTGGCTGGGCTTCGTTAAATGTTAAGCAGGAAGGGATGCAACTTGCGGCGGATGAAAACGCTGACCGCAAACCGCTTCACTAATTCCTTCTCTATCCAGATAAGGCAATATCCCGCCCAAGTGCATTGGCCATCCAGCCCCTAACAACATGCAGAGATCAATCTCTGATGCGGTTGCAACAACGCCTTCATCCAGCATCATTCTTGCCTCTTGGGCAAGTGCTGAAAGAGCTCTGGTGCGAACTTGCTCTGCAGTTGAAGGTTTATCTCCCTTTTCAATTAAGGCAATGGCCTCAGGGTTAACAACAAAAGCGCCATTTTCATCTTTGATATAGAAAGTCTTTACGCCTTTCTCCACCATTCGAGAAACAGTAGGGGAGATGCGATAGCGCGGACCTAGGTTGGCATTTAAAGTCTTAGAGACATGAAGAGCTACTCCAGGGCCAACTAAACCAAATAGTTCAAATGGCGACATTGGAAATCCAAGTGGACGCAGGGCGTTATCGGCCACATCTGTCGGAGTTCCCTCATCAACAGCATCTGTTACCTCGCCCATAAATCTTGTTAGTAGACGATTAACTACAAATCCTGGAGCATCTTTACAGATAATCATTATTTTCTTTAGCTCTTTGCCTACGCTGATTGCAGTTGCAGTGGTGGCATCATCAGTTTTTGAAGTTCTTGCAACCTCCAAAAGTGGCATGATGGCAACTGGATTAAAGAAGTGGAATCCAACAACTCGCTCAGGGTTTTTAAGGCCTTCGCCCATTTTTTCAACTGAGAGTGATGAAGTATTGGTGGCAAGAACACACTCAGGAGAGATTATTGCTTCCAGATCCTTAAATAACTTCTGCTTTATTGAGAGTTCTTCAAATACCGCTTCAATTATGAAATCACATCCGGCAAAAGCTGATTGGCTTACAGATCCTGAGATTAGAGACGACAATCTCGTTGCCGCCTCTGGGCTTAGTCGCTTTTTCTCTACTAACTTCGTAATTTCATTTCTAACCCAAGCAACACCTTTATCGACTCGCTCTTGGTCAAGATCGGTCATAACTACTGGAACTTTTAGATTTCTAATTATTAGAAGCGCTAACTGTGAGGCCATTAAGCCTGCTCCGACAACTCCAGCTTTTGTGACCTTTCTAGCAAGGGCAGCCTTTGGGGCTCCCTCTACTTTTTTGCGCTTCTTTTGAATCAGATTAAATGCATATAGAGATGCTCTTAAAGGATTGCCCATAACTAGGTTTGCCAAGATTTCATCTTCAGCATCAAAGCCTTGATCTAGGGTGTTGCTCCTAGCAGCAGAGATGAGTTCTAAGGCGCGTCTTGGAGCTTCAATATCTGCTCCGCCAAATTTTTTAGCAATTGCAGCCTTGCCAGTATCTAATGCTTTATCCCAATTGGGATCTGTTGAATAGTCTTTGCGCTCTATCTTCGCACTTCCTGAAATTATTTTGGCAGCAAAGGCAATTGATTTTTCTAGAAAATCAGCAGGTTCAAATACTGCATCAACAACTCCAAGGCCCTGAGCCTCTTTTGCCTTCATCATCGTATTGTTATTTAAGGCATTTAAAATAATTACTTGCACAGCTCTCTCTGGCCCAATTAATTTTGGAAGAAGAGTTGCTCCACCCCAGCCAGGTACTATTCCAAGGAAGCACTCAGGTAGAGCGGTAAGAGCAGTCGATGCCATAGTTCGATAATTGCAATGCAGGCCTACTTCAAGGCCGCCACCTAGAGCAAGTCCATTGATAAAGGCAAAGGTAACCTTCTTGCTTCTTCCAAGTCGTTTAAAGATGTCATGTCCCAATTTTCCAAAAGCTAGCGATTGCTCTCTCTTGGCAACATATGAGATGCCAGATAGATCTGCTCCAGCTGCAAAGATAAAAGGTTTTCCAATAATTGCTATCGCTACCGCATCGCTACTTTCAGCTGCGGTAATTGCATCATTTAGCGAGTTTAGAGATTGGATTCCAAAGGTATTTGGCCTGGTGTGATCGTGGCCATTATCTAGAGTTATCAGAGCAAGAGAGCCAGATGCGCCAAAAGCTGATAGATCAACTTGGCGCAGTAGGGCGTTAGTTACTACCTCATCAGGGGGAGTTGCTATCTCTGACATATCGCTTATGCTCCCTTTTTATAATTTGGGTTCTCCCAGATGATGGTTCCACCCATTCCAAGTCCAATACACATAGTGGTAATTCCATATCTAACTTCTGGGTGATCTTTAAAGCCCTCAGCAAGGTTGAGAATTAAACGAATTCCAGATGAGGCAAGTGGATGGCCAACAGCAATTGCTCCACCATAGAGATTTACTCTTGGATCATCATCGCCAATTCCAAAGTAGTCAAGGAATGAGAGAACTTGGATGGAGAAGGCTTCATTTATCTCAAATAAACCAATATCTTCAATCTTTAAGCCTGCCTTATCAAGAGCCTTAAGCGTTGATGGCACAGGTCCATATCCCATAATCTCAGGCTCGACTCCTGCAAATGCAAAGGTAATCAATCTGGCCTTTGGTGATAGACCCAGCTCTTTAGCTTTACTCTCGCTCGCAAGAAGCGCTGCTGTTGCTCCATCATTTAAGCCTGCTGCATTTCCAGCAGTAACTCTGCCCTGAGGGCGAAATGGAGTCTTAAGAGCGGCAAGTGCTTCAAGTGTTGTTCCAGGTCTTGGTGGTTCATCAACTGTTGCAACCCCCCAACCTTGCTCAGCGTTTCTAACTGCAACTGGAATTAAATTAGGTTGAATCTTTCCGCTCTTATATGCAGCAGCAGTTTTTTCTTGAGAGCGAAGAGCGTATTTATCTGCGCGCTCTTTAGTTAAGTGTGGGAATTTATCGTGGAGACGCTCTGCCGTATTTCCCATTGAAAGCGCATCGGTATCAACTAATTTCTCTGCTAAATATCTAGGGTTTGGATCCATCCCATCGCCCATTGGGTGATTACCCATATGTTCAACTCCGCCAGCGATTGCAAGATCGTATGCGCCCATAGCAATAGATCCAGCGAGAGTAGTTACTGAAGTTAGCGCGCCTGCGCACCAACGATCTATTGAATATCCTGGAACAGTATTTGGAATTCCTGCAAGAAGTGATGCGCTTCTACCAATGTTCATTCCTTGATCGCCATATTGAGTAGCAGCAGCAATTGCTACATCATCAATTTCAGATGGCTTAACCGATGGATTTCGCTCAAGAAGGCCGCGAATAGTTCGAACAATAATGTCATCGGCGCGGGTGCCGGCATATAAACTTCCAGCTTTTCCAAAAGGAGAGCGAACAGCATCAAGGAGAACTACATTTGTTGAGGTGGTGGCAGTATTCATACCGCTAGGTTACTGGTCAGTAACCTATTAGCAAAGTGATTTCCAGTTATTAGCTCTGCTTTATAGGGGTCAGACTCTTGGCAGGTCTTAGATATAGATAAAGCGTTCCTAGAATGTATGCACCGTAAGCCAGCAATTGCAACCAAGACATAGTGGTATCAAATCCGATCGTTCCAGCAAGCAGTGAGGCCATAATTGAATCTGCCGCCATCCAGGATGTCACATCCCAGGCATATGACTCTTCCCCTGGGAGCCAGCCCAATTCTTGGAATTCATGGATTCCATAAGATAGAACTCCAGCTGCAACAACAATCAGTGCGACGCCAGTTATCGTAAAGAACTTAGAAAGATTGAACTTAATCGCCCTTCGATATATTGCATATCCAAGGAAAACTGAGAGTAACAGCCCTGAAACCAGGCCAACCGTGGCAGGAATTTTTGATCCGGCAACTTGAAAATTTGAGTAGACAAAAAGAGCGGTCTCAAGGCCTTCACGTGCGACGGCGAAAAAGGCTGCTGCGGCGAGAGCTAAGGGGCCCACCATTGCAGCGGTCTCAACCTTTTCATGGAGAGTATCTCTAAGGGCTCTGGCGGTGGCCTTCATCCAAAAAACCATCCAAGTAACTAAGGCGACAGCCACGAAAGAAGTAGTTCCAGCAAAGAATTCCTCGCCTCTTTCAGAAAGTTCGGCTGAAGTGAAAGCCAGGAAGCCACCGAGTGCAAAAGAGATAGCTAGAGCAACACCAACTCCGCTCCATAAAGGTGGTAATAGATTGCGGCGGTTGGTTTTAACCACGTAGGCAACGAGAATTCCAACGATGAGGGCAGCCTCAAGGCCTTCGCGAAGAGCTATCAGGAAATTACTAAGCATGGGTAGAGATTAAACCAACTCTGGCGAATTACGCAACTCTAATGTTGCGTAATTCATCTCACTCCTGAGCCTCGGTTTCATCCTCTACTGGGGCGGAAGGGGGCAATGGCTCAGCTTCCCCGAGGCTTTCCGCCAGAGCTTGAGAGCACTTTTCTATCTGCCACTCTCTTGCCCCATTAAGCCTTAACTGTGTTTCAACTCTTGATAGTAGAGCCGGGCTCATTTTATGGAGCTGCTCGTTTGCTTGATCAAAGCAGACCTTTCTTACCAACTCAGGGCCGATGAGATTTTCTAAGGGGATATTTAGCTCGACTGCTATTTCATTTAACTTGGCTTTGGCATGGCTTAAGTGAGCATAGGCGATAGGAAACTTCACCTTCCAGATCTTTACTGGTGGGAGAGAATCACTCTTTCCTCGAAGTTCTGGCCACTTCTCTTGCTCTAGAGATTGAGCTGCAAGAAATGTCTCTAGCCAGGTGTCGATGTAGCTCTTTTGAATCTCATTTCTAATTCGTTGCCTAGCTTCACCAAGTTTCATAAATTCATCTCTACTTTTCACATTGGATTTAGCTAGAGCGACTATCACTGCATCTGATAGAAGTCGTCCTGGGGCAAGATCAATTGAAGATGCAATCTCATCACGTACCTGCCAGAGCTGCCGAATAATTGCTAGCTGATATCGAGATTTAATCTCATGCATTCCAGAGGTCTTTCTCCAAGGCTCCTTTCTCTTTTGAGGGGGAGGGCTAGTTAATATCGCGGCAAAATCTTGCATCGCCCATTTTAATTTTCCTTGCGCATTAAGAAGCTCTGCTACTTTATCTCTCAGATCTATAAGTAGCGCCACATCAAGAGCTGCATAATCAAGCCACTCACTCTTTAGTGGGCGAATCGACCAATCAACCGCCGAGTGCTCTTTAGCAAGTGAGATTTGCAAGAGGCTCTCAACTAAATGACCAAGACCTACTCTTGGACACCCTGCAATTCTTGCTCCTAATTCAGTATCAAATAGCTCTTTTGGATCTATGCCCCAATCGCGAAGACAGGGCAGATCTTGGGTGCTGGCATGGATGATTACCTCTTCGCCTCTAATGACTTCATTTAATTGGCCAATTAGAGGGCTTTCGATAAATTCAATCGGATCAATTAGATGCAGGCCGCCGCCTCTTCGATAAATCTGTATTAGATAGGCCCTTGAGCTATAGCGAAATCCTGAGGCGCGCTCAGCATCGATAGCAATTGGACCGTGGCCTGATTTAAGCTCGCTTATCGCCCCAGCAAACTTATCCTCAGTTGTGATTAGCTCTGGAGTTCCTTGTTCGGGAACCTTTAGGGCGCGAAGATTTGTTTCATTCTCACTCACAGTTTATTAACGCTTTTGCGGAAGTGAGGCTACGCCCTCAGGAAGGGGAGCAAGGCCTGCAGCGCTTGCCATTAACTCAAGCCAGGCATGGACATGGCTCATCAACTCCTCCGGATTATCTGCAGTCCATGAAGCTCGAATCTCTATCTCAGATGATTCATCATGCGATGAGAGTTCCCCAAATGATGCGCTTGCAACTCTAGTAACTGTCCCGCTGGGCTGGCTATATTTTGCACCACTATTTTTTAGCGCATCAATAAACCAAGACCAACCAACATCAGGCAACATCGGATCTGATTGAATTTCAATATCAAGTGCGGAGCGAACAAAGGTCACGCAGCGAAAGGTGCCATCCCAAGACTCTTGTCCCTCTGGATCATGCAGGAGTACAAATCTGCCAGTTGCGATGTCATCCTGGCTATCAAGATCAAGTGCCAAATCAGCGGTAATAGCAAAGGCATAGGGGGCAAGCTTTTGTGGCGCAGGAATTTCAGAGATGGAAATTTCAGGGCGCGCCTTGATGACTTTTATATCTTCTATAAAAGTATGGAAGTTGCCATTCGCCTCTTTCATAAGGATAAGGGTAGGCAAGACTCAAATGAGTCAGCGGGAGGCGCGAGGGCCTCACAGGCGATAACCTTGATTAATGGGCTCCTTACTTGCGCTAGCTTCCAGTCTGCTCTGGGGAACTGCAGATTACTTAGCTGGGAACCTCTCTAAACGCTTTAAAGCTATCGCCGTCACAGCGATTTCACAGACATTTGGTCTTATCTTTGGCCTGCTAACAATTCTCTTCTTTGCAGATTTCATAAGACCAAATCTGTCGATGAGTGGTTATTTCGTCCCTGGTGTTATTGCGGGCATCGCTGGATTTATCGGCCTGATTGCTTTTTATACTGGCCTTGCTACCGGGCGAATGGGAGTGGTTTCGCCAATTAGTTCTCTCTCAGTTCTAATTCCATTGTTCTTTGCACTAGCAAGAGGTGAGCGACCTAGCACTCTTGAGTTGATAGGAATATCAATTGCTATCGCGGGCGCATTTATGGCAAGCGGGCCTGAGATAAGAAATGGTCTACCAATTAAGCCTCTCTTATTAGCAGTGGTGGCAGCAATTGGTTTTGGAACTGCCTTGACATTTATAGCAATTGGTTCTGAAACTGATTCACTCCACACTATGACCTCGATGAGAGTTGCTTCAGTATCGATCTGCATTTTGCTTGCGCTTCGATATAGAAGCCTTGGTGGAATTCCAAAGCGAGAAATTCCACTACTAATCTTTATTGGTGTTGCAGATTTTCTAGCAAACTTTCTCCTTGGGGTCGCAACTACTAAAGGATTAGTCTCTATCGCAATGGTTCTAGGTTCACTATTTCCAATTGTGACTATTCTTTTAGCTTATAAATTCCTCCATGAAAGATTAGCTAAAGTTCAATACCTGGGAATTGCTTTTGCGCTAGGTGGAGTACTTTTAATCGCTGCTTTCTAACTTAACTCTCCAGCTTTCAAAGCTAGCGCCATCAATAGTCTCGATAGATCGCCTCTCGTAGTTCTTAAGTAATTGGCTCTCATCAAAGAAGTGGCCATCACCATCTTGATTAACTCTGGTGATATAGAGAAGATCGATAAGGCTCTGGGTAATTAAGCTTGAGATGAAATTAACCCCGCCCTCTATCAATACTGGGCAGCCCTGCTCTAAAAGAGCGCGTTTAATTAGCCAGGCTGGCTCTTGATTAAAGATAAATTGGCTACCGCCTCCACCTTCGCTAAGTGTGCGCGATGAGATATAGAGCGGAAGGCTTAATTTAGAGTAGGGCTCATTTCTATAACTCTGGCCGCCAATTAATATCGCCTTAGCTAGCGTGCGAATCTGGTGGAATCTAATTCGATCACTTTCTGGGCTTAAGGCCCTTGAGCTACCGCCAAGGCTGGTCGCCAGATTCCTTGCAAGCAGGATATTTGCCATAACTTTAACCTCAGGGACCTGCTTCATAAGTAGCACGCTACCGCCCAAGAGATGATGTCAGTGCCGCTCTCTATCGTTGCCTTCATGATTATTGATTGCGATAGTTGCATCATGCGAGATATCGCATGTAAAGATTGCGTAGTTTCCGTCCTAATCTCCGCCCCTAATAATGAGAGCCATGAGCCCTCAGAGCTCGGTCTTGAGGAGGCGCGAGTAATTGATCTGCTCTCCTCGCGGGGAATGATTCCCCCTCTTCGCTACGCTCAAAACGAGGGAGAAAGTGATAATTCACAGGCAAATCAAGCCCTTTCAGGTTGAGTTGGCCTGACTTTCGCAGTTAGCCTAACGCGATGAAATTAGTTCTTCGATCGCTAACGCCTTTCTTGGCTTTAGTTTTAGCTATCACCCTTCTTCCAACATCAAGCGCTGCCCCAAGCGCTGACCTAGTTGCAATCAGGGCAGAGGTTGAACGCCTTCAAGAAGATGCCGCTGAAGCCGGAGAGAATGCCCAAGCCGCCAAGATTCAATTAGCCAGACTCAAATCTCAATTGGAATCGGTGCGCCAAGAGGCTGATGTACAAAAGGCTAGCGTTGATTCGATTGAGAAATCACTCTCAGCAATTGCGGTGGCTCGCTATAAATCAACAGGACTTGGTGAAGGTTTAGAGCTGCTCTTCTCCTCAGATCCATCTCTCTATCTCTCAGCTGCTGGCTCACTAGAAGATGTGACAAGAAAGCAATCCTTAGAACTGCGCAAATATGCCACTGCTAAACAGCGTCTAGATGCCACATCACTTACAGTCAGCGACAAAGTTAGATTAGTTCAAGCAGCAGAGGCTCGATATCGCGCTCAAGCTGCTCAAGTTGAAGCAAAACTTGCTCAAGCAGAGAAATTATTATCAAAACTGGAGAAAGCAGATCGAGAGAAAATTCTAAAACTGCAGGCGATGGATGCCGCCGAGCGACAGAGGTATTCAAAAGAGCAGGCAAAACTTGCCAATGCAGTATCGGGAAGAGCTGGAACTGCCCTTCGTTATGCAGTTCAACAAATTGGCGATAACTATGTATGGGGAGCGGCGGGACCAGTTCGTTGGGATTGCTCAGGGCTGACTATGCGCTCCTTCCAACAATCTGGAGTTAGATTGCCTCACTCCTCCCGGGCGCAATTTGGTTATGGAAGATCGATTTCAAGAAATAATCTCCAAGCCGGCGACCTAGTCTTCTTTGGCACGCCGATATCTCACGTTGGAATCTATATAGGTAAGAACAAGATGGTCCATGCGCCAAGGCCTGGAGCTAAAGTGCAGATCGCAGAGTTTGGAAACTACTTTGGGCGTAAAAAGTATGTAGGGGCGCGTCGACTCTAGAGTTGATCAGTAGAATTTAATAATGCCTTCAATATTGCTAGTGACCAATGATTTTGGCCCGCGCGCAGGAGGAATTGAAACCTTCATCATTGGACTCCTTGAGAGGATGCCAAAAGGTGAAGTTATTGTCTATACCTCAAGACAGAGTGGTAGCGAGAGCTTTGATAAGAAATGGCTAGATAACTTTGGTGTTAAGGTAATTCGAGATGCTTCCAAGATATTACTGCCAAGCCCTCGGGTCATAAGAGCAGTTAGAAAAGTTATAAAGCAGAGCAAAATAGAGAAGGTTTGGTTTGGCGCTGCGGCTCCACTTGCAATCTCTGCAAGATTTTTAAGAGTAGGTAATGTCAAGAAAATTGTTGCGCTAAGCCATGGCCATGAGGTCTGGTGGTCCAAGGTGTTTCCCTTTAATTTGGCGATGAAGGAGATTGCAAGAAGCGTTGATGTTCTTACCTTTCTAGGCGATTACACCGGTTCGGTAATAAAGAAGAACTTTAAAGGTAGAGCAAAGTTAGTAAAAATCGCACCTGGAATAGACATCAATCACTTCAAGCCAGAGCGAGATTTATCAAAGATTAGTGAGGTCAGATCTGAATTAAAGATTGGCTCAGAGCCCTTGATTTTATCGGTGGGACGATTAGTTCATAGAAAAGGTCAAGATAAGTTAATTACCGCGATGCCTAAGATTTTAGCGAGGCGACCTGATGCTAAATTACTATTTATTGGCCAAGGTCCCCGAAAGGCCAAACTTGATTCGCTAATTGCAAAATACGGTATAGAAGACTCAGTGATATTTCTTGGAAGTATCGCCTACGCAGACCTTCCAAAGTATCTAAACGCGGCAGATCTATTTGTAATGCCTTCGAGATCTCGTCTAATGGGCCTTGAAGTTGAAGGCCTTGGAATTGTTTATCTAGAGGCAAGTGCCTGCGCTCTGCCAGTTATAGCTGGAAGGTCTGGGGGAGCTCCAGATGCACTCCTTGATGGCAGAACTGGTTATGTTGTAGATGGCTTAGATATAGATCAGATTGCCAATCGCGTAATTTCACTGCTTGATGATCCGAAATTAGCAAAAGATATGGGCGAGGCAGGAAGAGTCTGGGTTGAGAGCAATTGGAGTTGGGATATCTGGTCTACAGCCTTTAATGAGCTATTAGAAGTTTCAGGGAAGTAAGCCAATTTTTCTAGCTGCGTTTATACATTGAACGCGATTTTTTACGCCAAACTTCTTATAAATTGATGCAAGGTGAGTCTTAACCGTTGACTCTGTAACAAATAATTGAGCTGCTATCTCAAGGACAGTATCACCGGTTGGAAGTTTTTCAAGGATCTCTAGCTCTCTTGGAGTAAGTCCTACTTCTCGATTTTTAGCATCGATTGCTTGAGTTAACTTTCTTGCAGTAAAACTTAAAGGCTTAACCGAACTTGCCTTTATAGCGCTTAGTAGCTCACTACTTGGCGATGCTTTATCCACGTGGGAGCTAGCGCCAGATTGCATTGATGCCAGAACATGCTCTGGCATATTAGACATAGTTAAGACCACTATTCCAATACGCTGAGAGAGCGATCTTGCCCAAGCCACCACCTCAAGGCCATTGCCATCTGGCAGGTTTAAATCGACAACAATTACATCTGGATTCAAATGCGATATCTGCGCAAAGGCCTCTCTCTTAGATCCTGCTTCACCAATAAGGCAGATCTGCTGATCGCGGGCAATTAAACGGCGCAGACCCTCTCTAACCATTGTGTGATCATCAATTACCAATACTTTAAGCATTATCGCTCCCAGAATATTTGATCTGGAATTTAAAGCTACTGCCATCGCTAGTTGAGGAGCTGGAATAAGAGGTAGAAATCTGAATAAGTAGCTCATCGATACTTGCTAGCCCAAATCGAAAGTCTTTTGGTTTAACCCCGCCAATTCCATTATCGCCAATATCAAACTCAATACTCTCTTCCATCTGTCTAAAGCTTAGATAGAAGTGAGTTGCCTTTGAGTGGCGAGCAGTATTTCTAGCTATCTCTAAAATCACCTGACTTAAGCCCTCTTCAACGACTTGATTAAATTCTGGATAGGTAAAGTCGGCCTCAAGCTCTATCTCACCTAATATCTCAACCACTTGCCTCATTAGCTGCTCTCTTGAGGTTAGGCGTAATTGGTAGATCTGATCGCGGAAAGACTTTGTAGTTTCACTCAAAGCAAAACGAATCTTGCGCAGCGCTAAGCGATGGTTCTTATCTAAATCTGATTCACCAATAATTTCATCGAGTTTATAGCCAATTACCGCTAGATCTTGGGCCAAGGTCTCATGGAGACGACGAGCCAAATCTAGACGAAGTGTGCTCTCCTGGTGATCTGGTTTAGCTTTAGCCAAAGAGCTCAGCAATCTCTGCGGCAAACTCTTGATGCACCACATGGCGCTTGATTGATAACTTGGCAGTTAACTGACCTCCAGCGATAGTGAAATCAACTGGCAAGATTGAGAACTTACGAATTGACTCAGCGCGGCTCACTGCCTTATTAGCTTCATCAACTGCAGTTTGAATTACTGCAATGAGATCAGGATCTTTGGTTAGCTCCGCAAGAGATGCACCATCCTTCTTATTGGCAGTAATCCAACCCTTAAGTGCATCAGGATCGATTGTTACTAGAGCGGCGATATATGGCTGGTTATCGCCAACCACTAAACACTGGCTAACTAGCGGATGAGCGCGCAAGCGATCTTCTAGAACTGCAGGGGCAACATTCTTTCCACCTGATGTAACAATCAGCTCTTTCTTTCGACCTACGATATAAAGGAAGCCCTCGTCATCCAGTTTTCCTAAATCACCGGAGCGGAAATATCCATCATCGGTGAAAACTTCTTTATTAGCCGCATCATTCTGCCAATAACCTTGCATAACAATTGGGCCTTTGATTAAAACTTCGCCATCTTCGGCAATTTTTATTGTGGTTCCAGGGATTGGTTTTCCAACTGAACCGACCTTGTGAGCAGTTGATAAATTAAGAGTTGCGCCAGCGGTGGTTTCAGTTAGGCCATAACCTTCAAGGATTCTGACTCCAGCGCCGCGATAGAAGTGGCCTAAACGCTCTCCAAGCGGAGCTCCGCCTGAGATTGCAGCCTCAACTTTTCCACCAAGACCATGTCTAATCTTGGAATAAACCAATTTATCAAAGAGGCCATGCTTTAACTTCAAAGTTAGCGATGGGCCGCCATTATCGAGGGATTTGCTGTATTCCACAGCGATTGCTGCAGCCTTGCGAAAGATTGCACCCTTTCCTGCCGCCTCAGCTTTTGCTTCAGCTCCGTTATAAACCTTTTCAAAAATTCTTGGCACAGCAAGAACGAAAGTTGGTTTAAATGAAGCAAGGTCAATTGGAAGTCTGCCGACAGGATCTGGACAGTGAGCAAGATGAAGACCTGCGCGGATCGCGCCAATCTGCACCATGCGACCAAAGACGTGAGCTACTGGGAGAAATAGCAGAGTTGAGCCGCCAGCTTTCATAAATAAGTCAGCAGCTCCCATAACTACATTTCCACACTCTGATAAAAAGTTTCCATGGGTAAGTGTTACGCCCTTTGGCTTTCCTGTTGTTCCAGAGGTGTAGATAAGGGTTGCAAGAGAATCTGGAGTAAGTGCATTTCTGCGATTATCAATCTCTTGATCAGAGATATCGCGGCCAAGATATGCCAGTTGCGCTAAGACATTCTCTGTGATTACCCAACAATTCTTCACATTGCTATTTAGAACTGGGTTAACAGTTTCACGAAGTTGTGGGGTCTCAACAATTATCGCAACCGAGGCTGAGTCAGAGAGAATCCAATCAACTTGCTCTGGTGATGAAGTTTCATAAATTGGAACTGTTACTGCGCCAGCAAACCAGATAGCAAAATCTAGAACGGTCCACTCATAACGAGTGCGAGCCATAATTGCTACGCGATCGCCTAATTGAATTCCAGATGCGATAAGGCCTTTAGCTGTTGCGCGAATCTCCGCTTCAAATTCACGAGCGCTTACAGGTTGCCAACCATCGCCGAGTGGACGCGAGACCAAGATTCGCTCAGGTTCAAACCAGGCTCTCTCAGCTACTAAGTTCGTTAAGTTTCCTTGGGTTGCTTTTGGCTCTAGGGCCGGAATGAAGTAATCGCTCATGGGGGCAAAATTAGCGGTTACTGGTAGGTAACGGGAAGAGGTAGCCTCTGCCCATGGCCGATATCTCATCTCACTCAACCCAAATCCAGGCTCCAATCGAGCAGGTACGCGAAATTCTCTTCAATCTTGAGGGCTATCCCAGCTGGTCAAGTGCAATTAAGACTGTCGAGGTCTTGGAGCGAGACTCCTCATCTCGCCCCACAAAACTAACTCTTAAAGTCGAAGCCGGAGTTCTAAAGGATCGTCCAACTCTGGTTTATGACTGGAGCAAGGCTCCTGGTGAAATCTCTTTCTCACTTGAAGAGGCAGATCTGATGACTCAGATGGATGGTAAGTATGAGATTAAAGATAATGGCGATGATTCAGTAACCGTTACCTATTCACTAACTACAGCTTTAACTATGCCAGTTCCAGATTTGATGAGACGAAAAGTTGAAAAAACAACTATTGAGCTATCTCTCTCTGAGTTAAAGCAGAAACTCGAAGGATAAATGTCTCTAGCCCTTGGTATCGATGTTGGTGGTACCAAAGTTCTTGGTGGAGTCGTTGACTCCTCTGGCAAAATAGTAAAGAGCGCACGGAGGCAGACTCCACCTCAAGGCGGCCAAGCTCTAACCGGCACAATTGCAGAGCTCGCCTTAGAGTTAATTTCAGAGTTTGATGTTTCAGCTGTTGGTGTAAGCGCTGCAGGATTTATCTCATCTGATCGCAAGACAATGCTTGCTACTCCAAATATTGCTGGTTGGAATGGCGTCAATTTAACTGAGCAACTAGAGAAGCAAATTGGTAGAAGAGTTGTTTTAGAAAATGATGCAAATAGCGCAGCATGGGGTGAGAAGAAGTTTGGTGCGGGTAGAGATTTTCACACCGTAATTATGTTAACTGTAGGAACTGGTTTAGGTGGCGGTTTAATTGTTAATAATCAACTTTATCGCGGAGCATATGGAATTGGGGCAGAGTTTGGCCACACCAGAGCAGTTCCAAATGGACACTTATGTGGCTGTGGCATTAGAGGATGCTTTGAGCAATATGCCTCAGGAAATGCACTTCTGCGCCACGCTCGCGAGGCTATCTCTGCCTCACCGGATTTAGCTAGAAATCTCCTTGCTAAAGGAGATTCAACAATTGATGGGCTAACTGGCAAAGACTTAAGCGATGCTGCAAGAGATGGCGATAGCGTGGCAATTGCTGCCTTTAACACCACCGGCCAGTGGCTTGGAGCATTATGTGCATCACTTGTTGCATCCCTTGATCCAGAGGCATTTATTATCGGCGGGGGAGTAATTGATGCAGGAGATATTCTCCTTAATCCCACAAGACAAGCGATGAATGATTTGATTCCTTTTACTGGCAAGCGACCTGCTCCAGTTATTGTTCCAGCGGTTTTAGGAAATGATGCTGGTCTTGTTGGAGTTGCAGATCTAGCTAGAAATTAGAACTACTCAAAAGGGTATTTAACTCCCATCTCACTTCTTATCTGATCCATAATCTCCATAATCTCCTGGCTATCTTGATGGGTAATTAGATCTGATTCTTTCGCTCCCGCTCTATAGAGCCTGGCAAATTCAATTGCCTGCTCGCGCAGACCATGGCCTTCATAATTTCTAGGATATTCAATTACCTCACCACTAGTTTTTATAAGGCGCATACTTGCTGGGTTATAGAAAGTGCTATCAATTTCTATTCGTGCTTTGCTTCCAATTATCTCTGCCACGCATGGAGTCTTAACCAGCATGGTGCAAGATAAATTAGCCACGGCGCCACTTGGATAATCAAAAAATATTGAGCAATGGCCATCCACTCCAGTGCCTGTAAGTTCTGCAGTAACTTGAATTTCACTAGGTTTTCCTAGAATGAAATGCGCAAGTGAGATTGGATAAACTCCAAGATCCAGAAGCGCGCCTCCTGCAAGCTCTGGAGCATGAAGTCGATAGTGTTTTGGCAACGGAAGGAATTGCCCATGATCGGCAGATATAGAGATGATTTCACCAAGCTCGCCGCCGGCGATTAACTGCCGTATCAATCGATAATGTGGCAAGAAGCGAGACCACATCGCTTCAACCAAAAGAAGATCTTCTTCCTTGGCAAGTGCGATCATCCTGGCTGATTGAGCTGCATTAACCGCAAAAGGTTTTTCGCAAAGCACCGCTTTACCGGCGCTTAGAGCAAGGAGAGTATTTGGTTCATGCATTGGATGGGGCGTTGCAATATAAATAGCATCAACATCACTTGCTACTAACTCTTCATAGCTGCCATAGGCGCTCCCGCCATACTCGCTACTAAAACTTACTGCCTTCTCTAGCAATCGAGATCCAACAGCGCTTACTTCATGCCCGCTAGTAAAGGTAAGATCTTTAGCAAAAGCCCTAGCGATGCCCCCTGTTCCTATAATTCCCCAACGAAAATTCTCACTCATATCGCAGAGCCATCTCCGCTCTCATCTGCATCTGGCTTTATTTGATAGAAGAAAGCAAAAATTCCAGCAACTAGGGCAAATCCTCCAGGCCAAGGACCAAGGCCAAGAAGATCTAGACCAAGAATCTGTACTGCAATTATGTAGATCGGCCCACCAATTACTCCTAGTAGAGCTGCCCTTTGAATACTACTTAGCTGCGGCAGCTCTTTATTATCTCCAGGATATTTCTCAATAGCATCTAGCTGTTCTAGCTCATCAAGAAAAGTTGTGGGAGCTGATTCATCAAGTGAGAGTCCTGAAACAATAGATTCAAACTGAGCATCTAGGCTATCTCTATCATTTCTCTCAACTTCTCCGCTTAAAACATCGCCAATAAAGGCGTGGCTCTCCTCAATTAAGGTATTAAGGTCATAATCAAGTGCAACATTATGAAAAGATCTCTCAAAGACTACTTCTCTTATATCAACCGATGAGACATTATCGATAATAAGTTCGGAGTTGGAAGGATCTACTACATGATCATTTATTGAGTAGCCAACCATTAGCGGTAGATCAACCAGATATAGATCTTGTCGAACTAAAGCCCAGAGTTTTTGCAGTGAATCAAATGCTTTTAGGGGAGTCCTTAAATAGCTATGGCGCGGGGGATTAGGGGCTGCAACATCACTTCTACTACCTTTAATTGATCCAACCAAATACTTTAATAGTGGAACAAGCTTTACTCTAAGCCTGGTATCTTTTATCGCAGGGTTAATCAGAATTAAACCTTCAATCTCAGATCCTCTAATACTTGCAAGGCGAAGTGAGAGCGCTCCTCCCATGGAGAATCCAGCGACAAATACGCGCTCATGTCGCTGCTTTAACTTAGTAAATTCTTGATCTACTTTTTCATACCATTGCTGCCAGGTGGTGTTATTCATATCTTCCCAAGTTGTGCCATGGCCTGGAAGGCAGGGAGCCAATACGCTATAACCGAGATCTGCAAGCCCTTGCGCCCAAGGTCTAATAGATGCAGGAGATCCATTAAATCCATGGATCATCAATACTGCTACGGGTCCGCTAGACAGATAAAAAGCTTGCGGGTTAGGAATTACGCTCACGACACGCATAGTGTCATAAGAGGGGCAAAAGGCTCTAAATTAGGGCCATGGCTCTACGGAGAAAAAAGAATAAAGTTGAAGCAATGGTTGCTGGCGACAAGATCGCCTACGGCCTTCTTAAATCTTTCCTACTTCCCGTGCTTACCCTGCTCTTTAGGCCAAAGGTTTCAGGACTTCGATTTGTTCCTTCAACCGGACCAGTAATTATTGCTTCAAATCATCTCTCCTTTAGCGATTCAATCTTTATGCCACTTGTAATTCCAAGAAAAGTAACCTTTCTTGCCAAGAGCGAGTACTTCACATCTCCGGGGCTTAAGGGGCTAGTGAAGAAGTTGACCTTTATCGCACTTGGCCAAGTATCAGTTGATCGTGCTGGAGGATCTAGAAGTGAGGCAGCTCTACTTACGGGACTCTCTGTTCTTGCAGAGAGCGGCTGCCTTGGTATCTATCCCGAAGGAACAAGATCTCCAGATGGCCGGCTCTATCGAGGAAGAACTGGAATAGCAAGGCTTGCTATGGAGAGCGGCGCTCCTATTGTGCCGGTAGCGATGTTTCACACTGCAGAGATTCAACCAACTGGAAAAGTAATTCCAAAGATTATGCGAGTAAAGATGGTCTTTGGTGAGCCGATCTACTTTCCAACTCCAGAGAAATCTAATGATCCTGAGGAGTTAAGGAAGGCAACAGATTCCTTGATGAAGAGATTGCAGGAGCTCTCAGGGCAAGAGTATGTCGATATCTATGCCTCGCAAGCTAAAGAAGCCCTCGATGAGCAGAGACGACGCGAGAGGAAAGAGAGCCAGGAGTAATTACTCCTGCCCAAATATCTCTCGACGAGTAGTAATGAATTTGCAAGTATCACAAGTTGAATCAGCGCTTGGAACTTCGCCGCTAATTACCTGAATGAAATCCTGAAGACGCTCTGCAAGTCCAACTGGATTTCTAGTAATTGGATACCAAGCGCTACTTAAGTTAAGGCTGAAGCCAGATTCAGGATTGCCTTCAGGATTTTCAGGCGACCAGACAAGAAGACCGAGAACTGAGATCTGCTTTGGCTCTCCTTGGAGGGGATTTTCTAGCGCAAAGGCATAGGCTTCAAGTTGAGGTGTGTAAAAATCACTCTTATCGTTGTTTTTTCCCTGGAATTTGCAATCAACTACGCCATAGGTGCCATCTTCAAATTCCATAAGCAGGTCATACTTTCCTCTTATGGCATATGGAGAAGGATTTGAGTTATAGGTAATTGGCATTGATTTAACCCAACCACCGCGATCTAAGACTTTGCCTGGTTTAATTTCTGGATGTAAATCTTTTGACTTAGCGCCATTGAAGTGTTTCTCCTGCATCGCAGAGAGCTCTCCAACTAATGGGAAGAATGATGGAGCTTTGACTCCATGGTTGTAGTTAAGCCATAGACATCGATGGCATCCATTCCAAGAAAAAGTTAAATCACTTGGGCTTATAAACTCTCTAGCTTTGCTCATGGAGTGATTCTGCCTTGAGGCACTGACATTTCATCGCTTAGAGCGCTGAAGTTAAGGTAAATATTCCAAGGGTGATCATTACAATCCCGCCGATGCGGCGCATGAGAACCAAGCGCTGCGGGGAGGTGGCTAGCCACTGCCTCACAGTTCCGGCAATTAAGCCCCATGTGCCATCAGAGAAGAAGGCAAGAATCGCAAAAGTTGCCCCCATAATTACCAGCTGTTCGGTCACGCTATCTGAGCCCTTATCGACAAATTGCGGCAGGATCGCGGCAAAGAAAACAAGCCCTTTGGGATTTAGCGCTCCTACCCAGAATCCATCTTTAATAGATCGTAGATTTGAAGGCCTGATATCGCCTTGATTGACCATATCGTCGGCATGAATTTTGGAGTGTCTTATTGCATCTAGTCCTAAATAGATTAAATAGAGCCCGCCAAGAAGTTGGACTCCAATAAAAGCTAGCTCACTTGCCTGCAGAATCGGACCCAGGCCAAATGCCACTGCCAGTGAGAGGGTAAAAGCGCCTGTGACATTTCCTGCAACTGATGCAATCGCAGTTGCTCTACCCCAAGCAATTGCCCTAGCAATAATGAAGAGCACACTTGGACCTGGAGCCAAGATAATGATCATTGCTGCGATGAGATATTCCGGATATCTAGCTGGGAAGGTAAGAAGCATCGGAGCATTATCTATGAGCCTCTGGGCTTTTTTGCGACAGGCCGGAGCGCAAGGCTTGCAGGGAGAGCCGCTTTATAGTTAACTATCCACTCGATATATCGAATCGATATAAAAGGGGGTGGGGTAGATGAGATCTAGAGCTGAATCGCTTGAATTTGCCCTCCTTGGCCTTTTGAAGGAGAGCTCGCTTCATGGCTATGAGCTCCGCAAGAGGCTGAAAGCCATCTTTGGCCCCTTTAGAGCTCTCTCATTCTCAGTTCTCTATCCGCAGTTAAAGCGGATGCTTGATGCAGGTCTAATCATTCAACTAGAAGTTCCCAAGGGCGGAAAATCAAAGCGAGTTCGAATTGTCTACTCCATAAGTCAAAAGGGGATATCAAAATTTGATGAGTTAACTCAAGGCGCAGCAGAGCTTGGCCTAGATGACGATAACTTTGAAGTTAGCGTCGCTTTTTTTGGTCCAACTTCAACGCGCAATCGATTAAGAATTCTTGAGGGGCGCCAGCGCCGCCTTAAGGAGAAGGCTGAGATCTTAAAAGCTGATTTAGATAAGTCAGCAGTTGGTCTTGATAAATATCTTCTGGAGTGGCGCCGCCACTCACTTGAAACTGCCGAGCGAGAAATCGCTTGGCTTGATCAAATGATCAGATCTGAAAGGAAAAACTAGTGAGCCCAGATAAAGAGATCCGAGTAGCAATAGTTGGAGTTGGTAATTGCGCCAATTCTCTAGTGCAAGGGGTGCATTACTACCGTGATGCGGCAAGGGATCAAGAGATTCCAGGTCTGATGAATGTAGTCATCGGGGGATATCACGTAGGTGATGTCAAATTTGTTGCTGCCTTTGATGTCGATAAGAAGAAAGTCGGCCTTGATCTTGCAGATGCGATCTGGGCTAGTGAAAATAACACCATTAAATTCTCTGATGTTCCACAATCAGGAATCAAGGTTCTAAGAGGAGTCACTCATGATGGACTTGGTCGCTACTATCGCGAAACTATTACTGAATCTGACTCTCCAGCTGTTGATGTAGTAAAAGAGCTTAAAGATGCCAAGGTCGATGTTCTAGTCTGTTATCTGCCTGTTGGTTCAGATGTTGCTACTAAGTTTTATGCCCAATGCGCAATTGATGCAGGATGCGGCTTTGTTAACGCCCTTCCAGTCTTTATCGCCTCAACCCCTGAGTGGGCGGATAAATTCACAAAGGCTGGCCTTCCAATTGTTGGCGATGATATTAAATCTCAAGTTGGAGCAACTATTACCCATAGAGTTTTAACCAAGCTTTTCCAAGACCGCGGCGTGAGGGTTGATAGAACTTATCAATTAAATGTTGGTGGAAATATGGACTTTAAAAATATGCTTGAGCGAGATCGCCTAGAGTCAAAGAAGATTTCCAAAACTCAATCAGTCACATCCCAGCTTGATTACGATATGGGGGAGGGCAATGTTCATATTGGTCCATCTGATTATGTGCAGTGGCTAGATGATCGCAAATGGGCCTTCGTTCGACTTGAAGGTCGAGCATTTGGCGATGTTCCACTAACTATTGAATACAAACTTGAGGTCTGGGATTCACCAAACTCTGCTGGGGTAATTATCGATGCCCTTCGCTGCGCAAAGGTTGCGATGGATAGAGGTATTGGTGGACCACTTCTCTCACCATCTAGCTACTTTATGAAATCTCCCCCTGAGCAGTACTCAGATGAAGAGGCTCTAAAGAGAACGAAAGCATTTATTGCCGGCGAACTAAAGAGTTAGGATTCAGGGATGAGTGAGGTCCTCAAATCCCTAGATGAGCAGGTCCTTACCTTAACTCTGAATCGGGTGGCAAAGCAGAATGCCATTACTCGAGATATGTATCAACTTCTTGCCGATGCGCTAAAGGAAGCCAACGGCGACTTTGGCATCCGAGTAGTTGTAATAACCCATGAAGGTGAACACTTCACTGCTGGAAATGACATCTTTGATTTTCTAAATAATCCACCTCATGAGCCTGGCTCACCTGTTTGGAATTTCTTACAGGAAATTCACAACTTCACAAAGCCACTACTTGCAGCAGTTTCAGGAAATGCGATTGGAATTGGAACAACGATGTTGCTTCACTGCGATATCACCATTGCTTCTGAGACGACTAAGTTTTCTATGCCCTTTGTTAATTTAGGCCTTGTTCCTGAAGCGGGGGCGACTCTGCTATTTCCAAGGCTTGTGGGATATCAAAGAGCTGCGCAGATTCTTCTCACCGGAGAACCTTTTAGCGCCCGGCAAGCAGTTGAGATGGGGTTAATTGCAGGGGTAGCTGAAAATCCAAAAGATGAGATCAAGAAAATTGCGCTAAAGCTTGCTAGCCAGCCGCCTAATGCAATCCTGCAAACTAAAGCTCTATTAAAGAGTGATCTTCATGAGAAAGTTAAAGTAGTAATGCAGGCAGAAGGGGAGCTCTTCCTGCGCGCCCTTGAATCAGATGAAGCTCAAGAAGCCTTTATGAAACTAGCAGCAAGGAAGGGTAAGTAGATGAGTCTTGCAGGAAAAAAGATTTTTATTACTGGAGGCTCAAGAGGCATTGGTTTAGCAATTGCTATTAGGGCTGCAAAAGATGGGGCAATGATTGCAATTGCTGCTAAAACAAGTGAACCAAATCCAAAACTGCCAGGAACTATCCACACCGCAGCAAGTGAAATCACAGCAGCTGGGGGAAGGGCCCTTGCTATTCAATGCGATTTAAGAGATGAGAATCAGATAAGCGCAGCTGTTGATCAGGCCGCTAAAGAATTTGGTGGCATTGATATCTTGATTAATAATGCAAGCGCGATTAACCTCACTCCCACGCTACAAACTCCTGCAAAGAGATTTGATTTAATGTTTGATGTAAATGTCCGAGGAACTTTTTTAACCTCTCAAGCAGTTCTACCCCATCTGCAAGAAAGTGCTAAAGCTGGCCGCAATCCTCATATCTTGACTCTTTCGCCTCCGCTTTCAATGAAAGCAAAGTGGTTTAGAAACCATGTGGCCTACACAATGGCAAAGTATGGAATGAGCATGTGCGTTCTTGGAATGGCAGAGGAGTTTAAGCGAGAGAAGATAGCTGTTAATGCCCTTTGGCCAAGAACAGCAATTGATACTGCAGCGCTTGCAATGATTCCTGGTGTTGATACTGCCGCCTGTCGCACCCCTGAGATTCTGGCCGATGCTGCCTATATTATTTTAAATCGTGAATCTGCTTCTTGTAGCGGGAACTTCTTTGTTGATGATGAAGTTCTAGCATCAGAGGGGATTACTGATTTAGAGAAGTATTCTGTTGTTCCAGGAACTACCGACTTTCTCCTAGATTTCTTTCTTGATTAATCCTTAATCTTTAAATCAGTATGTGAGTGATCAGTCTCAACGATTCCTGAAGAGTATCTGCTTTCATATTTGCCAAGGCGCCAGACAAGAACTGAAAGAAGCCAAGCTGCAACAAAACTAGCGACTATGAAGAAACCAATTCCACTAAGCTCAATATTTGCAATGGTCGTAAATGGCTCATAGTTATCAATCGAAGTCTTGCTAGCTAATACATTGATTATTTGAATTGTTCCTATAACTAGTGCAACAAATATAGAGATAGACGTAGTAGTGATGTTGTAGTAGATCTTCCGCAGTGGCGAGGTAAAAGCCCAGCCATAAGCCTTAGTCATAAATATTCCATCGAGGGCGTCCATTAGTGACATGCCCGCAGCAAAGATTATTGGCAGGGCGATGATGGCAAGTGGTGGCAGGACTCCACCCACAGTTCCTATGGCAACCGTTGCGGAGAGACCTAGAATCGCAACCTCGGTTGCGGTATCAAAGCCGAGTCCAAATAGAACCCCAACCGGATAGATTTGATGAGATTTATCAAAACCTTTTTTGAAACGTCCTCTAAAGATTCGCCGCATAAGTCCTCGGTCATTTAAAAGTTCTTCGAGATGTTGATGCGAGAACTTTCCACTCTTAGCTTTCTTCCAAACTCCAATAATCCCAACCAAGATCACTAAATTTAATATGCCAATTAGATAGAGAAAAAGACCAGAAACTGAAGTTCCAATGATTCCACCAGTTTCAGCAAAATTCTCTTGGAATCTTGCCGCGCGTTGAGCTGCAAATGCAACTAGAACTGAAAGCGCTAAGACAACTGTTGAGTGGCCTAGTGAGAAAAAGAGACCCACCCCTAAAGGGCTCTTACCTTTAGCTAACATCAAGCGTGTGGTGTCATCAATTGCTGCAATGTGGTCGGCATCAAATGCGTGGCGCAATCCAAATGAATAAGCCAAAGCTCCAGCTCCAGCATAAACAAGAGCACCTTTGCTATCGGCTAATCCCTGATATTGAGGATCTGAGTTGTAGTAGATAAATAGCCCCCAACCAATTACGTGCAGGGCAATTACTGTTCCTAAAATGCCCACTAAAGAGGGGATTTCGTTTCTCTCGAACTTTAAGTGCTGCCTTAAGGATTTGTCGCTGCGCTTTAAGTTTGACATAGGGTAAGGTTATTGCAAATCATTTGCATCTGCAAAGCGAAAATAGTCAAAGATTAATTCTATGGAAGTTAGGGTGTCAGAGTGGAGAAGAGTCAGCGAGCGGAAGTCTCAAATTCTGCAAAGACCTGGATCTCACTTTGGGCAGTTTACTTGATTTGGGGTTCTACTTACTTCGCAATTGCTTATGTAATCGAGAGCATGCCACCACTTTTAGCAATGGGGATTCGCTTTTTAATTGCGGGCTTGCTTCTTGCTGCAATAATTTCATTGCGCCAGGGAGTTGGCGAGCTAAAAATTCCCAAGGTAGAGTTAAAGAGCTCACTAGTTATGGGCTTTCTACTCCTAGGATTTGGAATCGGCACTGTATCTGTTTCTCAAGAATATGTGCCTTCAGGAATCGTTGCGTTAATAATTGCAGCCCTTCCATTATGGATAGCAATATTTCGTACCATCTCTGGAGAGAGATTGGCTAAAGTCTCCTGGCTAGGCCTAATGATTGGTTTTGCTGGCGTAGCCCTCCTCCTAAAGCCTGGAAGCATTACTCCAGTAAGTGAGATAAGTAATTTCAAGCTCTTTCTCTTTATGTTGATGGTACTTCTGGGAAATATTGGATGGGCGCTGGGAACATTTCTTGCGCCAAAATTCCCACTTCCTAAAAATACTCTCGTCTTTACTGCTTACGAAATGTTGGCCGGGGGAGTCTCTCTAACTGTGGCAGGTTTTATTAAAGGCGAGTCAATTGGTGATTTTCTTGATGCAACTAGCTGGTCCTGGCTCTGGTTTGTTTACTTGATTATTTTCGGATCAATCGCGGCATACACCGCATATCTCTGGCTAGTTGCGAATGCTCCAGTATCACTTACTGCTACTTATGCCTATGTTAATCCTATAATTGCAGTAGCGCTCGGCGCCCTATTTCTAAATGAAAAGATAACTAGTTCTTATGCTCTTGGTGGTCTAATAATCTTGATGGGTGTTGTTTTGGTGGTATCTGTTGAGCGAATAAAGAAAGAACCAGCTGTCTAATCTTTATATTGCCTTAATCTGGTGAGTGAAATCATGGCGATCAACAATGAGAATTGAGTGATTCTCCATCAATATCCAGCCGCTTTGATCCCAGCCTGAGGAGGCAACTGCAACGCCGTTTTCATCGATGCGATAGCGCAGTTGGTAGTAGAGATCATCGGTCCAGCTTGGTTTATTTAAAGGATCATGTTCACTAACTACAATTAGATAGTCAGAGTTGATAATCATTGAATTAATTGAGCTATATTCAAAGTTTTGCTTTAAATTCTTTATCCCCTTAACCACTCCATCTACAAATCCTCTGGATTTAATCTCAGTTAGAAGATAGAGAAAGAAGAGCTCGCTATCGGTATCACCCTCTCTAAGTGATTCAAATTCTGGAGCGATTAGTGATTTAACCGCTTCATAAGGGCTAAGGGCGCCATTATGGATAAAGGCGATATCTTCAAAGCTAAATGGATGTGCATTTTCATGAGTAACTCCAAGACCGGGGGAGGCCCATCTAAAGTGAAGTAGAGCCCCTGGCGCGCTTTGATTACTAATGACTTCGTTAAATCTGGCGCTAGATGCCGCACTCGCCACTTCCTTAATGACCGTTGCGCTATCTGGATTAGCAAGGGCTAGACCCCAGGAATCATTGTGAACCTCTGAGAGTTTAAGAAAGTCGCTAAAGCCCTGACCCATAAACTCAGGGAGATTGACCGGGGTTTTTGAACTATAGGCCATGAGTCGACACATAAGGCGAGCCTATCGGCTACCCTAAGAAAATGCTTTTAACTGCCTTAGTCGTAATTGTTCTTGCAGCCTACATAATCGAATCAATTCTGGATAACCTAAACCTATCCACCGCTAGAAATGCCTTAGATCCAAAGATTGCCCATCTCTATGATGCTAAAGAGCGGGAGAGATCAATTAGTTATAGCGCGGAGAAAACCCGCTTTGGCTTTATCTCCTCGACTATCTCAACTCTAATTCTCATATTTGCCCTGAGCTATGGGTGGTTTGCATCTCTTGATAATTGGGCAAGAGGCATCGTTGATAATCAGATTTTGGTCTCCCTTCTCTTTATCGCCTCATTGAGTGTTATCTCTTTTTTGATTGGCCTGCCATTTACTCTCTATAGCACCTTTAAAATTGAAGAGAAATACGGGTTTAATAAAACTACTCCAAAAGTATTTTTCACAGACACCATTAAAGGGGCAGCTCTTGCAACCCTAATAGGAGGCAGCCTGCTAAGCGCAGTCCTCTGGCTCTATCAGGAACTTGGCTCAAATTTCTGGATTCTTGCCTGGGCGCTTTTAGCAGTTTTCTCACTTCTAATGTTTATGTTTGGAACTACTTTGATCCTGCCGCTCTTTAATAAATTAGAGCCAATTAAAGATGGACCGCTTAAGCAAGGAATAGAGAAGTACTGCGCTTCACAAGGTTATAACTTAGGTCGCCTCTTTGTGATGGATGGTTCAAAGAGATCATCGAAGGCAAATGCTTTTTTTAGCGGACTTGGTTCCAGCAAGACCATTGTCTTATTTGACACCTTAATTGAGAAACTAACAACTACAGAGATCATTGCTGTATTGGCACATGAGATTGGCCATTACAAAAAGAAACATACTCTCTCTATGTTTATCTTTAGCAATATTCAAACCTTTGCAACCTTTGCTCTCCTTGGATTTCTTCTTGGTTATCCAGAGCTCTCAACCGCACTTGGTGCAAGTCAGAGTAGCTTTCATCTCTCAGCGCTGACCTTCTTCATTCTCTTTACTCCACTTAGTATTTTCTTAGGGCTAATTAATAACACCTGGTCTCGCCATAACGAATATGAATCCGATACCTTTGCTAAGCAAACTTACAAGGTTGAACCTATGAGAAGCGCTTTAAGCAAAATCTCAACTGATAGCCTGGCAAATCTCTCCCCCCATCCTGCCTATGTGGCATTTAACTACACCCATCCCACACTCTTGCAGAGGTTAAAGAACTTAGAATAAAAAAAAGAGGGCCTGCCTAGGCAGACCCTCTTTTTAACTCTAGATTTTAGATATCGTAATAGAGTTCAAACTCTGCTGGATGTGGACGCAAGCGTACGTAATCAATTTCTGACTTACGCTTCCAATCAATCCAGGTATCAATCAAGTCTTTAGTAAAGACGCCGCCTGTTGTTAAGAAGTCGTTATCTCTCTCAAGATTATCGATAACAGCATCAAGTGAGCCAGGAACTTGAGCAATTGACTTAGCTTCGGCTCCTTCTAACTCGTAGAGATCTTTATCAACTGGCTTTGGTGGTTCGATTTTATTTGTGATTCCATCAAGACCGGCCATCAAAATTGCAGCAAATGCAAGATATGGATTTGAAGATGGATCTGGGCAGCGGAACTCAATGCGCTTTGCCTTAGGACTTGATCCAGTAATTGGGATTCGGATACAAGCTGAGCGGTTACGAGCTGAGTAAACAAGATTTACTGGAGCTTCATATCCTGGGACAAGGCGCTTATAAGAGTTAACTGTTGGGTTGGTAAATGCAAGAAGTGAAGGAGCATGTTTTAGAAGCCCTCCGATATACCAACGCGCTAGATCTGAGAGATTGGCATAGCCATCGCCCCACATAAGCGGTTTTCCATCTTTCCAAAGAGATTGGTGAACATGCATTCCAGAACCGTTATCGCCAAAGAGTGGCTTTGGCATAAAGGTCACAGTCTTTCCGGCAGCCCAAGCGGTGTTCTTAATTATGTATTTAAACTT
>ENA-ORCY01000331-ORCY01000331.1-marine-metagenome-genome-assembly--contig:-NODE-331-length-30356-cov-4.373361_pt1 | contig 30356 bp, 30 predicted proteins | sample MGYA00248634_ERZ508507 | MGnify/ENA primary metagenome ERZ508507 (study PRJEB26178, sample SAMN06266269) | marine metagenome | isolation source: Columbia River Estuary | place: USA:Columbia River Estuary... | reverse complement strand
AATGGGTCAAATCGCAGCATGAATACCGGCTTTGTGTTGGGCGCACGCATACCGGCCCACACCACGGCAGCAGGCCAACTACTCTTGGCCTTGCAGGGAGATGATGCAATCGATGCCTGGCTAGCCAGCAAACCATTGCACACCTACACGCCATTCACGTTGACCAACCCCGACCAAATGCGAGCGCATCTTCAAGGCTTACGCCGCCAAGACTGGGCGGTTTCAGAGCAGCAGTTTGACCTCGCGTATCGAGGCGTTGCCGTTCCGCTGCGGGACAACCGGGGACAGGTTCTGGCCGCGCTCAATATCTCTATGCCGATGGGCAATGAGTCCACCGAACACGCGGTTGGACGCGTATTGCCACAAATGCAGGAAACCGCGCAACGCCTGCGCCAGCTGCTGTAATCGGCTATCGAAATGGATCGAAGGTACTTGCGCCCTTTTTGAGCGCCGCTTTGACAATCAGGCTGCGGTTAATCTCGCTTGTACTGTGATAACTGCGGTAGATCCGTACATAGCGGTAACACCGCTCGATAGGTGATTTCTTGCAGTCACCCATGCCGCCAAAAATTTGAACAACGCGAGCGACGACCCGCCCCAAGGCGGTAAGGCACCCGCCTGTGTGCGGGCATGCAAGATTGCGCCGGCATTGCCAGCAAGTTAGGTCAGCAGACCATCTGAGGCCCTTGGAATGATTTGTACGGTCTCTAGGAAGTGCGATTGTTCTGGCGTCTCAGACCGTAACCTCGTCAACAGTAATTCGGCCAGATGTAGGCCGTTATTCTGCACATCATGGGCGATCGTTGTTAGCGGAGGCACGCAAAATTGACCTGCATCACTGTTGCCATAGCCCACCACAGATACCTGCTGCCCCACCACCAGACCATGGGCCCGACATGCAGCAATGGCGCCGATTGCCATCGCATCAGTCGCGCACAGTAGCGCCGAAGGCGGGTTGTTCGAGGTGATCAATTGTTCGGTCAGCGCATAACCCGCTCTCTCCGTCAAGCTGCCATGCAGCACCTGATGCAAAGCAGGCTCTAAACCCGCGCCGTGCATCGCGCGGGTATAGCCCCGCTCGCGCAGTGCCGCGAACATGAATTCTTCTGGGCCGTTAAGCAATGCAATATTGCGATGGCCAAAGGCAATTTGACGCTGGGTTGCCAAGAAGAACGCCTGCTCGTTATCCGTATCAACCCAAAACTCGTTACCCTCGGTCTCGGTGCGTCCGTAAGTTACAAACGGCATTTGATGTTTCAATAGCGCCGTCACACGCGGGTCATCAATTCGGGTGCGCACGATGATGTAACCATCGAACCATTTGGCACGCAGGAACTGATCGTAAAGGGCCAACTCTGCCTTAACGGGCAAACCGCTGTTGGTACTGACCACGAGGTTATAACCGCCCGCTTTCAGCCCACGGCTCACACCCCCTAGTAAGCTGGAGTACATCGGATCCATGAATCCGCCAGTGACCTCGTTGGCCGGCAAAATCACGCCGACCGCATATGACTTACCTGACTTGAGGCTGCGTGCACCCGGATGAGGCGTGTAGTTCAGCGCGGCTGCCCGCGCGGTCACTCGCTCGCGGGTGGATTCAGAAACATCGGTATACCCGTTGAGGGCCCGTGAGACGGTCGAAATCGAGAGGCCCAAGTCCTCAGCGAGCTGTTGTATAGACATGCGCAATTATCAGCGGACATCCCGCAAAAACTCAATAACCATTGCCGCTGTCCATGTGAATGTTTTGCCACCAAGTGGCTCCGCGGTATAGGGGTCGTAGTATTCGGCACAGCCGCTTTTCGCAATGGATCGCAAACTGGCTTGGCGAATGCGCTCGGCCAGTTCCGGCTGTGCGTTCTGGGTCAAACCTTTGATGAGCAGGTAATTCACGACCAACCAGGAGGGACCGCGCCAATACCGTTTGCTGTCAAATCGGGTGTCGTCCGGATCATGACTGGCGACGCCGTAAGGTGCGCGGTCTAAGATCTGCCCGATGCGTCGGCACACCTGCGATTGGTTCGGGTGTCCCTCGGGCAATACCAATACGGGCAACAAACCGCCGATACTGGCGCTGTCAACAGGCCGCTTTTTGATACGGTCGAAAGCAACATATTGGCCTTTATCAGCGTTCCACAATGTGTCCATCGCCTGCAGTGCACGACTGGCGCGCGCCTCAGCCATCTCGCTAATCGCCACCTCACCAATTGCTGCGGCCAGTCGCGCGAGGGCTTGATCCGAGTGAATCAAGATCGCATTAAAACCAGGATCCACCACTTGAAACGGCGAGGCGTCATGCAACTTCGTGTTGTCCCAATGACAAGCTCGAAACAGCTCAACCAACGCGATATACCGATCGTATTCAAATTTCGTGGGACGTTGACTTGAATCGACGTGTTGCGTATCCCGACGGGTGTAGGGGGTTACGTGATCTGCGGGTACCGCCGCCAACGCCGTATCCCAATCACAAGAGTTATCCCGACCCGACTCCCAGGGGTGCAGCAGAGCGACCAAGCCCGTGTCTTGTGGATCACGGCAAGCGTAAAACCATGCATGCCAGCGATTCGCCGCGTTGACCAATTGGCGGCATCGTACTTTTAGCGCATCAGATTGCGAACCACGGTTCCATAATTGCTCGATGACCAACCCCATCACGGGTGGTTGTGTGATGCCGGAGGTCGGCGTAGCACGACCCGTCCCCCAGACAGCTGGTCCGGGGAAGTAGCCGTCATCGAAGACATGAAAGACGATATGCGGCACCATACCGTCTTCCCACTGGTGAGCGACCAACGATTCAATCTCTTGCCATGCGCGAGACTCGTCGAAAGAGGCCTGCCCGAGAGCCGTAAGGCAAGAGTCCCAATTCCACTGAAATGGATACAGACCGTGCGTGGGGACCGTATAGCTGCCTTTATCGTTGAGCCGCAGAATGCGCTGAGCCTCGCTCAACATCTCTTCCGAGCTCGATAGGGTACTTGTACTCATGATTCTGACTTCACTGATTGACCCTCGGGCGTGAACCAACGAACACGCTCTAAGTCAGGTTGTAAAAAAATTGATTGCCCTTTTGATAGTGTTGCGGTACTGCTCAACGCCGCCCTGAATACCGCGCTATCCTGAACATCGGTCACCAATACGTTGGGACCCAACGGTTCGATCAAATCGGCTTGGCAGGTAAACCCGGCGTCACCAACCTGCATGTCCTCAGGTCGAATGCCGAGCAGCAGTTCACGGTGTCCCAGCGGACCTTGTAAGCGCAGACCCCGCGCCTCAAAAATGCCGTCCTGAACCGCGTGTGCGGGGATAAAGTTCATCGGCGGATTACCGATAAATCCGGCAACGAAGGTGTTGACAGGGTTTCTGTAAATCTCCAACGGTGTATCGCACTGCACGATCACGCCTTGGTGCATGACGGCAATGCGATCCGCCAAACTCATGGCCTCGACTTGATCGTGCGTGACATAAATGGTGGTGGTTTTGCTTGCTGCCAAAATCGACTTCAATTCGGCGCGCATCTCAAGGCGCAATAACGCATCCAAATTCGACAGGGGTTCGTCCATCAGCATCACGCGCGGCTCAACTGCCAACGCACGTGCCAGGGCCACGCGCTGGCGTTGCCCGCCGGACAACTGCCCCGAATACCGATCCAGTAACGCCTCTAGGTGGACCATGCGAGCGACCTGATTAACCTTGGCCGATACGATCTCTTGCGGGCGCTTTTGCATGCGCAAACCAAACGCGATGTTTTCAAATACCGTTAGGTGTGGGAACACGGCATAGTTTTGAAACACCATGGCCAGCCGTCGATCTTTGGCCTGCAGCTGATCGATGCGCTCACCACCGACATGCACCTCGCCGATATCAGCCGTTTCGAGACCTGCAATGATGCGCAGCAACGTTGATTTACCGCAACCGGAAGCGCCTAACAGGACCAAAAACTCTTGGTCGGCCACCGCCAACCCAATCCCCTTGAGAGCGTCATAGCTCCCAAAGGATTTGGTGACGTTTTGAATTGCAATATTTGCCATAAGTTAACGATTCGAAATGCCCCACATCGCAAAGAGATGCTTACGGATTAAAAACATGAAGGTCGCTGCAGGCAAAACCAACAAAGCCCCACCCGCAAACTTCATGTGCATGGGTGATACATCGAGGTTTTGAAGCAAGAAAGCAGTGAGTGTGCGGTTCTGAATCATCAGGACGGAGCTGGCGAACACCTCGTTCCACGAGATGACGAAAGCAAAAATCGCTGACGCAGCCAACCCAGGCAACGCAATCGGCAACACCACTCGCCTGAAGGCTTGCACTTTGGTGCACCCAAATACCCAGGCCGCCTCCTCCAGCTCAGTGGGCACCCCGCTAAATAATGAGAACGTAATGAGCACCGCAAACGGCAAGGCCAGCATGGTGTGTACCAACGCCAGCCCGACGAGGGTGTCGTCAACACCGAGCCGGATATAAAGAACCGTCAAGGGCAAAGCCAATAGCGGCAGTGGGAAGGCACGGGTCAGCAAAATGAGTAAGCGGAACGTCCCCTTACCCCTGAACTCGTAGCGGGCCAAAGCATAGCCCGCAGGGGCACCCAACCCGATACTGAAAACCATCGTGATTGCAGCCACGATTAGCGAATTCACCAACGAGGTCAGCACGCCGTCAAAGCCAAGCAAAAATGACAAACTCTCGTGATTCATCTCAGGAACGAACGCTTTTGGAAACGCGTTGACCGCCTCTTGAGATGACCACGCATTGACCACCAGAAAATAAATGGGTAGCAGTACCCAGACCGTCGCAATCGCCGCCCCCACCAGCAGCAGACGCCGTAGCCGCCTTTGAGCAACATCAATCGTGATCAACGGTGTGCTCATAAGCCCGCCCCTCGTGGCACGCGTAACCAACGCAGGTAAACCAAAGTCACACCAACCGACAGCGTCAAAATAACCAGTGCAAAGGCGGCCGCAACAGGGCCATCTTGCAACGCAAATTGCCAGTTGTAGGTCTCGCCCATCAGCACGGGGAACTTGGTACCAGACAACGCGGCCACCACAGCGAAAACTTCGAGTGCCAAGATAGACCGCAAGATCAATGCAGTTTGTAAACTGGGCCGCAACAAAGGCAGGGTAACTTTGGTGAACTTAGCCCAAGCACCCGCGCCAAATACCTCGGCCGCCTCTGCGTACTCTTTGGGAATCAGGCCAATGCCAGATACCAAGATGACCAACACAATCGCTGTAGAGCGCCAAATTTCAGCCAGCACAATCGCCACCAAGGTGGCGAAAGTGTCGTTGAACCCCAAAATGGAAACGGGCGCATCCACAACGCCAAGCCCGATCAGCGCACTGTTTAAAAAACCTGTTTGCTCAAAAATACCCAGCCAAATAATGCCAGCAGCCAAATCGGAGATACCCAGCGGAATCGTCCAAACATAGAGCAAGGTGTCACGCCCCGACTTCACACGGGTTAACAACTGCGCCAACGACAGCGCAACCACCATCTGTAAGGGCACGACAAGCGCCGTCAACATGAGGGTGTTTTTTAACGCGGTGCCAAACTTCCAATGCCCAACCATGGTCTGAAAATTCTCAAGCGAGTAACCACCACTCTTGGCTGTAAATGCCTCCAGCGTCACCAAACTGAGGGGATACAGGAACAACGCCACCGTGAATAAAGCCGCGGGTGCGATGAGCCAGTAAGGCAGAGATTTATTGGTCATAAAAGTGGCCTGCAAACCCACACGCGAAGCGCGTGGGTTTGCGTCGACACCGATTTATTAAGGTTTACTTAACAGGGCACGCACCAGCGGAGATTTTGTCTGGCTCCCAGCAGGGTGCATTGGCCTCAACCATGATGGCGCGCAATGCTGCGGCTTGCTCATCCAGCACCGGCTTGATGGGTTGCCCCGCCAACACGATGCGCTCAAACGCATCCACATACACTTGGTTGAACTTGCCGCCCAGATTGCCCAAACCTGCGGGCAACATACCCGGGTTTGCATCCGCTGAACCCGCCTGCGCTTTCACTGCTGCGGCAGAGATACCCACAGCCGGTGGGAAGTCACCTGGAATCGTCACTTCCGCGGTTGGGAAGAAATTGGTTGCCTTCAACATGGCCAACTGCACTTCCGGCTTCAACAGGTGCGCAACCACCTTCTCAGCGGCGGCGCGGTCGGGTGCTGTTTTGGGAATCGCTAAACCTGCCAATACCGGCATGAAGCCTCGGCCAGTCGGGCCTGCGGGCGCAGGGAATGCCACGAAGTCGTTCGGCTTGCCATTGAAGGCATCCGCCAAACGCGCGGTGTGATCAAACGCGACCCAGACCTGCTCGGCCAATAAGGGCTCTTGCATAAAGTTGTAATTGGTCGAAGCGGGGTTGGTGTACTTCCACAGCTCTTTCATCATCTCCCAGCCCTTGACAGCGCCGGCAGAGCGGAACTCGGTCACACTCGAGTCAGCATAGGAGGGGTACAAGTAGCCTTGGAAGAACCGGTGCTTCAAACCCTTGGGACCCGCCGGGAAGCCGAATTTCGGTCCCCCTGTTTTCTCAGCCATGTTTTTGGCCCAGGCAACCAATTGGTCATACGTCAATTTGTTCACATCGGCACCAGCGGGCAGATAGGCCAATGCCTTTTTGTTCGCCGCCATGATGTAAGTGGCTTGCATCCAAGGGAGATATTTTTGCTCTGCAGTGCCCAACCGCCCCAGCTTCATGAAGGCGGGACTCAACTTGCTGGTGCCCGCCGCTTTGCTGATATCAACGTAGTCACCGGCATTGCTGGTCAGCTGGCCGTGCAAGGCACCCACGACACCGATCGAGCCCTTACCGGCCTGAATCTCGGCGTTCAAGCGGGTCAAGAAGGGCCCCTCTTGATTGGAGAGGAACTCAACGGCGCCAGGCGCCCCCTTCAACACGTCGTCACGCACGGCCTGCTGTTCCTTCGCAGGTGATGCCTGTGTTGACCAGATCAAAACCGACTGTGCTTGACTCAATGCCGGCGATAAACCGGCTGCTGCCACGGCCAGAACCGCCAGTTGTCGTTTCACAAATTGTGAGCGCATAACCTTGTCTCCTTGTTAATGAAATGAGAGAAATCAGAAAAACAAAAACGTTTTTGCGAAAACGTTTTTGGATTATTGTGAACTCCCAAAGGATCGGGAACTGGGGTTTACCCGAGGCGTCTACAGTCTTTTAACTGCGGGGGCAGGTGGCAACAGGCTGCGAATATCCGTAAAGGGGTAGCGGGGCTCGAACCGAAAGGCCTCCGCCCGGTCGTCAAGCCCACCGTTGCATTGGAAGGCGCGCCATTGGTTTTGCAGGTCAGCCCTGGCAACAAAGCGCTCGGGGTCCTGCGAGGCGTGGCATCGGATGGCTGCGGCCTTTGCCTCACGATGGGAGGTGACATCCACGTAGACATTCGGCTCGAACCCCACACCGCCCAGCGGATCGCAGAACAATACGGGCGTCGTGAAAGACGCCGCGCTTTGAACCGCTGCAGCCAGAGCCCGGTGATCCGCGTGGTAATCGCTGGGTGCGTGCGTGATCACGAGGTCGGGCTTAAACGCTTTAATTCGCTCTTTCAAAGCGTGCGTCAGGTGAGGTTCGTCTGAAAGGCCGCCGTCTGGGAGACGCAGAAAATGCGGAAAGATATCCAAGGTAGCCGCTGCATTTGATGCCTCCTTCTCACGGTGTTGCGCTAAATTCGGAATATCGCGACCTTGACGAACGCCGCCCTCCCCTGACGTAGCGACCACCAGCTGAATCTGCGCGCCTGCGTTATGCCAGGCAGTGAGACTGCCCCAAATGAAGATTTCAGCATCATCGGGGTGTGCCATCACCACCAAAAGTCGCGCGCTTTGCGTTGTTACCGTCATGTCGTTTGCCCCAACCAGCTTTCAGTACCAAGTATTTGTCTGGCATGTTAGGGCAAACGCGACGGTTCAGCCACTCACTTAGCCGTTGAGAAATATTCCAAGTAGGGGGCAAAGTACTTGTCTTTTCCACCGGACTTTTCGAATGCGTTTGCGTCCACCGGATATTCCTCACCACCCAAATGCGTCCCCCATGCCGTCGGCATGCCGGCACAGAAGGTGTAGCCGCCGTAGACGCCACTCAAGTCAATTGGCTTCAAACCGACAGGAATCAGATCACCGCTGGCATTGGTGATGAGCTTGCTGATAAACATCATGCCAGCACCTTCCTCAAACTGCGTGATAGAGAAAATCGCGCCATCCTTCTTTAACAGCGTGGTGTGATCGGGTGATGTAGAAATACCCATGGGCAAGTCGGCTTTGCTGTACCCAGTCATCGGGCGACCGGACACATCAATGTGCTGACCGAAGATGGTCTCACCCACTTTATCGCCAGAGCGATACAACGTCGTGTAGCTCAACGCATGCGCTTGACCATTCACGCGGACACGTGGGCTTATCTTGGCGACGCGCTTTTCCGCGTCTGTCTGAGCAACGGGCAGCATGTCAAAAACAACCTTGTCTTTGGCCTTGATCTTCGGCAACTTGGTGTAACCGATATACGCACGCTTATCGGCATCAGACGTGGCCTTATCCTCATCACTCTCGCCATAGGGGTGTTGTACGACCGTGATCATGTAGTCCACCTTGTCACTGATGTTTTTGTAGACCCAAGGTGACGTGGTCTCTGAGCCGTATGGCGTCGAAAAAATACGCGTCAGCTTGTTTGACTTCAAGTCATAGGCCCACAAAACGTCATTTTGATGCGCGTCGGTATCTTCACCGATGATGAGCGTGTCGTTGTTCAAGCCCATCACCACGTTGTCAGGGCTAGCGATACCGTCTAAGTCACAGGTGTTGGAGGCCAAATTGCCCTCATACGTTTTAGGCTTACCAAGCACCAAGGCCTGCATAGAGGTGGTTGCAAATTCATCGTTGACATTGAGCTTGTAAACGCCCCCGCATTTGTTGCCAGCGACATTGATGTCATCATCGATACCAGCCAACGACGGACCCGATGCCATCGCTTTTGATATTTCTGAAATAGCGATGTACATTTGCTTGCGCACTGGGTCGTACGTGACGCCTTCGAACTTGCGAAACTCCGTTGTCGCACCGACATACGCGGCGAACCGCAAAGACTCCAAGCGCGATGCCGCGTTACGAATTTGAAGTGCGCTCATACCCAGTCGGTTTGCGGTCTTCAATTTCAAGCATTCTTTCTTGCCGTCGGCTTCGGACGGCACGAAGTCAGGTGTGCACGACTTTTTATCAGACGGATCTGCGGCGTCGAACATATCCGAAAACTGGATGCCACGCTGAATGTAGCTGTCGATTTCTTGGTTGCTTGCATGCCCGAACGAAATCCAAGAGATATCGAATTTGCCGCCATTTTTATCACCAGCAGCCGTCTTCTGTGTCAATTTTGCAGCGTACAAGGTGCCCGAGCTCAAGTCGCCAGCGCGATCGGCCACAAAGCGGAACATACCCCGATTTGTACCGTCGTCACCCGCGTAAGCCGTTCGATGGTCAGGCATCACGTAAGCCAACTCCCACGCCAGACGACCCATCGCGTAATGCTTAACAGCAAGGGTGTTTTGAGCTGTGGCGGCATTGCCTAACTCTTTTCCAATAATCGACACCTCAACGGGATAACCAATGCGATAGATGGAGGTGACGGGTGCATCACTGCTGTGATCTGCAGCCAATGCAGAAAGACCGAAAGCCTGCACCACACATGCAGAAGCGAGTAACGTGCGCTTGAACAAATTCGACATTTTCAAAATCCTCAATGTTTGAAACCAGCATGGGTGCCAGCCACTCATGCTGCGCCGAATTTTGTTCTGCTAATGTGACCGTTTTATGTCAATCCTTGCATCAAGCGAATAACCGACTGCAATCGTTGCAATGGATCTGCCTCACTGAGAAGTTGGATTTTTACGTCGGCACGGATGGGTAATGCCTCGGCATAGCGATTCGCTAACCACCCACACTGATCCAGCTGGTAAGGCGGAGAAATAGGCAGCTGGTCGATGACACCTTGTTGTTGTGCCGATGCAATGACCTTGCCGAGCTTGTCAGCGTAAGCCTGCAAATGACTGGGGACGTCCATCACAGGATCTTTAGGTAAATAAGTGACGTCGCCTTGCCACACGCCAAGGGCGCCCGCTGAGACCTTTTGCAATTCGAAGCGTACGTCGCCCCGGCACAGCACACGAAAAAATGTGGCCTGCACCTGCTCAAATTGCTCGATATGCGCCGTGCAACCAACGCTCTGGAGCACAGGGACTTCGCCAGGCACCTGAACCTCTCTGCCTTGTTTAATCGACACCACACCAAACGGTTGTCGCTGTTGATGGCATCGCTTTATCAAGTCGAGGTAGCGCACCTCAAATATCTGAAGATGAAGCGCTCCATCAGGAAACAAAACGCTCGAGAGGGGGAAAAGTGGGATGGTATGTTGCACGGCGACGGGCGATTACGATTTACTTTGACGCTTCAATCTGGGTAATCACCATCGTATTGCCCTCAAGTTCCACTGCAAATTTCACAGCATCCCCCGGAACAAATCGACCCGCAGCCGCTTTGTCTTTGAGGTCGAACACCATGGTCATGCCTGGCATGTCCAAATTAACGATCTCCTCGTGCTTGATGGTTAATTTGCCGTTAGCCGCATCCACCCGTTTGACCACACCGTTGGTCATGTCGCCTGCTTGGGCGTAGGACGCGGCAAGCAACACGGCGGTCGCCGCGACGCCACGGATGGCAGACCCGATAGAGAATTTGATTGATTTCATAGCCTGTTTCCTTCTGTTACTTAACGGCGACTTTGCCGACCATACCGGCATCGAAATGCCCGGGTTGCAAACAAGCGAAGTCCACGACACCCGCACGATCAAAGGCCCAAATGATTTCACCTGTCGCCCCGGGATCTACGCTGACCATTTGCGGATCTTCGTGGACCATGCCTGGAAATTTAAGCATTTGCTTGTAATGATCGGCCAAATCTTGCGGCGTCCCCAGTACCAACTCATGCTTAAGCTTGCCGCTGTTTTTAACTACCAAACGAACCGTCTCCCCCTTCTTGACCGTCAGGTTTGCGGGCGTAAAACGCATGTTATCCGTCATGTCGACGTTGATGGTGCGACTGACCTTAGAAGCCTTCCCTGGCTGACCAATAACGCTGGCGCCATGCCCGTCGCTATGGCTGTGCGCATGCGTGCCGCTGGCCCATGAGGAGGCGCTCGCAAGCGCAACGGTGGCCGCGATCACGCCCATGCGAGCGATGGATTTCACTGTCTTCTTCATGATGAGTTCCTTTTTAAAAAAATAAAGACTTAGCCGCCGTGTTGATGCGACCGGGGTTTGCGAATCTGCACTTCAATATCAGCGGGTTGCGCCAAAGGCATGGCGCTACGGGTCTTCGTACCCGCGTCTCTGTGGGGTTCCGCCATCGCACCGGTATATTCCGATGCCACGGTCCCCGGTGGATGCGCATACCAACCGGGGTTCGAATAATCGCCCGGTGGTTGGTTATCGCGCACCTTGAGCACACTGAACATCCCGCCCATCTCCACCGAGCCGAAGGGGCCGTCGCCGGTCATCATCGGCGCGGTGTTCTCGGGGATGGGCATCGCCATTTCAGTCATATCCGCCATGCCGCGCTCCCCCATCACCATGTACTCGGGTAACAGTTCTTGAATTTGGCGCGTCAACCCTTGGTGATCCACCCCAATCATCGTTGGTACGTTGTGACCCATGGCATTCATGGTGTGGTGACTCTTATGACAGTGCATCGCCCAGTCGCCCAACTCGTCAGCGATGAACTCGATTTGTCGCATCTGCCCCACCGCGATGTCCGTGGTCACCTCTGGCCAACGCCCAGCCTTCGGTGTTGGGCCGCCATCGGTGCCGCTGACCTCAAACTCGTGGCCGTGCACGTGGATCGGGTGGTTGGTCATGGTGAGGTTCCCAATGCGCATCCGCACGCGGTCCCCTTTACGCACGTTGAAACTGTCGATACCCGGAAATAGACGACTGTTCCATGACCACAAATTGAAGTTCAGCATCGTCATGATTTTGGGCGTGTAGGCGCCCGGCTCGATGTCATAACTGTTCAACAAGAAGCAGAAATCGCGGTCGACCGGTTCAATCAACGGGTGCTTCTCACGGGGATGTGTCACCCACGAGCCCATCATGCCCATGGCCATCTGAGTCATCTCATCGGCGTGCGGATGGTACATAAAGGTCCCGGGGCGACGCGCCACAAACTCGTACACAAAGGTTTTGCCCGGCGGGATCGCCTTCTGGTTGAGACCCGTCACACCATCCATGCCATTGGGCAAGCGCTGTCCATGCCAGTGCACGCTCGTGTGCTCAGGCAAACGATTGGTCACATAGATACGCACACGGTCGCCCTCCACGACCTCGATGGTTGGGCCAGGCGACTGCCCGTTGTAACCCCACAAATGGGCTTTAAAACCGGGCGCCATTTCACGGACCACTGGTTCCGCCACGAGGTGGAACTCCTTCACACCCTCACGCATACGCCAAGGTAATGTCCACCCGTTGATCGTCAGAACGGGGTTGTAGTCGCGTCCTGTAGCGGGCACCAGAGGCGGCATGGAATCGGGGGATTGTTGGGTCACCAACTCCGGCAATGCAGCCATGGCGACGGGCGAAACAGCGGCTGCTGCAACCGCACCACCGCTGATACCGGCGAATTGTAAAAATCGACGTCGTGCTTCTAACATAGGCTGAGACTCACTTGTTGGTTGTTTGGGGGCCATCATTAATGACCTCCCGCATTGGCTGTTGAAGCGCCGGTCGCTTGGATGGCTACGCCACTGGACGGGCTGCTGATGAGACTTTCCGCCAGCGAGGCCTCGGCCAGCCAAAACTGCTCAGCGGCTTTAAGCGCGCTTTGCACCACGCCGACTTGCATACGGGCATCGGCCAGCAATTCCAAAGTCCCGATCATCATGCCGTTGTAGCGGTACTGGTTTTCTTCCGTCATGAGTTGTCGCAACGGAATAATTTCTTCGGTGTAGTGCTTCGCGATATCAAAGGTGGTGCGATAAGCCGCATAGGCTTCACGCACCTCGGAACTGGCATTCAGAACAGCCGACTCGTACGCATTGATCGCCGCCAAGGTTTGCGATGCCATGCGACTGCGCTGCAGGTCGCCCCAGTCAAACAGGGGTAACTTCACGCTGATCTCGTTACCCGTGGAACGGCTCACTGCGCCGTCGGTTCGGTCAGTCGTTTTGGTTTGGCGGATACCCCATTCGATGTCAGTGAAACTCGTGATGTCCCCCAGCCCTTGCGCTTTTGCGGCGTGATTCAGCATCAACGCTGACAATTTCACATCAAGTCGCGCAGTAACCAATTGGGCGTTGATGTCATCCACGGCACGAGGCGCCTTCGGTAGCGCTGGCAAGCGCTTGGGCAGCGTGAAGCTCGCTTGCTGATCAGGACGTAACCCCAGCAGTCGAATCAGTGCCTCCCGCGTACGCTGGCGCTGGTGTCGGGCAGCCGCGAGGCCGACTGCGGCATCTGCCGCGTACATCTGCTGAGAGCTCCGCTCTAGCACGGTGAGGTTACCCGTGCGCTGCATACGTGCCGCGAGCGTCGCGCTGGCATTAGCGCTGCGCATGACTTGCCCGGCATAGTCCTCCGCTGCGGCTGCGGCAACGGCTTCGACCCACGCTTGCTTAACTTGTGCAACAGCCCGCACAACACCCGCAGCCAATTGCAGCTGGCTTGCATCGACGGCGTGTGCCGCGATTGCCTGTCGCTGGGGCAAGGTCAAAAGATCAAGCAGGCCGAAGGACAAAACCCGTGTGAGCTCGGCATCGGCGGCACTGGTCATCCGCTCAATGCTGATGCTGGGGTTCAAGATACGCCCCCCCTGCGCTGCAGCAGCCGTATCGGCCACACCCTGTGCGAGCAGCGTTTGAAACGCGGGACTGTTCAGCAGCATGAGGCGTACCGCATCCGCCTGCGACAAAGGCTTTTCAAGCAAGGCGTCAACACGGGTACGCGCGTCTTGACGAACGACATCTGTGGTGCGCAGAGCGACGGCATCACCGACAAATGGTTGGGTCACCCCGTTGACCGCTTGAATGGACTGGGTAGGCGTCACGCTGGCGCAACCCGCTAAGAACAACGCAACCGCGATGGCCGCAGCTCGCTTGAGGGGACGGGACTGATGCATATTCATTTTTGCGCCTCCCCGGCTTTCTGGGCGCGTTCCCGGCGGCGCGCGTCGGCGGCCTCTTTGGCGTAAGCGCGCCAACCGCCTCGTGCATCAACGGTTGCATTGGATGCCGCCCATGGTGCGATGGTCGTGTCAGTCCACGGAACATAGTCCTCAAAGGCGGAGGTATACGCCGCGTTGATGGGAGGCGCCTCGGGCGCAGACGCTGTGGGCTCAGATTGGGCGTGCGCCAGGCTGGCGGCGACCCACACCCAGCTGGTGATAAAGCATTTTTTCATGGCATTTTTGCCGCTTCGGACGGCACGATGTCAGGGGGCTGGTAGCGTCGCGGTTGGCGCCATAGGGCCATCGCGACGCCGTTGATAACGGCTAAGCGTTATTGAGCTGTGGCGCTGTGGCGCTGCGGCGGCCTGAGGAGGCCGTCGAGTGTGACCTCGCTCAGTGGCTTGACCGCGTAGGCAATAAGCGGCGCAGGCGCGTACACGGCTGACATGCTCAGCGATACGGCATTGGGTAATGCCGTGCAGGCTAAACAAGCCGAACAGCTACTGTGCTGAGGCGTCTGGTCTGCCGCGTCATGGCCAGCGCAGGCGTCGTGCGTCGGCGCCAGGGAACTGTCAGGCTTGGACGAGACTTGCATCATGACCGACCTCGCCATGGCAGGCTGCGCCAACAGTCCAAAGACCATAAGCAGAACAACCAGCAACTGGCGAAGGGATACAGAGCGCATGGGCCTTAGTGTAGGCGAGGCCACAAATAGTTCCAAGAAAGTAGGGGCCTAATTCAGGATCGCCTCAAACGTAGCGACCTGCCATTTTTTCCAGCGCGACGGGCTTGATTCGACTCCCCTGCCCCGCGCAGCCGAACGCCTCAAAGCGGTCGCGACAAATACCCATGGCGGCATCCCTGGCGGCGATCAGTGCCTTGCGCGGATCAAACTCACTGGGCTGCTGTGCCATGAGACGACGCATCGCACCGGTCATTGCCAAACGGATGTCGGTATCGATATTGACCTTTCGAACCCCGCTGGCGATACCTTTCACAATCTCCTCGACAGGAACCCCATACGTTGACTTAATTTCACCGCCAAACTCGCGAATAATCGCCAACCACTCTTGCGGTACGCTTGAGCTGCCGTGCATGACTAAATGCGTATTGGGAATGGCTGCATGGATTTCACCGATGCGCGCGATGGCCAGTGTCTCTCCAGTGGGTGGGCGGCTGAATTTGTAGGCCCCATGGCTCGTGCCAATGGCAATCGCCAAAGCGTCGACGCCTGTCGATGTGACGAAGTCTCTGGCTTGCGCGGGGTCCGTTAACATCTGCTCGTGAGTGAGCACGCCCGCAGCGCCCACACCATCTTCTTCGCCTGCCTCACCCGTCTCCAACGACCCCAAACAGCCCAACTCTCCTTCTACGGACACCCCGACGACGTGGGCCATCTCACAGACTCTGCGGGTCACCTCAACGTTGTATTCGTAGCTGGCGGGTGTCTTGGCATCATCCATCAATGAGCCGTCCATCATCACGCTTGAGAAACCTGAACGAATGGACTGTTGGCATTGTGCAGGCGAGGCCCCATGGTCTTGATGCAAAACCACAGGTAAGTCCGGGTGCGACTCAATCGCGGCCAAAATCAAGTGCCTCAAATACGGCTCCCCCGCATACTTACGAGCACCCGCAGAGGCCTGCAAGATAACAGGGCTGTCTGTTGCCTGTGCCGCCATCATGATGGCCTGCACCTGCTCCAAATTGTTGACATTAAAAGCAGGAACACCATATTGATTTTCAGCGGCATGATCAAGGACCTGCCGAAGGGAAACGAGTGCCATAAAAATCTCCTGTTAAGTGAACGGATCAGACGATTGATGCCCTTGGCATCGAAATCTTATTTGTGCGGAGGCTCTTTCCACCCGCTATTTCGAGAAACCAGCCCCATGCATCAAAGGTGCAAAGTTATCAATCACTCGATCGGGCTCGCACGCATTCACGGGTGCCCCCATGTTGTAACCGTAGGGTAGTAGCCATACCTTTATTCCAGCGTTGCGCGCCGTTGCTGCATCTATCGATGAATCACCCACAAATAATGCGGCACTGGAATCAATGTGCCAGCGGGTAAGCAACTCGCTGACCGCGTGAGGGTTCGGCTTCTTAACGGCAAAGGTGTCACCACTAACCACCGCATCAAAGGCATCATCCAATTGCTGCGCCTTGAGAACCGTATCGGTATATCGCCCCTCTTTGTTGGTCACCACCGCCAGCTTCACACCCGCTTCCCGCAAATGGGCGAGAGTCTCGCGAACGTGCGGATACAGCTGACTGCGCGTGCCACAGCGGGCTTGGTAATGGTGATCAAAGGTTGGTAACACGTCGCTCAAAAACGCACTTTCTTTGATCTCATCCACGCTGACGCCTTTGACATACGCCAAGGCCTGAATCAAGAGTGTTTTTGTTCCGTGACCAATCCAGTCTTCGACTTGTTTCTGACTCACAGCAGGCAGATGCCAAGCGGTCAGCGTGTCGTTCACGGCGTCAGCGATCTCCCCAGCGGTCTCAACCAATGTGCCGTCAAGATCGAAAAAAATAGCGCGCCACTGCGTCATACCCACTCCTTTAAGCGGCACCATCGCGTTTGCCATGCGAATCCCCTTACCCTTGACCTAAAGCGCGCTTGCGGCGCTCGATCATGCGCCAAACGAATGGCGTGAAAATCAACTGCATGGCCAACTCCATCTTCCCGCCAGGCACGGCAATTGTGTTTGCACGGGACATGAAGCTGCCGTCAATCATGGTCAAAAGATATTGAAAATCAATACCCTTTGGATTGGCGAATCGGATCACCACCATGCTCTCATCCGCCGAGGGAATATCTCGCGCAATGAACGGATTTGAGGTGTCGACCATGGGGACACGCTGAAAGTTCACATGCGTGTGCTCGAACTGTGGACAGATGTAATGGATGTAATCAGGCATCCGGCGCAGAATCGTGTCAGTCACAGCCTCCGTGCTGTAGCCCCGTTGGTGCTTGTCTCGCCACAACTTTTGAATCCACTCCAGGTTGATCACCGGAACAACCCCCACGCGCAAGTCGGGGTATTGCGCAATGTTGTTCTGCGGCGTGACGACCGCGCCATGCAAACCCTCGTAAAACAAGATATCTGTCTCGTCCGCCAGGCTTTCCCATGGTGTGAATGTCCCTGGCTCTTGCTTGTAGGGTGCGGCCTCCTCGGCATTGTGCAGATATTTACGAAATTTCCCGGTGCCGTTTTGACTGTATGTTTTAAAGAGGTTTTCAATCTCGTCAAACAAGTTGTTATCAGGTCCAAAGTGGCTGAAATGCTTGTTCCCCGCCTTTTCAGCGTCAGCCGCTCGCTGCTTCATTTCCGCCCGATCGAACCGATGAAAACTATCCCCCTCAATGATGGCGGCCTTGACACCTTCACGACGAAAGATATTTGAGAATGTGCGCGTCACTGTCGATGTGCCGGCGCCAGAGGAGCCCGTGATGGCGATGATGGGGTGGCGTTCTGACATGGTCTTCTCCGAAAATCAAGTAGGAATAGCTTTGTGATCGATGGTTTAGTCGCGAAACAAACTACGGGCCGTGAATAACGGCGTGTCACCCATATCTGATAGATCGGGAGCGGGTTCACGGTGATAGCGCTCGATGCGATCAACCTCATTTTTTGAACCAAATACCAAACCAATGCGTTGATGCAAGCCGGTGGGCTGAACATCGAGCATCGGGACCTCTCCGGTGCTCGCCCGGCCTCCGGCCTGCTCCATCAGCATGCCAATGGGATTGGCTTCGTACAACAAACGCAAGCGTCCTGCCTTGCTGGGATCTTTGGTGTCTCGGGGATACATGAAGACACCGCCCCGCATCAGAATGCGATGGGCCTCAGCCACCATGGACGCAATCCAGCGCATATTGAAGTCTTTACCCCTTGGGCCCGTTTTACCGGCGAGGCACTCTTTCACATAACGGGCAACTGGCGCCTCCCAAAAGCGGCTGTTTGAGGCATTGATCGCAAATTCCTGGGTGTCTGCGGGAACCTCAAGTTTGGGATGGGTCAGCATAAATTCGCCCAGCACCGGATCTAGGGTAAATCCCGCCACGCCATTACCCACCGTCAAAACCAGCATCGTGGTCGGCCCGTATATGGCGTAGCCTGCAGCGACCTGTTTTGAGCCAGGTTGCAAAAATGCAGACTCAGGAATCGGTGTATCCGCTGTGTCCGGCGCACGCAAAATACTGAATATGCTGCCGACAGAGACGTTCACATCGATATTTGAGGAGCCATCGAGTGGATCAAACACCAGCAGGTATTTGCCACGTGGGTACTCTGCGGGGATGTCGATCGGTTCGGCCTCCTCCTCCGAAGCCATGCCTGCCAAATGGCCGGCCCATTGGTTCAGGCGCACAAACAAATTGTGGCTCAGGACGTCTAACTTCTTTTGCGTTTCGCCTTGGACGTTAATGCTTTCCCCACCGGCATGGTTTCCGAGCACACCCCCCAGCTCGCCGTAGGCAACACCTTTGGCGATTGCCTTACAGGCCATCGCGACATCCAAGATGAGCGCGTTGAAGTCGCCGCTCGCGCTCGGAAAACGACGTCGCTGTTCAATCAAATACTGCGTCAGGGTGGTGCGCTTGGTAAACGGCATGGTTGAGCTCAATCCAATAAAAGAATCAATCGAAAATTTGGGTGTGTACGGCCTTGATATCGGCCAAGTGAACCTCCCCCAAGTGCGGGAAGCATTGGGTCGCGCCAGTGAAATCGTGGTGTAACGTGAATGCGTTGGGGGTCACGATCGTTGGTATGCCTGCCGCGGACGCAGCACGCAAACCGTTTTCAGAGTCCTCAAAAGCCATACAGTCCCGCGCGTCAACCCCTAGGCACTGCAAAACTTGCTGATAAGCCTGCGGGTGGGGCTTCTTCAGTGGTGCCGTGCTTGCATCCGCCACCGCTTGAAACTGCGCTCGCCATTGAGGTCCGATCGCTTTAGACAGCAAGGCCGATACGTTGGCCGGGCTGGTCGTTGTCGCGATGGCCAATGCATGCCCTGCCGCAAGGGCCTCGTCAATCAGGGGCAATATGCCGGGGCGCATGGTGACGGCGCCCTCGGCGACCAGTCGCTCATAGACCGCCGTCTTCAAACCATGCAGTGTCTCGATGGTGGCGGAAAGTGACTCGCTGGCAATCGCGGCGGCATGTTCATCAGCGCTCGCCCAATAATGACGCATGCGCTCCTTACCGCCAGACACCATCAGCAAGCGCGTGTAGGTGGGTACGTCCCACGTCCACGGGATGCCCATGCTTTGAAAAGCCTCGTTAAAGGCAGCCAAGTGCGCAGCCTCGGTGTCAGCTAGCGTGCCATCGACATCAAAGATGAGTGCTTTCAGGGTCATGAACGGCAATCGAGGTGTTTTGTAGAGGTGCCTGTTGGTCAACACCCCCACTTTAAAACCCAAATCAATAAGTGCAATTCATAAAATCTTGTCTATTGATTAAGTAAATACTTAATTGACTGAGATTCATCCCCCTTCCCTTCGGTTTTGCGGCCTATAAATGGGTATTCACCGGGTGTTCAGCCAACCAGCGCTTGAAGGCCAACGCCGCTGGTGACAGGCGTTTGCCACGCGCGTAGACCAGATGCCAATGCCGGATCAAAGGGAAGCCTTGAACATCCAACTTCACCAGCTCACCCAACGCCAACTCCGAAACAACGGTGGTCGCGGATAGCACCGCAAGACCCAGACCGCCCGCGACCGTTTGCTTAATCGCCTCATTGCTACCCACTTCCAAACGATTGACCACCTCGACACCCGCCTCTGTAAAAAAACGCTCAGTCGTCAAGCGTGTCCCCGAACCTGGCTCTCGCATGATGAAAGACGCCCCAATTAGGGCGCTCGGTGGGATTGCCGTCTGCGCGGCCAGCGGATGATTGGGCGGCGCCACAAGCACCAGTGGGTTGTCGGCAAAGTCTTCGCAAATCAACTCCATGTGCTCGGGTGGCTGCCCCATGATGTACAGGTCATCGTCGTTGCGCACCAAACGCTGCAACAGGTTTTCTCGGTTGCCAACGACCATAGACACCTCAATGCCAGGATGTGCGGCACAAAACCCCCCCAACAGCTTGGGTACGGTGTATTTCACAGTCGTCAGGATTGCCAGCTTTAAGCGCCCACGTTCGACCCCCTGTAACGCTGACAGGTCTTCAGCCAAAAGCTCCATCCGCTTTGAAATATCGGTTGCGGCATCCGCAAGGGTTTGACCCGCGGACGTCAAAAAGATCTTTTTCCCAAGCTGCTCAAACAAGGGTTGGCCGACGGTGTTGGCCAACTGTTTGACCTGAAGAGAGAGGGTTGGCGGAGAGAGGTGCAGCGCTTCCGCTGCTCGCGCAAAACTGTTGTGTGCGGCGACCGCCTGAAAGATACGCAGCTGGTGCAGGGTCAAGTGCCTTAAGTTCATACATTTACCCAAATAAACGATAACAGTTACAACATTTTACTTTTACTTAACGTTCATATCACTAAAAATCGCTCCACCAAGTCGCCAACTATCACCGCAAAGGAGCAAAACGCATGGCAACCAAAACCTACAACGCTGGTGTGAAGGAATACCGAAGCACCTACTGGGAGCCCCACTACACACCCAAGGACACCGACATTCTGGCGTGTTTCAAAATCACGCCCCAGCCAGGCGTTGACCGTGAGGAGCTGGCCGCCGCCGTGGCTGCAGAGTCGTCAACAGGCACTTGGACAACCGTCTGGACGGACTTGTTGACCGATCTGGATTACTACAAAGGGCGCGCTTACCAAATCGAGGATGTCCCGGGTGACGACACTTGCTTCTATGCGTTTGTCGCGTACCCCATTGACTTGTTTGAGGAAGGCTCCGTCGTCAACGTGCTGACGTCGCTCGTTGGTAACGTGTTTGGTTTCAAGGCATTGCGCGCACTCCGTTTGGAGGATGTCCGTTTTCCCATTGCCTACATCAAAACCTGCGGCGGTCCGCCCCATGGTATTGAGGTTGAACGCGACATCATGAACAAATACGGCCGTCCGTTGTTGGGCTGCACGATCAAACCCAAGCTGGGCCTGTCTGGTAAAAACTATGGGCGTGCTGTTTATGAGTGCTTGCGGGGCGGTTTGGACTTCACAAAAGACGACGAAAACGTCAACAGTCAACCGTTTATGCGCTGGCGCCAACGCTTCGATTTCGTCCAGGAGGCAATTGAGAAAGCCCAGCGAGAGACGGGCGAACGCAAAGGCCACTACCTGAACGTCACGGCACCCACGCCTGAAGAAATGTATAAGCGCGCGGAATATGCCAAGGAAATTGGCTCGCCAATCATCATGCATGACTACCTAACAGGTGGCTTGACGGCAAATACGGGCTTGGCCAATTGGTGCCGGGATAACGGCATGTTGCTGCACATCCACCGCGCGATGCATGCGGTACTCGACCGTAATCCCCACCACGGTATCCACTTCCGAGTTTTGACAAAAGTGTTGCGGCTGTCAGGTGGTGACCATTTGCACTCGGGCACGGTCGTTGGAAAACTAGAAGGCGACCGCGCATCGACCCTGGGCTGGATTGATCTGATGCGTGATGAATTCATCAAAGAGGACCGGAGCCGTGGCATTTTCTTTGATCAAGACTTCGGCTCCATGCCGGGTGTCATGCCTGTCGCCTCAGGTGGTATCCACGTCTGGCATATGCCCGCTTTGGTGAATATTTTTGGCGACAACTCCGTTCTGCAGTTCGGTGGCGGCACGCTCGGTCACCCATGGGGCAACGCTGCGGGCGCTGCAGCGAACCGCGTCGCGCTAGAGGCCTGTGTGAAAGCGCGTAACGAGGGCATCGCTGTCGAAAAAGAGGGCAAGAGTGTGCTCACCGAGGCGGCAAAACACTCGCCAGAACTCAAGATTGCAATGGAGACGTGGAAAGAAATTAAGTTTGAATTTGACACGGTCGACAAACTCGATGTCGCACACAAATAACCGTTTCCATTGGATCGCAGAACCCCAAGATTGAAAGGACATTCATCATGAGCATGCAAGACTACAACTCTCGCTTATCAGATCCCGATAGCCGCAAATTTGAGACCTTTTCGTACCTCCCAGCCATGACCAAAGAGGAAATTCGCAAACAAGTGGAATACCTTGTTAAGTGTGGTCTAAATCCCGCCATCGAACACACCGAGCCCCAGTACCTGATGGACTCTTATTGGTACATGTGGAAGTTACCGATGTTTGGTGAGACGGACGTGGATCGCGTACTCGCTGAATGTGAAGCCTGTCGTGCAGCCAACCCTGACAACCACATTCGCCTCATTGGCTACAACAACTTCACCCAGTCGCAGGGGGCATCGATGGTGATTTTCCGAGGGAAGACGGTCTGAAGCGCAGCGGAGCAACTTATGAGCGAAATCTTGGACGCCTACCGGATACACACCGAACCCTACTATCGCTGCGTCGACGATGAAGTGGCATTGTTCGAGGCTGCGTACTCGGTACGCATGCCCATGATGCTCAAAGGCCCAACCGGCTGCGGTAAGACGCGTTTTGTGGAGCACATGGCTTGGAAATTGGGCAAGCCGCTCATCACGGTTGCCTGCAACGAGGACATGACCGCGAGTGACCTGGTGGGGCGATTCCTGCTCGACGCACAAGGTACGCGTTGGCAAGACGGGCCACTGGCACTCGCCGCCCGTCACGGCGCGATTTGCTACCTCGACGAGGTGGTGGAGGCACGACAGGACACCACGGTCGTCATCCATCCACTCACAGATAACCGCCGTGTATTACCGTTGGAAAAAAAAGGGGAATTGGTGAAGGCTCATCCTGATTTTCAGGTGGTCATTTCGTATAACCCCGGCTACCAGAGCCTGATGAAGGATTTGAAGCAGTCGACCAAGCAGCGCTTCGGCGCTCTTGATTTCCAATATCCGTCGCATGAAGTTGAGTGCGAAATCATCGTTCATGAAACGGGCGTGGACGCCACCACCGCTGACAAGCTGGTGAACATCGCCGAGCGAGCGCGCAATCTGAAAGGTCACGGACTGGATGAAGGCGTCTCCACACGCATGCTGATTTATGCCGGCTCGTTGATAGCCCAAGGCGTTGAGGAACACGCGGCGTGCCGATTTTCGCTGGTGCGTCCCATCACCGATGACCCCGACATGCGCGACGCGCTGGATGCCGCGGTGGCAACATTTTTCTAGACACCATGAGCGTGCAATTGGAAGACCATGCCGAATGGATCGATCAGTTAGACCCGGCCTCACGCACTCGTCTAGAAAGCCAGTGGAGCGATGCCACCAAGGTTTTCTCAGCGCGGGGACTTGACAATTTCGTCAAGGGCGCCGCCGCACTGCGCAGCCTAGGCCGTGGCCAGGCCGTGGTTGATGCATGGATTGACTGCGCGCCCCAAGTTGCCCAAGAAATTGGTGAAGACGTCGTCTCCGAACTCGCGTCGACGGCACTGATGCTGGCCTCAAAAACGTCAGGCGCCGTCATCGAATTGGTCATCGCCACTGCGCCCACCGCCGCTCGGCGGCTTGGCGACTCAACACTGTTCATACAGTACTTACAGTTTTTAAACACGCTTGTGGCGCTCGCGCCTCGAGGCTTGCGACCGATGTTGGGCCAGCTTGACACCCTGTTTGCCCAACTGACACTCGGCGGCCTTAGGCGATGGGCGACTTGGGGTGCCCAAGCGCATCGAACGGCATTTGAAGCGCAGGTCGCCTACTTTGGCTTGGCATCAAAGGAGTCGCTTGCGATCCTACAAAAAGAGCGTAAGGGTACCTTGCTCGTTGATGTCCAACGACGAATCAATATGTACCTGCGTGCCCTCTGGGGACGCGACTTTTACATGCGCCCCACAGCGGGCGATTTCGAGACCCGCACCGGGTATCAACCCTTCATTGAAGACTACATCGTCCACTTACCTGATGCCTATGACGCACTGACCATCGGCGATCACACCATTGACTCGCTAACCGTCTACAGGGCAGCAGCAGCGCACGCGGCGGCACACCTTATGTACACGCGCCTCACGATATCAACAGATGACCTGACACCATGGGAAACTGCGCTGATTGGCACCCTTGAAGATGCCCGCGTCGAGGCTTTAGCGATTGCACGCTTCCCCCGTATGCACGCCTTATGGGCACCCTTTCATGACACACCGAACACCGCTCAGACAAGTGCTGGCGATTGGCTTGGTCGCCTTGCTCGTGCACTGCTTGACGACCAATATGTAGACACGCATCCATGGATCGCACAAGGCCGCAACCTGTTTCAAGCGGCAGCGACACACATCCACGCCAACCCAGGCGATAACCACGTTACCAAGTCGGTCGGTCTACAACTGGCTCACAGCTATGAAGCCCTGACCGGCGGCCCCCGATTTAAGGCGCAGGCCGATACGCAACGCGCGTTATACCGTGACGACAACCGCTATTTCTGGGCTTTCGACGGCTTTGATGCCGAGCGCGCCGTCGCAACGGGCTACGCACCGAAGCAACAGGTACGTAAGCAAGTCAATCTCATGGCATTTGTAAACGAGCTGGAGGTTGAGGGTGCTGGCGACGATGCTCAGGAAGTTTGGGTCCTTGGCACGGAACTCTTCCCTTATGAAGATCTCGGTGTTTCCTTCAATGCGCTTGAAGGTCAGCCACCTGTTTTACCCCCGGTCCACTACCCCGAATGGGACCACATGATCCAACTCGAGCGTCCAGCGTGGGCCACCGTACAGGAGCGCCACCCGAAAGTGGGAGACGCACAAGTCATCAACGACGTCTTGATAGAGAACCGGGGGATCACTGGTCGTATGAAGTTCATACTCGATGCGATGCAACCCCAAGGCGTGCAACGCATTCGAAAGCTTGAAGACGGCGACGAGGTCGATCTCAATGCGGCTATCAGCGCACTCATCGATGTGCGTATGGGGCGACAGCCTGATCCGCGGATCATGATGCGCAGCGTCCGCAAGACACGCGATATTTCAATCTTGGTGCTGCTCGACTTATCGCAATCAACAAACGAAAAAATCGCGGCAAAAGATCAAACCGTCCTTGAACTCACGCGAAACGCCTGCGCGCTACTGGCTGATGCCATCCAGAAAGTCGGCGACCCGTTTGCCATTCATGGCTTTTGTTCAGACGGTCGTCATGACGTTAAATACTGGCGATTCAAAGACTTCCACCAACCCTATGATGACCTCGCCAAAGCGCGGTTAGCCGGTATGGAGGGGCAATTATCAACCCGTATGGGTGCAGCAATACGCCATGCCACATCGGCGTTGCAGTCACAACGCAGCAGCAAAAAATTGCTCATCGTTGTCACCGATGGTGAACCGGCTGACGTTGATGTGCGTGACCCCCAATACCTGCGACAGGACACAAAAAAGGCGGTGGAAGCAGCGAGCCGGAGCGGCGTCGTGACCTACTGCATGAGCCTTGACCCACGCGCTGATCAATACGTACGGCGCATATTCGGTGAACGACACTTCTTGGTGATCGATAACGTCGCCAAACTTCCCGAAAAACTGCCGGTAATGTATGCTGGTCTGACGCGTTAAACCTGATACGAACATGGCACAAATCAATACCCGCGAAAATACCTACAAAGGCATCGATCATGAAGACCATCACGGCATGACCATGACAGGCCGAATCATTCGGGATGCGTGGGTATTCGGTCTACTGCCCGAAGGCGATGGCTTCGCCAACAAGAACAGTGGTGAACTACAGCTTCTTATTGAGGCTGTCCATGCTGCTTGGGAGCCTTTTGGTCAACTGCCCAGCCGCTTACCCGCCGACTTGGCGGAGCGCCATGAACGCATTCACGCTGAGGCCATTAACCGCGCAAAGCGCATGGGGTGGGATCCGGAGTTAAGTGACGACGACTGAACGCGAATAAGGTAAATTTACGGCTCAGATGTCATGAGTTAAGCGCTTCCTTAATGAAAAATGCCACCTTCCGCCAATTGCGCGTATTCAATGAGGTTGCGCGCCACCTGAGCTTTGTCCGAGCAGCCGAGGCCCTGCACCTGACGCCGCCTGCTGTGACCATGCAGATCAAAGAACTAGAAGGCCATTTAGGTATGGCCTTATTTGACCGCACCGGTAAAAAGATAAGACTCACAACGGCCGGCGAATACATGTTGCTGTATGCGCGGCGCATCTTGGCCACCATAAAAGATGCCGAGGATGCTGCAGCGCGGCTTCAGCGTGCCGAGGTTGGCATCTTGACAGTCGGTATGGTCGGCACTTCGAAGTACTTCATGATGCGCATGCTGTCTGAATTCAAAAAGCGTCATGAGGGCGTTGACTTGCGGGTCGTAACGGGTAACCGCGAGCAACTGGTGGTGATGCTTCAAGCGAACGAGGTCGATATTGCTGTGATGGGCCGTCCGCCCAGAGAGTTACGCTACCGTGCCGAGCCGTTCGCCGTGCATCCTTTGGTGTTTGTCGCGGCGACCGAGAACCGACTTTACCAACGCAGTCTGGTAGAGCCAATTGATGCAGAGGACCTGCGCTACCAGCATTTCATCGTGCGCGAGCATGGGTCGGGTACACGAGCCGTCATGCAACAGTTTTTTGATAACGCGCGGATAGAACCGAGTTACAAAATTCAACTGAACTCAAACGAGACGATTAAGCAAGCCGTCATGGCTGATTTGGGCCTTGGTTTCTTATCGCTGCACACCATCGGATCCGAAATCAAACAGAACGAAATCGGTATCCTGAACGTTGCTGGAACCCCCATATTCCGCGCATGGAACCTGGTACATACACAATCAAAAATGCTATCCCCCGCCGCAGAGGCATTGCGCTACTTCGTGTTGGAGAACGCTGAAACAACACTGGGTTCAATGTTTGGGGACATAAAGCTCAATTAAAAGTACGACGCATAACCTGCGGGATTTACTCTCCCAAGGCATGCATCAAAAACCACGAAGGGACATGCATGCGCGCGGGTGACTATCGCGGTAAATCCCTCAACGCGAGTGCATGCTTTTTGAAAGCAAAGTCTATCCACGCGCCAAATAGTTGATTAATTTTCGAGAAGATTGATTCAAGTGACCCGACCGACTTAGCCACTTGTTTTCCTGTTATCACTCCGAATATCGCCTGCGCGACAAATTCTGGTGTGTCTACGCTGGCGCCTGTAGCGGAACCATAAGCTGAAGCAGCTGCCGAATTGAATTGTGTCTCTGTCGCTCGAGGAACGATCAGCTTAAAAGCAATCTCGCCACCCACCCTCTCTCGGCGCAGGCTCTCTACATATCGATGTAACCCTGCTTTACTGGCGCCGTAGACGCTATAACCTGGGAGCCCGATATCGCCAACCGCAGATCCGACGTAAAGAAGCGTCTTGACACTGGACAGTTTTGAAGAATCCGCCAAAAGTCCGCTTGTAATTGCCATCGGTGCCAGTAAGTTGCAATTTAAGACACGGTCAATGTCCGACTCGCTCACACTTGCGGTTGGTGAAAAATGGGGAGTGCCTGCAGCAAACACCACGACGTTGATTTCGTTTTCAACGATCGCCTCGATAAGCCGTCTGCGATCTTGCGGCAGAGTGATGTCCACTGACAATTCAGAATCGATCGGATCGGCGTCCAGAGCTGAACCTCTGGAGGCGCCCATCACCCACCAACCTTCTTGTCGACTTTTTGCTGTGAGTGCTTTACCGATACCCCCGGTATGACCAATGACCACCATGCGTTGCTTCATGTTCGAACCTCAGGCGTCGGCATTGGCAAGGTTCTAAAAATTTCAGCGTACAACCTGAAAAAGTTCTTTGCCTCTGCGATGATGAGCGATTGGGTCTCGTGATCTTCGATAAGGTTCATAAGGTCGGCAAAGTGTGCCGTATGTGACTGATCCAACGTTCCGTGGGATCGAAGGTACGAAAACGCTGCATCCGGTAATGCAAGCGAATCTTGAATTTGATCTGCAGCCTTTAACGCGAGGGCAACACTTGTCCCCTCAAGCACGAACACCATGCCCCAGAACCCCATGCCTCTGCCGCTTGCGATTAGCTGATATGCATGATTGACCATTGCTTGTGTTGCTGAATTTGCACCGGTATCCAACGCGTGTTCGCGACTGAAACCACAGGCCACCAGGTCATTGACGATCCACTCCTCATGCCCCATTTCTTCCTCAATGTATTCATGTAGGTGAGGTTCCAGCCAAATTTCATTGGGCGTCAATTTTGAGCGGAAAGCTCTCAAAAGGGGGACTGTATGCCGGACATGATGATAGGCCTGTGTTAGAAAAGCTTGGTAGCTGTTTAGATCGATCGCACCACTCAAACATGCCAATATGATCGGCGAGGAAATGAGGTGTTGCTGATTCTCTTTAGTCTCACTGACTAATCTATCGTGGAATGTCATATTTATGTCCTTTAAATTTGGAGATGAGAACGGTATTTCTCTGCGATGGTCAGACGCTTCGGTCGTCCATTTGGTGTGAATTCAAGTTGCCGAGAGTCACTGTCGACCGAGCCAAAGCACCAACTCGCGACCTGCGCATAATCCGGCAAGCCACTGTTGATCGTTTTAATCGCCTCTGCAATCTGCAAACGTGTCACGTTTGCATCAACGGGCCATATGACTGCGGCTAGGCGAGGCATTGAATCACCAATCACAACAGCGTGCGCAATGATTGGTTGCTCACAAAGAAGCGTCTCTAACCATTCTGGAGAGACGTTCCGTCCGAAGCTGGTCACGATCACGTTTTTTTTACGCCCGACGATTTGCCATGTGCCGTCGGCAGATTGCACACCTAAATCACCAGTCGGGAAGGGCTGCTCCCCCTGTGGCGGATGCCCTAAATAACCAAGCATCACTGGCTTATGAAGCCATATCTCTCCATCGTCACCAAGTGTCAATTTACTATGGGGGAGACTTTTGCCGACACCACCAGTGCATTGATCTGGCGCTAAATTAAGGGTTTGCACAGACCCACCCTCAGAAAGTCCATAGCCTTCGTGAACTGGAATTTGAAGCTCAGTCGATCGCTGAATCAGGGCTTTCCCCACAGGCGCACCGCCCGCAGCTACAAATTTCAAAGAAACTGAAGCGACCAGGCTGTTTTTCTCTAAGTAATGGACCCAGGCCTTCAACATTTGCGGTAACAAGATCACGCTCTCAATCTTGTACGCCCGCAAGCAATGGTCAAATATGCAGGGATCAAATGAGCTTGACCCTTTCAGGCCCACTGACGCCAGCGGCAAAGAAACGATTGTTGTTCCCTGAGAGAACGCTGTATTGATGCCGGCGACGTGCTCTAAAAGTACGCCGTAAGGTAGCGCACTCAGGTGGCGCTTTATGTCAAGCCGTTGTAACACCTCGCGAATACCGTCGCTGACTGAGCGCATGTGCGCACGGGATAAACAAACGCCTTTAGGGTTTCCCGTTGATCCCGATGTGAAAGTAATCAAGCCGGTACCATCGTGCGGTTTTATTGCCCCGCTCCTCCTGATGCGGGCACGTTTGAACACATCATTACCTGCTATCTGGACATGGTCACACTGGCGGGCAACTCGCTCACCTACGGAGGTCTCAAGCAGCCATTCAGCCCCAACCAAATCACCAATTGAATTTACCTGCTCATCCGTAAAAAATTGTGGCAACGGCACATGGACCGCTTCCAGCAACTCTAGCGCTTGGTCTATCGCGATGAAGGCAGGTCCGTTATCTAGCTGACTGATAACGACTGTGCCAGCGTTCACATTAATTGCTCGCAACACTTCAGCAGTGGTTGCAACCACACCCTGCCATGCGGAAATGCACCAGCTGTCATTGGGGCCCTGGACAGCGATATTCGCTTCTTTGTCGTTTGTCATCCGTGGCTCTCCGTAAACGCTGAACAATCTAGCCGACCGGCGACAACGACAGGTTGATGTTTGTAATATTCGCCCCATTTGTTTTGCGTATCTACGCCCTTCTCTGATCGCGCAGCGACCAGCACAGTTGAAGTCAAACCCATTTGCGAAAACAGACGCCTTAACTCCCGCGTGAAGGTACAAACCGCCCATTTGTATCCTTGATCCGCTAATGAATGCCGTAGTTCGCCGATAAGGCGCCTCCCGTCGCCGACTCGCGCCGCAGCCAGCTGCCCAACCTCGACAATGTCGTTCCTCA
>ENA-ORCY01000327-ORCY01000327.1-marine-metagenome-genome-assembly--contig:-NODE-327-length-30479-cov-3.868726_pt1 | contig 30479 bp, 56 predicted proteins | sample MGYA00248634_ERZ508507 | MGnify/ENA primary metagenome ERZ508507 (study PRJEB26178, sample SAMN06266269) | marine metagenome | isolation source: Columbia River Estuary | place: USA:Columbia River Estuary... | reverse complement strand
CGCGCACCCCGAGCGCCATCAACAGCTGATGGGGTTTCAAGCTTTGGAATGGGCTGATCCGAACTGGCAAGGAGTGGGTAAGTTACGGAGAGGACAATAACTACTATCAGTATTTGATTGATAGATATAATGGTTCTCCTACAAACAACGCTATCATCAATGGTATCTCTGAGATGATTTATGGAAGAGGATTGGATGCTACCGATTCACAAAGAAAACCTGATGCGTATGCTCAGATGATGTCTTTGTTTAAAAAGGATTGTGTTCGCAAACTTTCTTATGATTTGAAACTTATGGGTGGGTGTGCTATGCAAGTTATCTACTCTAAGGATAGAACTAAGATTGCACAAGTAGAACACTTCCCAGTTGAGACTTTAAGAGCGGAGAAAGCTAACGAAGATGGAGATATTGAGGCTTATTACTACTTTAAAGATTGGACTAAAGTTAAACCATCTGACAAACCTTTAAGAATACCCGCGTTCGGTACATCTAAAGAGTCTATCGAAATTCTATTTGTGAAGCCTTACAGAGCAGGATTCTATTACTACTCACCAGTAGATTATCAAGGGGGTCTTCAGTACGCTGAATTAGAGGAGGAGATTTCTAACTACCACTTAAACAATATCCTTAATGGACTTGCTCCATCAATGCTTATCAACTTCAATAATGGTATTCCAAACGAAGAAGAGAGACAACTAATCGAGCAAAGAATTAAACAGAAGTTTCAAGGTTCTTCAAATGCTGGTAAGTTCATCTTAGCGTTTAACGATGATGCTAATGCTGCCGCTACTATTACACCAGTTCAGTTAAGTGATGCACACAACCAATACCAATTCTTATCTGATGAATCGATGAGAAAGATTATGGTATCTCATAGGGTAGTTTCTCCTATGCTTTTGGGTATTAAAGATAACTCAGGACTTGGGAATAACGCTGATGAGTTAAAGACCGCTTCTATCTTGATGGATAACACGGTAATTAGACCATTTCAGACACTTTTGATAGATGCCTTTGACCAAGTATTAGCTTACAACAATATTGCTCTTAATTTGTACTTTAAAACGCTTCAACCTTTAGAGTTCACAGACTTAGAGAATGCGGTAGATTCTGAGACACGAGAAGAAGAAACTGGAGTAAAGATGTCATCTGATAAAAGACCTTTTATGAGTGATGAACTCGCAGAGGAGATTTGGTCAATGATTGAGGAGTTAGGTGAAGCTGAGGATGAAGAATATGAACTTGTAGATGCTCAAGATACGGAAGATGAACCAGAGGGTTTTGATGTAGAAGGATACTTGAATGGTATTACTGAGTTATCTGCTAACCAAGAGTCGAATCTTGATGGTAAGATATGGAAAGTAAGATACAAGTATGTAAAAGGAACATCTAAAGAACCTAAAGGAGACTCAAGACAATTCTGCACTCGAATACTATCTGCTGACAAATTATACCGCAAAGAAGATATTGATATGATGTCTTTTAATGGTGTGAATAACAAGTTTGGTCATAACGGACAGAACTACTCACTCTTTAAATACAAGGGTGGAGTAAACTGCTATCATAGATGGGAAAGAAGAATCTACAAGAAGAAGTTAAAGCAAAATGGAGAGCCTTACGCAGGAGATGCTTTATTCGGAACAAGATTCGTGAATGTAAACGAAGCGGTTAGACAAGGTTTTAAAATTAACAAACAACCTAAAGAGGTGGCTATTGCTCCAATAGATATGCCACGACAAGGTGCTTATCCATCATAATATGGCAGTAGCGTTATTTGTAAAAAGAGAGGATATAGTTCGCAATACTATCTTAGATGGTAATGTGGATACTGATAAGTTTATTCAGTTTATTAAGATTGCTCAAGAGATTCATATTCGTAATTACTTGGGTACAGATTTGTACAATAAGATTTCCGCTGATATTATCGCAGGTACATTGAGTGGTAATTATTTGAGTTTAGTTACTACTTATGTTCAACCTATGTTGATTCATTATGCGATGGTAGATTATTTACCATTTGCTTCTTTCTCGATTAAGAACGGAGGGGTTTATAAACACACTTCTGAGAACTCTGAAATCGCTTCAAAAGAGGAGATAGATTACTTGGTTCAAAAAGAGAGAGATATAGCAGAGTATTACACTCGTAGATTTATTGATTATATGTCGTTTAATCAGTCTTTGTTTCCAGAGTATTATTCTAATACAAACGATGATATTTACCCTGACAAAGATTCAACATTTCAAGGATGGGTTCTGTAACATATAAACCAAAAGATAGCAACATTCAAAAACTATTGATGTTCATTAAGCAAAACGAGACAAAAAAATAGTTATATAAAAAGAAATAAATGTACGCAGACAACAACATAGGATGGGGCAAGATATACGACACTACTTGGTGGGGTGATGGAGTCATCAATCCAATATACTGGGGTATTGTATATAGCGACTACGCATTGGGTTATAAAATCTTCCAAGATATTGTAGCTGATGTAGATGCTTTAGAAGCGAGAGTAATTGCTGATGGTGGAGTATTTGAGGCTTATTACTGCACGATTGACAATATGAATAAGAGTCTTGGTGTGAGTCCTAATTACTTTAGCACAGACTTTTTAAGAACTAACATAGTAAGAAAATATACGGAGAGGGTAGCTGATGCAAGTGCTACTCTTGAGGCTATTTCTTGTGTAGAAACTAACATAAATAAAATTATAATGTAATGAGCAAATACTACGATGCTTCTTTAGTACAAATACCATCGGGATACAAGGCAGGGACTTTGTATTCTGTACTACCTGCTAATGGAGATGGTGACTTTGATTTCACAAGGGCTTCTATTGCTACAAGGGTTAACGCTGAGGGGTTAATTGAGACAGTAGCAAGTGGAGTTCCAAGATTGGATTATCCTATTTTAAATGGGGTTGTTCAGTCGTGTCCTGCTTTGTTGTTGGAACCTGCGAGGACTAACTTAGCTTTGCAATCTGCTGATTTTACAACTACTTGGGCTACTTCTGGAGTAACCGCTCCAACTGTTACTGCTAATCAATTTGTTAGTCCAGATGGTGATACTAACGCAGATAGATTACAAATTCCATCTCTTGGAACTGCAAGTCTTTTATTTCAAGGCATTTCGCATACAAGTGGACAACAAATAACGCTATCTGTTTATATTAAAAGTAATACATCGTCTGAGCAGTATTTTAGGATTTATGGCGATTTCGGTGTATCAATATCTTCAGCATTTACTGCTACATCTCAATGGCAAAGATTTACTTACACATTTACGGCGAGTTCAACTGGAACAAGAAATATAGGTTTTTACAATGTTACAAATGTTAGCTCTGATTTACAAATATGGGGATTCCAAGCGGAAGCAGGTTCTTACGCTACTTCATACATTCCAACATCGGGAACAACAGTAGCAAGAGCAGCAGAGGTATGTAACGGAGCAGGAACAAGTGCAGAGTTTAACGATTCAGAAGGTGTGTTGTTTGCTGAGATTAGTGCTTTAGCTAATGATGGAATTATAAGAGCCATTGCTATATCTGATGGTACTGGATTTAATAGAGTTAATATAAGATATACTGGTACAAGTAATCAAGTTGAGTATTCTTTATTTGTTAATGGACAAACCACAAAAACATTATTTCATAGTATTTTAGACTCAACTATAACATCTAAAATTTCTGTTCATTGGAAGACAAACGATTTGAAGTTTTATGTAAATGGTTTTTTAGTGGGGTCCATTTCTTCTGCTGTTATGATGCCTAATAATACATTAAATCAGCTTAGATTTGATAGTGGAGCAGGATTATCTCCTTTCTACGGAAAAACCAAACAACTAATAGCATTTGATGCAGCATTAACTGATGAGCAATTAGAAGACTTAACCTCTTGGGATTCATTTATTGAAATGGCTCAAGCACAACAATACTTAATATACTAACTATGAGTGCAACATTAAAATTCGGTGCGGGGTCTTGGGCAGCTAAAGCAGGTTCTGTCCTTGCGTATAACGATTTGAACAATAACTTTAAGCCCCTGCCTTTTACATTTACAAGGGCAAGTACTGCTACAAGAGTAAACGAGAGTGGACTCATAGAAAGTGTAGCAAGTGGTGTACCAAGAATCGACTTCTTAAACAACGCTGATGGACATTTGCTATTAGAGCCAAGTAGGACTAATTCAGCTTTGTATAGTGAACAATACGGAAACTCTCTTATAAATGTTACTGTTTCAAGAAACGATGTATCATCTCCAGATGGAGAAGTGACTGCCGACAGAATCATAGATAATTCGTCTAACGGAGAACACTTATTAAGTTATAATAGTGCTGGAAGTGTTACAAATGGTGCTTCTTATACATTCTCTGCGTTTTTTAAATCTGATGGAACTGGAGGAAGAGGGGTTATTAGATTTTACACTGGTGCTTGGCAATATTCTGTTTACAATTTAGATAGCGGTTCTGTTTCATACACATCTGGCGGGACTTCAAATATAGTAAACTATGGTGATGGATGGTATAGATGTTCTCTTACTGTTACAGCAGTATCTGATTATAGTGGATTAGTAGGTCAAATTGGTATTGCCAATTCATCAAATAAATATACTTATCAAGGTGCTTCAAGTCTTGGTGTTTATTTTTGGGGTATTCAATGGGAAGCAGGCTCATACGCTACAAGTTATATTCCTACGAGTGGTGCTGCGGTAACAAGGGCTGCTGAGGTCGCTTCTCAGACAGTTCCAAGTGGTATTATCGGACAGACTGAAGGTACTATTTATGGTGAATTTAATGTAGAGAGTATATCTACTGGTTTTAGACTCGTATCGACAATAAGCAGCGGCACATCAGTCAACTTTGTTGCTTCGATTATCAACGGAACAACTTTTATTGCTCGTATTAGAGCTAATAGTGGGGCTCTTAGAGATGTAAATAAAACCAACCTAACTAACGGGAATCATAAGTATGCTATTGCATATGCCGATTCAGACCTTACTTTTTATGTTGATGGAGTTCTTGTGGGTCAAAACACTTCTGCAAGTGTAGCTTTTAACTTAGAGTTGATTAAATTAACCGTAGGTAATGATATACTCGGAAGCAACGAATTATCTGGTGGTGTTTCAAAAATCCAACTATACGACACAAGATTATCTAACGCTGAATTAGCAGCACTAACATCTTTATAACTATGTCACATATATTTAAAAAATACGCTTTTTCTTCCAAAGAAGATGCTCAAGCATTAATTGAAGGACTTGGTCTAAACGAAGAAAAACAACCTACTCACTCACACACTATCGTAGAACTTGGTCATATCGTAAAGGTACAAGGAGAATACGATGAAGAAGGAAACGAGTTGGTCGCTCCTATCGTATCTGACAAGTACTCCGTAGATGTACTATGGGTAGTAAAAGAAATCACCAACATTTTATCTGAAGCGGTATATTCCGAAGAAGGCGAGTTAATCTCTGCTGAGGTTAGCGAAGTAGCTTTCCCTGAAGGATGGGTAGAGAATGAGGTTATTCCATCAGGAGGTGGAGTACACACATTCGCAGGATGGTCTTTCGCATTACCTGAAGAAGTAGTTTAATAAAATCGGTCAATCGGGAGCTTAGGCTCCCTTAAGACCTTAATAAGAATACAATGGCAATCGACAACAAGATTTCTTTCATAGGTGGATACATTTTAACTGCTGCTACTACCATTGAGTTAATGGGCTTATTACAAGCTGCCGCAGTTGGTTTTATAGGTGGTCTATTCGGTCTTATAGGCAAAGAGGTGTTTTACTTCGTTAAGAGAAAGATAAAGAATGGGTGAGAATCTGCCAAAGCTAAGTGATGACTCTTCATTGAGTATAAACATCAAATGGCTTATTCAGATTGTCATTGTGGTAGGTGGAGCGGTATTGCTTTATACCAAACTTGAGAAGAGGATAGCTGACCTTGAGAATGAAACAAAGTCACTAAGATACAATCAAAACACCTATGTGTTTCCAGACATCCGAACCTTAGAGAACGAGATACTGGACTACAAGCTACACAGAGAAAGAATACTAAAAGACTTAGACCAACTAAAGAAAGATAGGTAAGTGCATTTTTTGCACAAGGATAAAAACATAGTAAAATGAGCGGATTAGAAAAGAACTTTAAAGAAGGAATAACGACTACCATATTAGGCTTTATGCTACTAATAGGTAACTTCTACTACTTGCTTGAGAAAGATGGTGGTGCTACTATATTCTTTGGTATGTTGCTTATCTCACTTGCTTTGTTCTTAGCCCCTGATGACTTAAAGAGCGGTATCAAGGCACTAATCAAGAAAAACCAAGATAAGAGTCTGTAATCACATTGTAATTACATTGTTTAACGATTTATGAAAGTATCTAAACACATATCTTACAAAGAGGCTACACAGAGTCAGACTGCGGTTCGTAAAGGAATCAACAATGAGCCTGATGCGTATCAGTTACAGAATATGCAAGTTTTAGCTGAGAAGGTATTTGAGCCACTTAGAGAACACTTTGGAGTTCCTATTGCTATTAACTCATTCTTTAGGTCTCAGAAGTTAAACAAAGCTATTGGAGGTGCTTCAGGTTCACAACACACTCAAGGTAGAGCCATAGATATAGATGATACTTTAGGAGGTGTAAGTAACAAACAGATGTTTGATTGGATTAGAGAGAATTTAGACTTTGACCAACTCATTTGGGAGTTTGGTAATAACTCAAATCCTGATTGGGTACATATCTCGTATGTTAGTGAGAGTGAGAATAGAAAACGAGTTTTAAAAGCATCTAAGAAAAATGGGAAGACTGTCTATACTGTTATGTAGTTTATTGTTCGTTTCTTGCTCGGTCAAAAAGCGTACTACAAAAGTTTCCCAAGATATTAAAACAGAAGTCTCAACCATTACAAAAGTGGTTAAGCAAGATTCGATTAAGTACGATTCTGATACTTACGAAATCATAGTAGAACAAAAAGACTCCTTAAAGCCTATATCGGTTATTTTAAATGGTGTAGAAAGCACTTTCTCTAACGCTAAGAGTGTAACTATACGAAAGAAGAAAGAGTCTCTTAGAACGCATCTAAACGAATTTAAAGAAATCGTTAAAGATTCAGTTGTGGTAGAGAAAACTAAAGAGAAGTTGTTTGAGAAGGAAAAGTCTTTTGATTATAAAGCGTTATATCCTATTTTCTTTGTTGTAGTGTTCTTTGTATTATTAAGAACTATTCTAAGTAAGTTTAGTTTGTTTTAAAAGAAAGAAAAGAAAAACAAAAGAAGTTAAAGAAAATAAAAAGAAAAGAAAGAAAAAGCCCCTAAGAAAAAGAAATTTTCCAATTATCTGTTCCAACAGTCTTCCATCTTTATTAGGTTACTGAAGTCTTCCATCATCTTGGGGATACAAACATAAGAAAACTTTTTATATATTTGTGTGTAACCAATAAAAAAATTATGGAGCAAGATTTTAAAGAATATGTTTTCAATGTAGCAAGAGACTTTAACTTATCAATCAAAGATAGGGTAGACAAACTTTTAGAGATAAACGCTTTTATGTACACCGAACTTGGAAGTGATTCTACTAAATCCGAACGAGAAGAAGCTAAGAAGAACTCAAGGGTTATCTTTAGAGCGATTAAAGAAGTAGACCCATACATAGGGGAAATGTTTTTACAACACCAAGATAATCCACGAGAACCAAGATACGATGCGAAAAGCTAAACGAAGCACACTTGTAACGAATCTTGATACAATCTTCTCTAAGTACATTAGAACAAAGTATTCTAAGAACGGGAATGTTGAGTGTGTTACTTGTGGAAGGGTTTACGACATATCTAAGATTCAAAACGGACACTTTATATCTCGTAAGCACTACGCTACAAGATGGGATGAAGAGAATGTTGCTCCACAATGTTATGGATGTAATGTAATGCAGTATGGACAACAATACTTATTTGCTAAGTGGATAGATAAAACATACGGAGAAGGAAAGGCTGATGAATTACTACAACGCTCCAGAGAGGTGGTAAAGTTTTCTGATTACGAACTAAGGGAAATGATTGAGTTATATAAGCAAAAACTAATGCGATTAAAAACATAATTCGACATATATACTTATATTTGAGGAGTTGATATTTGTCTATCTATTCTGTCTTGGAAAAGGAGGTGTTTGAAAAAGCATCTCTTTTTTTTTGCACATATGTTGTTGATATAAAAAAGTTTTATATATTTGGATATTGTTAAACCAATTAATAGACAAATGGAAGACTTAATCAAAGAAAAAATCAAACAACTGGAGTGGAGCGAAGACTACCACGAAAGAGAACTTGCACTCGTTAAGGTACAACTTGAAGCCCTGAGAAACTATGGAATTCAAGGTTGATTATCTAAACGCACGAGTAGATGCCCTTCAGAGAAGGATTGAAGAACTCGAAACGACACTCAAATACAGAGAGGAGTTAATAGACTTACTAAACGCACAAATCGAAATTTTTAATCAAAACCAAAGAGATGAATTTAACAAGTAAAATTACACACATAGAGCCTAAAGGTGTGTGGAGCAACGGACAAAACACTTTCCAAAAGTATCAAGTAACTATGGCGAACGGAGAGTCGCTTCAGTTCTTAGCTAAAGGAGAGTTTAAGAGAAGTGTAGGTCAAGACATTACCTATGAGAAGAATGAGAAGTACGGAACTGGAAAGTTAGTTCGTGAAGAGCAAACATTCACACCAGCACCTCAACAAAAGGAAGATGTACAAACCTACATCATTAGACAATCAATGTTAAAAGCTGCGGTAGACTATCACGCTGGATACCAAACAAGCATTGATGATGTTTTACAAACTGCGAGACAATTTATTACATTCGTACACAATGGATAATCATTCACACGAGTTCGACTGGGATAAGATTAATTCCATTGAAGATATTAAAAGAGTTCTCCAATCATTGGGGATTAAATTAAACAAAGAAGGAGTAGATAAAAACAACTTAAAAGACTTAATGAAATAATGGCAAGTGAATTAGTAAATGGTGTATTTGCAAAAGAAGCACCTCAGGATTTCGTAGTAACTAAATTATCAATCAAGGTATCTGACTTCGCTCAGTTCCTAAGAGATAAAGAGGGACTCATAAAAGAAAACAATGGATGGTTAAATATGGATGTTCTTAAATCCAAAAAGGGAGGATTCTATGTGGGTTATTCTACTTGGAAACCAAACAAAGAGGTAACAACATCTCAACACTCGCCTGACAGAGCGAATGATGATTTACCATTTTAACTAACTGGGGGCTTTTGCCCCCTTTATTATTTGACAGATGATTATCAAAGTAAAAGACCAAATATCAAAACTAAACGCTATTAGGAAAGGAGAGTTCAAAGAAGGACTTGGACTTGGTATTCCTGATATTGATGAACACTTTAGATTTAAACCAAGTAACTTCAATGTTATATTAGGACACGCTAATGTCGGAAAGACTACGGTGATTCTTTATATGATGTTGGCTTACTCAAAGAGACACGATTTAAGATGGTTGGTGTTCTCAAGTGAAAATGAAGCATACTCCATTCTTAGAAAGATGGTTGAGTATTTAGAGGGGTTGCCTATCAATAAAATCTCAGAGGATACAATGCTCGAAAGATTATCTTGGTTAGATGACCACTTTAAAATTATCGATGCAAATGAGTTATATACTTATAGAAAACTTTTAGATTTAGCAGGGCAGATTAAAGATGCTTGGAATTATGATGGGTTCTTGATTGACCCATACAACTCGCTCGTAAAGGACAAAGACATCTTAAAAGGTGTAGGTGGACACGAATACGACTATCAAGCAACTACTGAGATGCGAATCTTTTGTAAGACACGAAAAGTAAGTATATGGTTAAACACCCACGCTTCTACCGATGCTCTTAGAAAAGCACATAATGATAAACACGAGTACGCAGGACACCCAGTACCACCGATGGCAAGTGATGTAGAAGGAGGAGGTAAGTTTGTTAATAGAGCAGATGACTTCCTTGTGATACATCGTTATATTCAACACGCTACTGATTGGATGTTCTCTATGATACACATTAGAAAAGTGAAAGATGTGGATACTGGTGGAAGACCAACAAGTTTAGACCACCCAATACGAATGAGGTCAGTTCCTAACAATGTGGGATTCTCAATCGAAGGGGAAAACATATTACACAAAATAAAAGAGAAAGTATGATTTTTAGTTTTAATGATTTGAATGTAAATTTTCAGTTGATACCATTGCACGGATTAGCAATAGGAGGACTGTACTATGACCCAAACCTTGAACCTGATAGGGAAGAGGATGTTGAAGAAGAGGAGTTCTATTCTCAGATAACTCTTATGTTTTTATTTTTCGGACTACATATTACAATCTGGAGAGAATGAGCATCCTCGAACTTGCATTCAAAAGACATAAGAACTGGATAGACATAGTCGTATCGTTTGGATGTAATCGAGACACCGCAGAAGATTTAGTAATGGAGATGTATATCAAGATTGATAGACTTGCATCTTCAGGAACGGATTTGATGTACAAGGATGACATTAACTACTTTTATGTGTTTAAGGTCTTATCCACTATGTTCTTGGATTTGAAACGCAAGGAGGCTAAAACCACTATTGTTAATTTAGATAGTGTAAGTGAGATTTCTACCGAGCAAGATTTGACTAACTACGAGGAGAAGTATCAAGATGTATTAGATGCTTTTGACCAGTTGTATTGGTACGATAAAAAGGTATATGAGATTATAGATGATGGTTTAAGTATAAGCGAACTATCAAGGAAAACTAAAATATCTTACTACTCCCTTTATAATACTTTCAATAAGGTAAAGAAGTTCTTAAAATCACAATTATGAAAATAGGATGTTATATTAAACTTGGAACGATGGTTCACGCAATAACCGAACTGGTAACTTTTGGTAATGCGTATGAGGTTGCATTTTGGGTAGCAAGGAAACTTGGTTACGAATCTTGCGGATGCTACGAGAGAGAATTATGGTTGAACTCTTTAACTTGTAAGTGTGGGGATGACAATTAAAATGACAGAGAAAGATTGGGATACTTGGTCGAATGCTGGTATAAACTTAGTAAGAATCGAACCTAATCAATTAGCTATTATAGCAGAGTTTCACGCTAAGTATTTTAACCACAAATACCATAGACCTTGTGGGTGTAACAAAAAAGAAATCAAGAGGTGGATTGAAGACCTCAACCTAATTTTTCAGAATGGATTTGAATAAAGTACATAAGTGGGAACAAACAACAGTTTTAATCTTAAACCTTGATGGATGGGAATTAGAGTGGTGTGGTGGTCAATATGAGTTCTATGATGCCAAAGGAAAAACACCAAAAGGAATTGATTGTGTTATAGAGATGAAGTTCAGAAAGAAATACTACGAGACCAAGATGCTTGAGAAAGCAAAATACGATAGACTTATGGCACTACCAGAGGATGTATTGAAGTTCTACTTTGTGAATGACCCTAAAGGGAACTATTTGTTTTGGCTGAACGAGATTAAGATGCCTGAAACAGATGAGTTGTACTGCCCTGACACTACGATATGGACTAAGAAACGAATGGACAAAGAAGTCTATCTTTTACAAGAATCACAAGCTACAATTATAAACCTTAATCAATGAGTCGAAGAAACACATACGCTCACATAAGTGATAATAGGTATGAGGAGACTCTAAGCAAGGGGAATAAAACCGAGCGAGAGTTTATGGACTTAATGATAAGTAGAGGGAATGTAGTATTAGAAGCTACCGATGAAGAAGATATGTATAAGCACATTGATTTCTTTGTGAACGGAGATGGTGTAGATATTAAGGGGAATAAAAAGAGTTATGACATTTGGCTTGAGGTTCAGAATGTCTTTGGTGGAAAAGGTTGGTTATGTGGAGAGGCTAAGTGGATTGTGTTTGATTTGGTTGATGTAAACGCATACTACATCTATAAGAGAATCGACTTACTGAAATGGGTTATCGAAAACACATCAGAGAACACAACCGATAGGAATGACTACTTAAAGTACTACACCAGAGAAAAGTTCGGAGGAAAAGATAAAGTTGTTAGATGCAATGAATCACATATAAATCATTTACTAATTCAAAAAATAAACTATGCGAGGTAATGCCTTACACTACGAAGCTACTGGAGAGTATGACTTGATTGACATAATCTCAGACTACAAACTTAATTTCAATCGAGGTAATGTATTAAAGTATGTTATCAGAGCAGGAAGAAAGGATGATGAACTCCAAGACTTAAACAAGGCTTTGGACTATATACAAAGAGAGATTGCGTATGTACGAGAACTAAGAGATGAAGAATTAGAGAAAACTTTAAACCCATAAATATGCCACTAATCAAACCACTACCGACAGACACTCAGCAAGAGTTTATCTCAAGATGTATGGCAAACCCTAAGATGATAGGGGAGTATCCAAGAGAAGACCAAAGACTTGCGGTGTGTTACACAACTTGGAGAGACAAGTAATTAAGAGGGGAACAAAAGTTCCTCTTTTTTTTGTTTATTCGAAAATGTTAATTACATTTGAAATATGAATACGGTACAACGCAACTTATTAAAACTCCAGAGTGATTCAGATATTCTGATGTTGCTTGGTCTTGCTAAGAAATGGAGAAGCCAATCGGAGAATGAAGACATCAAAGAAATGGCTGATACTGTTTTGAGACTTAGTGCATACTTATCTTCTCTTCATTTAGAAAGATATTCTTTTGATAGGTTGTTAAGTGAATCAATGGCGAGTTCTCACAGAATGCTTGAGAGAGCGGAACGGGCTGAGATTCGAATCAAAGAACTTGAGGATGAATTAAACAAATATAAACTAAAAGACAAATTAGGACTATGAGTGTACAAGAATGGGGATGGATAGATGACCCCGAAAACGAAGTAGAACACACTTGCAAGATGTGTGACGCGCCAATGAGTAGAGAAGGATATTGTTCAACAGAATGTTTTAACGCAGATATAGACGATGAATGATTTAGAACCAGATTACAAGAAAGAGTACGAAGAACTTATGAATAAGGTAGAGTTCTTTGCAGAGATTGTTACGCTTGTTGGTGTAGTGTGTATCATAGCGTTTTGTTTAAACCTAATCATTAGAAACATATAGATTCACCAAATAACGATATATTCAGTGAATTAATTCACCAAAATTATGAAAGCGATTTTAAATAATGTATTTTTAGCCTTCATTACAATCACTCATACACCGCTTGTATTAATCTTAGTGGTGATAAACTTAATAGACTATGGAAGAAAGAGATTGGTGGAATCAAGGAATCAATCCTATAACTGGTTACAAAGTAGATAATAGAAGAGACCCAGTAGAAGAAGAAAGGAAATATCATATGCAAGGCTATGGGTATAAACGAGAATGACCTTATCGAACTTGGATTCGAAAAAATAGAATACGGACATTATTATAACTATGAACGAGGAGATTTATTATCTTGCGACAATGATGACCCAAACAGATGGTATATAGTTTATCAGTTCCCACACGGAGCAGGAGTCGTACACAACTTAAAACTTTTAAAACAACTAATAAAAAGAATAGATGAAATCAATAACGCTTCTTGATGGCAAACAATGGAACAAGGAAGACTTGTTAAAAGAAATGCAGAATGATGAGTTCTACTATGGGTACTTATCTAAGGCAGCACTTTCGAGTTCTTCTCTTAAACTCTTACTAAGTTCACCAAAGACTTATAAGTATGTATCACAATACGGAAACGCAGAATCACAAGCACTAAGAGATGGATGGTTATTCCATACCGCAATCTTAGAACCAGATGTATTCAACGCTCAGAAGTTTATCGATGTAGAATCTAAGAACACGAAGGCTTATAAGGAAGCGAAACTTGAGTTCGGTAAGGTGTTTACTAAATCCGAAAAGAGAGATGCTGAGAGATTAGCAGATGCGTTCTTTAGAAACGAGAAAGCACTCCAGTACATTACTAACTGCGAGTTTGAAGTTCCAGAGATAGGAGAAGTGTTTGGACTGCCTTTTAGAGGTAAGGCGGATGTGCTTGGCGAGAATCGAGTAGTAGATTTAAAAACAACAACAGACATCAAAGCATTCCCGTACTCTGCTAAGAAATACGGATATGATGTACAATGCTTTTTATACTGCAATTTATTTAACATAAGTTACAAGGACTTTACTTTCATAGCACTTGATAAGAGTAGTTTAGACATTGCGATATATCATTGCTCAGAAGAGTTCTACTACGATGGAGAGAGAAAGGTAGAAGAAGCGATTGAGATTTACGACTTATTCTTTTTGCAAGGAATTGATACAGACCAATACTATATTGAAGGGATATTATGAGAGAACAAATGCCAAGCAAACAGAAAATATGGGAGTATTGGTTTGATAAAATTTTAAAAGACAAACCAAACTATATATATGATTATAATGAAATTTCTTGTTTTGCTTGTGGAAGAACAAATGGAATAGAAAGGTCTCACTTGGTCGCTCACATATACGGAGGCGATGAATCGATTGATAATCTACACTTATTATGTAGGTCTTGCCATTTTTCTACTGAGGGATTATATCAGATAGACCCGAATCATTATTATGCATATCTTCGATTTAAGAAAAGCTACGATATTGAGCATTATGAAATAATAAAAAAAATGTATGACAACTAAGACACGAGAACTAATAAATACAATAGAGAATAACTTCGGAGTAAACTTATTCGATAAGACAAGACTCAGAGGAGTAATAGAAGCAAGAGCGTTATTCATTCACATCCTAAGAGATTATCACAAGATGCGATTAATAGACATCCAAAGAGTATTTGCCGAGAAAGGATACTCAATCCATCACGCTACACTCTTACACGCTGAGAAGAACTTTAACGACTATCTAAGATTCTCTCCAGACCTAAGACAACTAACGGAAATGGTTTTAAATAGTTACGACAAGAAAACATCATTTAAGATACAATACATCAAAAACTCATTAAACGACATTACAGAGGAGAAATTAAATCAAATGTACGAATACATCAAAGAGGCTAAGATATGACCACAGAAACGCTTAGAATCGCTTTAGAGACCTTCTACGAATCAGGAGGATATTGGATAACTACAAATACACTACAAGATGACAATAACGAACGAGGATAATATGCAACTGATGGCAAGATACCCTGATAAGTATTTTGACTTAGCGATAGTAGACCCACCTTATGGTATTGATGCTGATAAAAACGCACACAAAAATGGAGTTAATTGCAAGTCAAATGGTTTTGCTGAATATAAATTAAGTGAATGGGATAGTAATATACCTGATGAAAATTATTTTAATGAATTATTTAGAGTAAGCAAAGAACAAATAGTTTGGGGTGGTAATTATATGACTGAATTTTTACCGCCAAGTATGTGTTGGATTTTATGGGATAAAGGACAAAGAAACTTTAGTTTTGCTGATGGAGAATTAGCTTGGACTTCTTTTAATAAAGCATTACGAATTTTTGAAATGCCAAGAGGTACTGCTTTGTTTGATGCAAAAAATAATGGTGGCAAAATACACCCAACACAAAAACCTGTAAAGTTATACGAGTGGCTACTTATGAACTACGCTAAAGAAGGAGGTAAGATACTCGACACGCATTTAGGTTCAGGAAGTATAGCAATAGCTTGTCACAATCTGGGGTTCGAATTAACCGCTTGTGAACTCGATAAGGACTATTACGAAGCTGCTATGAAACGATTAGAACAACACAAACAACAATTAACAATCTTCTAAGATATGACTACACAACAGAGAATTGATATGATTTACTACTACGAGAATGTATTAGAGAACGCTCTATCAGAAACTCATATAGAATACGCAAAGCAAATGATTCATCAACTAAGAAATGATTTCTCAGACTACCCACTAAGATACGAAGCACTTAAAAGACCTTCAGCGGCAAGACCAGTAAAGTGTGAATCAAATGGAGAGACTTACCAATCACTAAAGGAAGCAGCAGATAGCATAGGTATAAATAGAAACTTAGCATCAGAAATGATTAGAGGACTAAGATTTAATAGATACGGACTATCTTATGTAAACCAAAGAAACAAAAACCAATTCGCATCTAAGAAGATATATTGTGCTATAAACAATAAGACATATAAATCTATCGGAGAAGCTACAAAGGATTTAAACATACACAGAAATACAATACAAGGACAACTCAAAGGAAAGATAACAAACAAACTTAAACTGAGTTATGTTGAAAAGTAGTGATTTTTAGCGTTATATATAAAAACGATGATGTTCTTTATTTACTTGCCTAAGTATTTAGCCGAAGGGTAGAGTTTAATCGTTCTCTACCTTTTTTTTGATTTACAATTTTGACAGACAGACACTAAAAAAGAAACATTCTAAATAATGAAAGATAAAGATACATTTCTCAAAGCATTTAAGTTAAACAACTGCAATATCTCAAAGAGTTGTGAGGCTGCGAACATAAGCAGACAGACTTTCTATAATTGGAAAGAAGATGATGATGATTTCAGACAAGAGGTAGTAGCGTGTGAGGAGGCTTTGCTTGACTTAGCGGAATCTAAACTAATGGAGAACATTAACAAGGGAGCAACACCTGAACTCATATTCTACCTAAAGACAAAAGGTAAGAAACGAGGATATGTAGAAAGACAAGAGATAACTGGTTCAGAAGGAAAGAAGTTATTTGAAATCGAAATTATAAAGAATGAGACTAAAGACTAATGTTGTCTTTGAGCATTTAGATATATCTGATAAGAAGATTATTGCCGAGCAAGGTGGTACTCGTTCTGGAAAGACCTACAACATATTAATGTGGATTATCTTCAGGTACTCAATTAACCATACTGGAGAAACCATCACAATAGTTAGAAAGACATTCCCATCGGTTCGTGCAACTGTTATGAGGGATTTCTTTGATATTCTAAGGAAGTATGAACTCTACTCAGAAGACAACCATTCTAAGAGTGCTAACGAGTACATCTTAAACGACAACCTCATCGAGTTTATATCGTTAGACCAACCTCAGAAAATCAGAGGTAGGAAAAGAGATTTGCTATTCATTAACGAAGCTAACGAACTAACATACGAGGATTGGCAACAATTAGTATTTAGAACATCGGGTAGAATCATCTTAGACTTTAACCCATCGGATGAATACTCTTGGATATATGACAAGGTTCAAACAAGAGAAGACTGCGACTTTTATATCACCACCTATAAAGACAATCCATTCTTAGATTCGGCTATCGTAGAAGAGATAGAAAGACTTAAAGAAACCGATGAGACTTATTGGCAGATTTACGGACTTGGTCAAAGGGGAATATCTAAAGCAACTATCTTTCAGTTCCAAGAATCAGAAGTTCCAGAGGATGCGGAGTTCTTATCTGCTGGATTAGACTTCGGATATAACGACCCTACTACTTATGTTGAGGTGTATCGTAAAGAGAATAGTCTATACGCAAAAGAGATGTTATATAGAACTGGGATGACTGGTTATGATATAGCGAAGTATCTTAAAGAAGTAGAGTTGAAAGGTATAATCTATGCGGACTCAGCGAGACCTGAAATCATAGAAGAACTCAGAAGAATGGGAATACCTATCAGACCAACTAAGAAAGGTGCTAACTCTGTTCACGCAGGAATCGATGTACTCAAAAGACATAAGCTAAATGTCATAGGGGATAACTTTGTCCAAGAGATGAGAAACTACAAATGGATAGAAGACAGAAGTGGTAAACTAACCAACATTCCACAAGATGGAAACGACCACTTAATAGATGCGTTTAGGTATGCGACTTACAATGTACTAAGCAAACCAAATTACGGAACATACGCAATCAGATAAAAAAAGTTTGGTAGATTAAAAATGATTAGTATATTTGTATCAATAAACAAGACAGATATGAAAAAGTTTTTACAAAGAGACCCAATGAACATCTTTTACTTGCTTAGTTTTTACGCAGTAGGGATGATAGTAATGATAGGATTTATGTTATTAGGTTCAGCAATACAATCAATTTAGTTAAGGTTAATTTTTAGTCAGAGAGGGGATAGCAGAGATGTTGTCCCTTTTTTGTTTTAAAATAGGTCTAAAATATCGTTATATAGTTATGAAGATTGAAGTTATTATACCAAGCGAATTATCTGAGATTACTCTTGACCAATATCAGAGGTATGTCAAGATACAAGATAATGAAACTGATGAGAAGTTCCTACAAAGCAAGATGCTTGAAATCTTTTGTGGGATTAAACTCACAGACACGATGAAAATGAAGATGAGTGATGTAAACGCTATCACCGTAATCTTGTCAGAGATGTTTGATTCTAAACCTTCCTTAGTTCGTAAGTTCAAGATGAAAGGTGTGGAGTACGGATTCATTCCAAACTTAGATGAGATAAGTCTTGGTGAATACATTGACTTAGATACCTACTTAGGTGATTGGGAGAATATGCACAGAGCAATGGCAGTTCTATACAGACCTATCAAAGATAAATACGGAGAGAGATACAACATCGCAGACTACGAAGCTGGTGATGGTGATGTAATGAAGGATATGCCAATGGATGCGGTTATAAGTTCGGTGCTTTTTTTTTACCATTTAGGGATGGACTTATCTCAAGCTATGATGAACTATTTGGAGGAGTCTCAGGAGACACGCTTAGTGCAGTATCTCAGTTCGGACAAAAGTGGGGTTGGTATCAATCAATTTACTCACTCGCTCAAGGGGATATTACAAGATTTGAGAATATCACTAAACTAACCGCTCACGAGTGTTTTATGATGTTGTCATTTTTGAAAGAGAAGAACGATATAGAAGCAAGACAAATTAAAAGTAAGATATGAACACGGGAATAAGAGGATTTTATTTACTCACCGATTTGATTAAGGAACAACTCCTAAACGATGAGGATGTAAACACAGTAACATTCGGAGACATTACTGAGGTGGATTTATACAAGCAAAGTATATTTCCACTTTCTCATTTGATAGTAAACTCAGTTACAAGCGGAGAAAATACACTATCGTTTAACATCAGTATCTTATCGATGGATATTGTAGACCAAAGCAAAGAGGAAACCGTAGATAGATTCGTGGGCAACAATAACGAGCAAGATGTGTTCAATACGCAACTCGCAGTTCTTAATAAGTTGATTCAAAGACTAAGAATCGGAACATTATACCGAGACCTTTATCAAGTGGTAGGAGATGTAACCTTAGAGCCTTTTAAGGATAGGTTCGAGAACGAGTTAGCTGGATGGACTGCAACATTCGATGTAATGATTCAAAACGATATTAATGTCTGCTGATTTCAAGAGAACGCAAGATGAACTTAACCGCTTTGCTAAGTATGTCATTCAGCAATCGAGGACAAACTTAACTAAGGGGAGAAAGAATGTATCTGCTGACCTTTATAACTCTTTGGGATATGATTTGAATGTTAGTCCTAATTCGTTCAGCTTAGAGTTTTATATGGCTGATTATGGAGAGTTTCAGGACAAGGGGGTAAGTGGTACGAAAAAGAAATACAACACAATATACTCATACTCGAATAAGAAGCCTCCAATGCAACCATTAGCGGATTGGGCAAAGGCAAGAGGGATTAGACTAAGAGATGAGAAAGGAAAGTTTAAGAAAGGTAATTATAGAACGATAGGATTCATTTTACAAAAGAGTGTTTACGAGAAAGGTATAAAGCCTTCTTTATTTTTTACTAAGCCTTTTGAGAAAGCGTTTTTAAGATTACCCGAAGATATTACAGAAAGATTTGCATTAGATATAGATGACTTTTTAGACTTTACAAGATGAGTACAAAAATAAATGTTCGAAGCCCGTTTTATAGAAAGTATAGCGATGTTAATTTATCGTACGCTACTTTAAGCCTATATATATACGAAGGTGTTTTTTCAACTGACAAACCAGCATCCCCACAATACACTTTAGTAAAGTACCCTAAAGGTGCGGACACTTATGTGGTGTTTGAAATATCAGAGTTTGTAAAGGATTATCTTGATACTTCATTTGATGGCACTTACACGAGTCAGGCAGTATGGGTGGAATTAGACACTATTTTAACGCTCACTTCTGGAACATCAAGCAATAATAACGATTACATCGCTTACTCGGGGTACGGATACTTTGAAGATGGAGTCAATCCTCAACTAAACGAGGGTCTTTTAATGTCCAATAGAATTATTTACAGACTTGATGACAATAATGTTAGAGTACCAGTAGATACGGATATTACCAATTCGGTAACTTATTTCTACAACGGAGAGGTTAAGCGTTCTCAAACTATTTCAAGTTCTACTAATTCAAATGCTCAGATTGACTATGTGAGTGTTAGTGGAAATGATAATTCGGATAACTTTAAAGAAAGAGTTTTGTCTACTGGCGGTGTACTTGAGGATACAGCTTGTTTAAAAGCGTTCTTAGACACTTTAGATATAGGGTTGGTAGATGAACTATGGGTGGCTACTGATAGTGGTGTAGACATCGTTAAAATCATTTCTGTATGTGAGCCTAAATACACTCCGTATAAGGTTACCTTCTTGAATAAGTTTGGAGCATTACAAGATATGTACTTCTTTAAGAAATCAGTAGAGTCTATCACAACAACACAAGATTCGTATAAGCGTTCTACTATGGACTTATCGACTCTTAGTTATGGTATAAGCAATCATCAAAACACAATACTAAGTAAGAACGGAAAAGAGAGAATCACTATGAATACTGGTTATATCTCTGAGGAATATAACGAAGTGATTAGACAACTTCTGTTATCGGAGCAAGTTTGGATGACTAAGCTAACCGATGAGGAGTTAGTGCTTCCACTTAATGTAGTTAGCAATAGTTTGACTTACAAAACAAGTGTAAATGATAAGTTGGTTGATTACACTTTAGATTTCGAGTACGCATACGATAAGATTAACAACATCCGATAATGAAGCAAGAGGTTCAGTTATATATCGAAGGACAGAGAGTGGACTTGTTTCAAGATGAGACCATTCAGATAACTTCAACTATTCAGAATGTTAAGGACATTGCTAAGGTGTTCACGGACTATTCTCAATCGTTTAACTTACCTGCTTCGACTACAAACAACAAGATATTCAAGCACTATTATAACCCTGATGTTGTAGGTGGGTTCGATGCAAGATTCAAGGTAAACGCAATAATCGAGATAAACCACCAAACATTTAGAGAGGGTAAGATAAAACTCGAAAGTGTAGATTTAAAAGACAACGCACCATTCGCTTATAAAGTAACATTCTTTGGAAACACAGTTACGCTTAAAGACTTGGTTGGAGAAGACCAATTAGACTCTTTAGACTTAAGTGCTTACGATATTGCCTATAACCCTACCACTATTGAAACTGCTTTATCAAGTGGTATTGATAAGAATGGGATTACGGATGCTATTATTTGTCCACTTATATCCGCACAAGAGAAATGGTTTTATAACTCATCATTTGGGATTGCTCAAGGTAACTTAGCGAGTTCTGGTTATGGAGGAACTTGGACATCTTTAAAATACGCTATCAAGTTACATTGTTTGGTATTAGCTATTCAAGAGAAATACGGAATAACATTCTCTGATGACTTCTTTGATTCATCTGAAACTAATTACTACAATCTTTATATGTGGTTACATAGAGAGAAAGGTGCAATTACTACACCTCAGAATCAAAATGTAGCGATAGAAGGATTTGAAGATTTCGATGATTTTGAGTACATAACTGTAGAGAATGGAGGGTCAAGATTTGACTATACGAACACAGGAGGTATAGATAATATAGCGTATAAGAATAGACTCTTTGTAGTAGTAGATAGTACCTCAGCATCTTTTAAAGTTCGTTCTAAGATAAATGGCTCTGTAAACTTTGAGACTGGCACTCTTACTGGGTTTACTTCTTATACAATACTTCTTCCAGATATTCTTGTTGATTGCTATCAGGAGTTTGAAATAATGCCTGATAATAGCTTTACTTTAATATCAAGTGCAACTGCTCCCGTAACTCACACCTATTACAGAGCAACAAGATATGAGAATGGTTCTTCGGTAGAAACTAACGATTGGTCTTTAGAGACAGATATTTCATTGAGTGCATCTTCTTTTACGGTTATATCAGACAACATACCAAAGATGAAGATTATAGACTTCTTGACTGCGGTATTTAAGATGTTTAACCTTACTGCTTACGAAAGCAACGGTGTTATAGTTGTTAAGCCTCTAAGCGTTTTCTATGCATCTGGAAATCCTTTTGACATAACAGAGTATGTAGATATGACTCAGTCATCAGTCGTGCCTTCTACGCTATTTAAACAGATTGATTTTAAATACGAAGGATTAGGTACTTTACTTGCTCAAAATCATAAAGAACAATTCAATCTTGATTGGGCAACAGAGCAATATGCCTTAGATGCTAAGTACGATGGAGAGACATATAGCGTAAGTATTCCTTTTGAGCATATGAAGTATGAGCGTATGAGAAATCAAATAGGAAGCGGATTAACCACGATTCAATGGGGTTGGATGGTTGATAAAATAAACACAGATGGCTCAGGAAGCCCATACATAGGTCTACCATTAGTGTTTTATCCAGTATCAAGTTCGGGGAATAATATATACATCTTTAATGGCTCTACAAGGGATGTCATAACCACTTACTTTATTCCAAGTAATTCAGTTGATAAGGTAGTGGCTACAGATTCTTCTAACATAAACTTTAAAGCGGAGTTAAACGAATATGAAGGTGTTATTTATGAGGACACTTTATTTCAAGAGTATTATGCTGATTACATAGAATCGGTGTTTAACTCACAAACGAGAATCACTAAAGTAACTGCTTATTTACCGATTAAGATTCTAACCCAATATAGACCTGAAGATACTTTCATAGTAGGTGATAGAGCATACAAGATAAACTCAATTACAAGCGATTTAACGAACGGAAAAAGCGAAATCGAATTAATCAATATAGTATGATAAAGAACATCTTAGAACTGCTCCCATACGCTAAAGGAGAAACAGAAACCATACAAATAGCAAAGGGTAAGTATTACCTACCAGAGACACTAAGAGACACATTCAATGTATTTAAAAAAGAAGTAAGATGGCAAAAAAGGTAGTTGTAGATATAGAAGTAAAATACCAAGAGGCGGTAAAGAATCTTGATGAATTTCAGAAAGAGTTTTCTAAGATTGAAGAAGAGAACAAAAAGCTGAATGACCAAGTAAAGAAGCAAAACAAAGATACCGCTACAAGTATTAAGAACATTGAGAAGTCATCTGGTTCTGCTGCGAATGGTATTAAGAAGATTGGAACTGCTATAAAAGCTATTGGTATTGGTCTTTTGTTGGCTGCGTTTGCTAAACTTAAAGAGGTATTTGAAGAGAACCAAAAGGTAGCGGATTTCTTCAACACAACCTTCGAGGCTTTATCGTTAGCGTTTAACGATTTCTTTAACTTCTTAGATAGGAACATTGGAACTATCACGGGTTATTTCAAACAGATATTTAGCGACCCAGTAGAGTCTTTAAAGAACTTAGGTCAGGCAATACAAGATAACCTCATAGAACGCTTTAATAGTGCCATAGAAGCCGCAGGATTATTGGGTAGTGCTATTCAAAAAGTATTTAGTTTTGACTTCGTAGGTGCGGTAGAGGATTTTAAAGAAGCAGGTAAGGAACTTGTTGATGTTGTTACTGGTGTAGATGACTCATTTGATAAAGTATCAGATGTGGTCTCTAACGCTGCGAGTTCTATTGCTGACTATGCTTCTAATACTTGGAATGCCGCTAAGAACACCGTAGAATTAAACAAACAAGCTGAGATTGCAAGAGTTCTTCAACAAGGTTTAGTTGAGCAATATGACAGACAAGCGGAGAAACTTCGCCAAGTAAGAGATGATGAGAGAAACACCATTGATGAAAGAATAAAGGCTAATAACGACTTAAAAGCGGTACTCGATGAACAAGAGGCTGCGATGCTTAGACAAGTAAACGCTCAGATTGCTTCTGCTCAAGCACAATACAACAAGAACCAAAACCAAGCTAATTACATTGCACTTTTAGAGGCTACTCAAGAGAGAGAAGCGGTACTTGCACAGATTGAAGGATTTAGGTCTGAACAATTAGCAAATGACCTTGCTTTGAATCGTGAGCAATTAGAATTGAACCAATCTATCATTGATGGAAGAACCGAGAGAGCAATAAAAGAAAAACAATTCGGTGCTGAACAAATTCAAAACGATATTGCGAGATTAACTCAATTAAAGATTGTATTTGATGAGGAAGCAAGACTCGAAGAAGAAAGATTAATCAATAAGCGTAATCAATACAAAGAGGGAACTCAAGCGTATGTAGATGCTCAAAACGAACTCTTAAACTTCCAACAAGACAACACTCAAAAACAAATACAATTAGATAGGGATTTACTAACCGCTAAAGCACAATTAACAGACCAAGCTATTTCTTTATTTGGTGCTGAGACTGCTGCTGGTAAAGCTGCGTTTTTAATAAAACAAGCACTTGCTATAAAAGAGTTGTTTATGGAAGCTAAGAAAACCATAACACTTGCAAGTTTATCTGGTGCTAAATCATCCGCTGCGATTGCTGAGGGTACTGCTCAAACCGCTAAGATTGGATTCCCACAGAACATACCAATGCTTATCGGATATGGTTTACAAGCTGCTGGTATTGTTAGTGCGGTAAGTAGTGCTATTGGTAAGTCTAAGAAGGTTGCCTCAAGTATTGGTGTTGGTGGTAGCGTAGAGAGCCCATCAAGCCCTACTATATCCGCTGGTTCTATTCCACCTTCGTTTAATGTGGTAGGTCAATCAAGTGCTACTCAATTAGCAGATGTGATAGCTGGACAAAACTCTAAACCTATGAGAGCGTATGTAGTAGCATCCGATGTATCTACTGCACAATCATTAGAGAGAAATATCGTTAAAGGAGCATCGTTATAAATACAAAATCAACCTTAAAAATCGTTAAGTATATATGAGCAATTTTAAGATTATAGAACTCATTTTAGATGAGGATAACGAAATATCAGGAGTAGAAGCGATTTCGGTTGTTGAGAACCCCGCGATTGAGGAGGACTTTATAGCACTTAATTCTCAAGAGATAAAACTCGCTGAGGTATCAAGTGAGAAACGAATCCTAATGGGTGCTTTACTTGTACCTAATAAGCCTATTTACAGAAGGAACGGAGAAGATGAGTATTATGTATTCTTTTCAAAAGATACTATCCTTAAAACCGCTCAGAAGTTCTTAATGAAAGGTAATCAGAACAACTCTACAATGGAGCATCAATACGCTCTTAATGGGTTGTCTTTGGTAGAGTCTTGGATTGTTGAAGATGAGGTACACGATAAATCTCGTATGTACGGAATGGAAGTTCCAGTAGGTACTTGGATGGGTGCGGTAAAAGTAAACAATGAAGAGGTTTGGGATGAGTATGTTAAAACGGGTAAAGTAAAAGGATTCTCTATTGAGGGTTATTTCACTGATAAGATAGAAAGACCTAAAGATTCTTTGTCTGAGTTACTTGCTCAAACCGAAGAAGAAGAAGCCGAGTATATGCTTGGTGTGGTTCGTGGAATCATCAAAGGAGACAAGAGAGTAAAAGGCGGAAAGAAGTTAGAGATGGAATCTTACTCTGATTATCCAGATGCAGTTTCAAACAACGCTAAGAAAGGTATCGAGTTAAACGAAAAGATTAACAACCGATGTGCTACCGAAGTTGGCAAGATTCGAGCCCAACAATTAGCACAAAAGAAACCTATCAGCGTAGAGACCATTAAGAGGATGTATTCTTATCTAAGCAGAGCAGAGGAGTATTATGTAGAAGGGGATAATGAGGCTTGTGGTACTATTTCGTATTTACTATGGGGAGGACTTGCGGGTAAGAGATGGGCGGAAAGCAAACTTAAAGAACTCGGAGAATTAGATGGCTAAGAAACAAACCGCAGGAATGGTTTACGAGAAACCAGATGTATCTCGACCTAATGTACACGCTAAGAGTAAGACAAGCGTTTTAAAGACAAGTAAGAACTATAAGAAACTTTATAAGGGACAAGGTAGATGAGTACAGTTTTCAATACATCATATAAGGTTCAAGTAGATGTAGATACTGACACAATCCGCAATCAATATAACATTGAGGAAGGTGCGTATGTTACTACTGAGTCTGGAGTATGGACTGTGTTCGGTGGCGAGTGGGTAAAGTTATATCCTCAGAGTGGTGTTGGTTCAGGTCTTGGATGGGCAAGATATGATGACGGATTATATACCTCATCTAACAAATTAGAATTATTAGATGGTATTGAAATAGTTGTACCAAATAATTCCGCAAACATAGTTCGTTCTAATATTGGTATTGATTATTACAATGGCACAACAAAAAAGATATTAGCCGATTCTGTAAATGATACTTATGTATGTACAGTAGTTTTTTATTACTCAGCACCTAATGCAAATCAAACATATTTAAGGTTACAATTAGATGCGACAAATGGAACTCCTTATAGAAGAGTTGGTAAAGATATTGGGTTCCCTAAGGGCAATGATATAGAACATCAATTTCACGAAGTATTTCAATGGTATGCAGACGATGCGTTTGTTGCTAATGGTAGTCAATGGAAGATTACCGCTAATGGTGGAACCGCTAATATATGGGATATTATATTCTTCATTCAAAAAACACAAAGCTATGCGTAAGGAAGAACAGACACCAAGTGTAACAAGTCCCAGAGGAAGTGCGAGAGGATGTCTGTGTAAAGACAAGGACACATACTCAAGAAAGTGTTGTGATGGGTCTCTGTGGGCGCAAGGAATCGGTAAAACAAGAAGTTAAACCATAAACTATAAATAAAATGAATACAAAAGAAAGAGCGTTCCAAGTGGTTTCGCAAATAAGCAAACAAAAAGATAAACAAGAGTTATCTTCTCACAAGGTGGAGTTGTCTCTTATTTCTGATATTGACAAAGCGTTAGACAGAGCAATTAGTTCTGAGAAAAATCTTGGGAAATTGGTTCAGGCTATTGAACTTGATGCTAAAACCGCTTCTAATGATTATCAAGTAGCAATAAACTTAGGTAAAAAAGCACTTGAGTCAGCTAAAGAATTGGGTGCTGATGATTTAGTTAGGGTAATTCAGGGCAGAATATCAGAAGCAGAAGTATCAAAAAAAGAAATGGATTCCATTGTGTCTAAGGCTAAATCAATGATGGTTTAAAATAAATATATAAAACTATGAACACACAAAAACAAGCGATGAGCAAGATTGCTCAGATTCAAAAAGAGGAGTTGTCTGAGGTGCAAAGAGTGGAGTTCGCTCTTGTAGAGGACATTAATTCTTCTTTGAAGAAATCTTTTGATTTAATCGAGTCTCAATCCGAGATTATAGCGATTGAAAATAAGGTTAAAAAAGGGAAGTCAGAAGCTGAGGTTGCTTTGAAACTTGCAGAGAACGGTTTGCAAAAGGCGAAAGAATTAGGCGCTTCTGATTTCATTAAAATGATGCAGAATAAAGTTCAAGAAGCAAAGGAGCAAATATCCGCTGCAAATTCAATTATATCTGGATTATCAAAACTTATATAATTAGTATAGGTGCTGAAAATGCAAAATCAAAATCACTAATCGTTATATTAATATGAAAAACCCAATCGAAATGCTAAAAGAAATCAAAAGCGTTCTTGGTATTGAGTTGAGTCAAGAGGTTGTAGAAACCAAACTTGCTCAAATGATACTTGAGAACGGTACTGTTTTGGAGGCTGAGGAATTTGCTCCTGACTTCGAGGTGTTCATCGTAACTGAAGAAGACAAGATTGCTCTTCCAGTAGGCGAGTATGCTTTGGAAGATGGAAAGGTTCTTGTAGTCGAAGAAGAAGGTATCATCAAAGAGATTAAAGAACTCGCTGGTGAAGAAGTAGAGGAAGAAGCCCCAGTCGAAGAAATGGCTGAGGAGTCTATGTATGCTACTAAAGAAGAGTTGTCTGAATTGAAATCTATGATTGAAGAAATCAAAGCAATGCTACAACCTAAAGAAGAAATGAGTGAAGTGGAAGAGTTGGTAAAAGAAGAACTTTCTAAACCTGCCGCTGCTCCAATCAAACATTCTCCTGAAGGTGAGTCTGCTAAGAAACAAATCGTATTCGGAGCAAACAGACCACAATCTACTAAGGATTTAGTAATGGCAAGAATTTCACAAATTAAAAAATAAACCTAAAACAAATAAACAATGGCTACAAGTGTATCGATTACCTCAAGTTATGCTGGAAGTTTTGCTGGTGATTACATCGCTGCTGCTCTACTTTCTGGTGCAACTCTTAACAATGGTGGTATTACCATCAAACCAAATGTAAAATTCAAAGAAGTTATCAAAAAAGTTGCTACTGATAGCAATGTAATTAAAGATGCTACTTGCGACTTTACTGACACCGCTACAATCACTTTGACTGAGCGTATTCTTCAACCAGAGGAGTTCCAAGTAAACCTTGAACTTTGTAAGAAAGATTTCCATTCAGATTGGGAAGCAGTACAAATGGGATATTCTGCATTTGACTCTTTGCCACCTGCATTCTCTGATTTCCTTATCGCTCACACTGCTGGTTTGGTAGCTGAGAAAACTGAACAAAACATCTGGGGTGGTGTAACCGCTAACGCTGGTGAGTTCAACGGATTGGTTACTTTGGCTACTGCTGATGCTTCTGTTATCGATGTAGTTGGTACTTCTGTAACTGCTGCTAATGTTATCGCTGAGTTAGGGAAAGTAGTTGATGCTATTCCATCTGCTCTATACGGTAAAGAAGACCTTTACATCTATGTATCTCAAAATGTTGCTCGTGCTTATGTTCGTGCATTAGGTGGATTCGGTGCTTCTGGATTGGGTGCTAATGGTGTTAATGCTGAAGGAACTCAATGGTGGAACAACGGAGCATTGTCTTTCGATGGTGTTAAAATCTTTGTTGCTAACGGACTTGCTGATGATACTATGATGGCTGCTCAGAAATCTAACTTGTTCTTCGGTACTGGTTTGTTATCTGACCACAACTTGGTTAAATTGTTGGATATGGCTGACCTTGATGGCTCTGAAAATGTAAGAGTTATTATGAGATTTACCGCTGGTGTACAGTACGGAATCGGTTCTGACATCGTTCTTTACTCTTAATCATCATTGAATTAATATAAGAAGGGTGGGTGAGCCGAGTGCCTACCTGCCCTTTTTTAATAACCTTAAAACCTAAAAAAACTATGGCTTGTTCTATCGCTAAAGGTAGAGTTCTTCCTTGTAAATCTTCTGTTGGAGGTTTGAAGAATATCTACTTTGCAAATTATGATACAGATGTTGCCGCTTTATCTCCTACCGCTGGAGTGATTACGATTGGCACTGCTGCTGAATTTTACAAATACGAAATCAAAGGAAACTCATCTTTAGAGACTGCTATCAATTCTTCTCGTGAGAATGGTACAACTTTCTACGAGTCTACTTTGAATGTTACCTTTACTTACTTAGATGCTGCTACACAAGAGGAGATTAAACTTCTTGCTGCTGGTAGACCACAAGTAGTAATCGAAGACAACAATGGAAAGTTCTTTTTAATGGGTAAAGAACACGGTGCTGAAGTAACTGGAGGTACTATCGTTTCAGGTGCTGCTATGGGAGATTTGAGTGGATTCACCTTGACTTTAACTGCTCAAGAAACTGCTCCACCATTCTTCTGTTCTGCTGCTCCATCAACTATTGGTGCAACTAATATCGACCCAACTGCATAACACATTCGGACTGCGTTACACTAAGGGAGGCTTTTTTGCCTCCTTTTTTGTTTTACACACACAAAAGAGGGAAATAAAATCGTTATATAAGTATGAAGATTTTAACCACATCTGCTGAAACACAAACATTATCTTTTATTCCGAGAAGTTATCCTGCTTCTGGTACGCTTATATTAAGAGATGATAGCACAAATGTTGTTTTAACGAGTTCTGAGACACTTACTAAGGTTGGAGAGTATCTAACTATATCTAAAGTGTTTTCTCTTGTTGAGGGTCGTTATTATGACCTTAAAGTGGTGTCTAATGGTTTGGACATATACCGAGATAAGATTTTCTGTACAGACCAAGTAATAAATCAAGATTCGAACTTCTATTATTCTGTAAACGCAGGTATGGAAGATAATTTATCTGAAAGAGTATCATTGGCTGATGGGGTATTTGAGGACAATGCGTGTTTAGATGATGTGTTAAAAGAAGTTGATGGTAGAGAATACATTAAAGAAAATTCTCGAGACAACGATTATATAATTATATGAAACGAAACATAGTAATACAACAAAAGCCTAAAAGCGGTACGGATGTTCGTGTTGTGAACTTGTCTTCTTATACTTCTCCTAAAGTGAGTG
>ENA-ORCY01000323-ORCY01000323.1-marine-metagenome-genome-assembly--contig:-NODE-323-length-30692-cov-2.951886_pt1 | contig 30692 bp, 35 predicted proteins | sample MGYA00248634_ERZ508507 | MGnify/ENA primary metagenome ERZ508507 (study PRJEB26178, sample SAMN06266269) | marine metagenome | isolation source: Columbia River Estuary | place: USA:Columbia River Estuary... | reverse complement strand
ACCCAACCGAACTACACGGAGCGCTTGGTGATGCGATTGTTGATATCGGTCACGAATTTGGAACCGTTACAGGCCGTCGTCGCCGACCGGGCTGGCTCGACTTGGTCATGCTGCGCCATGCAGTGCGACTCAATTCGCTCACCGAGATTGCACTCACCAAGCTGGATGTGCTCGACACATTCGACACGATTCAGTTGGGTGTTGGATACACACTCAATGGCAAAAAAATTGCTGGTTATCCCGACGACATTGAGTTGCTAGGTCGAGTTGAGGCTGAATACGTGGAACTTGAGGGTTGGAAAACAAACTTGCGCGAATGCCGTACCTTTGAGTCGATGCCTCTTGCAGCCCGCACGTTTGTAGAAACAGTCGAACGACATGTTGGCGTGCCAGTCACCATGATTGGCGTTGGCCCCGAGCGTGACGATTGCGTGATTCGCTGATGATTGATCGCTACTCACTGCCAGAGATCGCAAATATTTTTTCGGACGAGTCACGGTTTGCTCGCTATCTCGAAATTGAGTTGCTCGCCACCGAGGCCCAATCACAGTTGGGAGTTGTGCCAAGCGCAGATGCTAAAGAATGTCGCGCGCGTGCACCCAAAGTGGACGCAGCATTTGTTGCCGATGTTTCAGAACGCGAAAAAATAACCGACCATGATGTCGCGGCTTTTGTCGATGTCGTGCAACAACGCATTGGTATGCCGGCAGGTGCATGGATTCATCACGGTCTTACTTCAACTGACGTTGTTGATACTGCTTGGTGCTGGATGCTCAAAGACGCAAGTGATGTAACGCTCGCAGCCCTCAACGAGTTGATTACGGCTGTGGTCAAACTTGCAGAGGCACATCGCAACACACCAATGATCGGCAGAACTCACGGCATTCATGCCGAGCCAACAACGTTTGGGGCAAAGGTTGCGCTGTGGGCACTGCAACTGGATCGCGATCGTCAACGCATGACTGCTGCACGAAACAACATTGCCGTGTGCAAGTTGTCGGGGGCAGTCGGCACCTATTCAAATATTGATCCAGCAATTGAAGCTCATGTCGGAAAATCGCTGGGGCTGTTACCTGTGCCGGCAACGCAAGTGATCGCACGAGACAGACATGCAGAATATTTGTGGGCGTGCACATCTATCGGCACCAGCATTGAAGCAGTGGCGGTTGAGTTGCGTCACTTGCAACGCACCGAAGTGAGCGAAGTTCGAGAAGGCTTCAAGCCAGGCCAAAAAGGCAGTTCGGCAATGCCGCACAAGCGCAATCCAATTTCGGCAGAAACACTGACCGGCCTGTCACGGGTGCTCCGTGGAAACTTGCAGTCTGGTTTGCAAAACGTTGCGCTGTGGCATGAGCGCGATATCTCGCATTCGTCTGCAGAGCGGATTGTGCTTCCTGATTCGTCAATACTCGTTTATTACATGGTTAAGCGCCTCACCCGATTAATCAGCGGACTCGAAGTTGATACACAGAGAATGAAGGAAAACCTCGACAGCAGTTTTGGAGTGGTGTTTTCTCAACCAGTGCTGCTCGCACTTGTTGACTCTGGTCTTTCGCGAGACGATGCGTATCGGATCGTTCAAGAAGATGCAGCAATTTCGTGGAGTGAGCGTAAATCATTTCGAGACGTGTTGACTGCAGACAAGCGCGTCACATTAAGTTCATCGCAATTAGATCAGGCCTTTGATATTGACCGTGCGGTTCGTCATGCCCACTCGGCAATTGATGCGACACACGGTCTTGCCCGATGAGCACATTGCCAAGCATCGATGCCGCTCGCGAAGCACTTCGCGCACACGTACTGCAACATTCGCTCAAGACGGGCGACTTCACGCTCAAGTCTGGTCGCACGAGTAAGTGGTTTCTCGACACCAAGCAAACTGCGTGCAGAGCAGACGGCATCTTGTTAGTTGCCGATGTTGCGTTGAGTTTGCTGCCAAGCGAAATCACCGCAATAGGTGGTCTGACGATGGGCGCCGATCCAGTTGCATACGGCATTGCCGCAGTCGCCGCAACGCGAGGTCGACAATTGCGCAGTTTTAGTGTGCGCAAAGAAGCCAAAGATCACGGAGTAACGGGAAGAATTGCTGGTGCATTACAACCTGGCGACAAAGTTGCAATCGTTGAAGACACGGTGACGCGGGGCCTCTCAATTTTTGAGGCAGTCGATGCCGTGCGGGCATTCGGTGCAATTCCACAATTCATCACGGTCATTGTCGACCGCGGGGGAACTTGCGCGCAGATGGCACAAGAAGCCGGCATCGATTACGAGCCGATGTTGAGTGCTACCGATCTTGGATATGACTTCGGGTCGTGAACCTTCACGAACTATTTGACCTCACGTCCCACAACGGAGATGTGTATGTGGGGCAGGGCCTCGAATATCCGTGGGGCGGTCTCTATGGCGGGCACATTGTTGCCCAAGCATTGCGTGCTGCTGCGTTCACCATTGAAGACGGCATGTTGCCGCACTCGGTGCGCGCCTACTTTATTCGCCGCGGCAAAAACACTCAACCGGTTCGATACGAAGTCGATCGCATTCGCGATGGCAAGAGTTTTAGCACCAGGCGAGTTGTGGCGCGTCAAGATGATGGCGCAATTCTCAACCTAGAAGCCTCGTTCCAAAAGTTTGAGCACTCACCAGATGTATCAAACATTGTTCATCAACACGACATCATGCAGCCCGATGAAATTGAAGAAACGTCGTGGAGCACGTTTCTCAATCGCAGAACAGTGCCCCAATCTGCACTGACAGGAATTTCTCGTGAAGGCGCAGGCCGCACGGCTGCTTGGTTTCGAGTGAAAGATTCGCTCGGTGATAACGAGTTATTGCATCGCTGCGCACTTGCGTATCTGTCAGATGACTTGCCCAACGAAAGTGTGGTCGAGGCCATTCCAGAACTGTTGAATGCTTCAACTGCAGGCGGAAATTTTCATGCGAGTTTGGATCACACCGTTTGGTTCCATCGCCCAGTGCGCGCCGATCAGTGGCATTTATATGAAATGTCGTGCTTGTCGTATGGCGGCGGGCGAGGCCTGACACAGGGTTATGTGTTTGCCCAAGACGGAACGCATGTAGCCACTGTTTCGCAAGAAACATTGGTGCGAATAATTCCTGCAGCAAACTCATAACGAGCTTGTGCAGTATTCAATTCACTTGCTGTAATCAATTGTGGTCGGGACCGGCGTCGATCCGGTGACCCTGCGCTTTTCAGGCGCATGCTCTGCCTACTGAGCTACCCGACCTTGAGAAGTGCAAGCACTACTCAGCGGTCCCGACGGGACTCGAACCCGCGACCTCCGCCTTGACAGGGCGGCGTGAACTCCAACTTCACCACGGGACCAATGTTGTGATGTGTTCGTGATGAACGCTTCACGATTGATCGTGTTTATGTACGTACTGCTTTTGCACCCCCAACGGGATTCGAACCCGTGCCGCCACCTTGAAAGGGTGGTGTCCTAGGCCACTAGACGATGGGGGCATGGACGAACTTTTCGTTGGAAGAGCCCTTGAAATCTATCACTGGCTCTCCCTGTTTCCCCCGTAGATGTTACCTGTCATGAGTATTCATCTAATTGAGCAGTTACGGCCCAATCCAGCAACCATCCAAGGTATCCATACAACACAAGGCGTTGGTCGTCTGGGTCATCTTCGTCCAGGTCAACATCGATGTCCGACTCGTCAATGTCGAGCACAGTGCCGATGACGAGGCGCAAGTTATTTATCGAGCGCGCGAACTCGTCCAACTCTTGTGCTGTCAGCACTGTGGTGTCGTCGACAGACTTTCGTGACAATACCGATGTTGCGGTACCGAGCGATTGCAATCGAGAGACGAGCAGATCGTCGCGCATTAAGCGTTGATATTCTTCGTCGTGTTTTGGGTCTTGGTGATACGCGGTGGGAAAAAGACGCTTGAGTTTTTCGTCCGTCGAGCCGTTCATCAAACTGTCGCGCAGTTGGTCGAGCAATCCGATCAATGCTTCTTTGTCCGAGAGTTCAAGATGCATTGAGTACTCGCCTTTTCCGAGAGGCCGAATCGGACCTTTGTGTTTGCGAGCCATTTATGCGTCTTCGCGTTGCATTGTTGCCCACAGCCCATGTTCGTGCAGGCGATAGACATCAAGTTCGGCCCGCTCGCGTGTGCCGTTGGAAACAACGGCTCGACCTTTGTGGTGCACGTCCAACATCAGTGCAGTCGCTTTTTCAAGGCTGTAGCCAAAAAGTTTCTGCAGTACGAGAGTGACATACGACATCAAATTGATGGGGTCATTCCAAACGAGGACGATCCATGGACGATCCGTGTCAACCGCACTATCGACGTCCGGTTCTTTGACGGTTGTCGGTCCAACTTCCGAATTGTTCACACTTCTAGTGTGCCGTAGCCGAACGACCTTGGCGTAGCCTTGACGCGTGGCATTAGGCGTTCAACCCATCGTTCCTTCGCGGATCAGTTCTCGCTTATTTGGGCATAGTGATGGGAAACGGAGCGGCGCAAGCAAAAAGCAGCGCTCAAAATTCGGTTCGTATGTCGCATTGACGAAACCGCGGATTATCGAATTGCTACTGGTTACAACAATCCCAACCATGGTGCTCGCGGCAGGCAAGTGGCCGTCTGTCAGCCTGATGGCCATTACTTTGCTCGGCGGGTCACTCGCTGCTGGTGGAGCAAATGCAATCAATATGTATATCGATCGCGACATTGATGCATTGATGGTGCGAACGCAAGGTCGACCATTAGTTACAGGCGATATACGTCCTCGAAATGCTCTTATATTTGCTGTTCTTCTGGAGATTGCCGCGTTTGCGGTGTTGTGGAGTGGCGCAAACTTACTTTCGGCACTATTGGCACTGAGCGCAACGATGTTTTACGTCTGCATCTACTCGTTGTGGTTGAAGCGCACGAGCAAACAAAACATTGTGATTGGCGGAGCGGCCGGAGCAGTTCCTGTCTTGGTTGGCTGGGCCGCAGTGCAAAACTCGCTTGGCTGGGCACCAGTGATTTTGTTTTTAGTCATCTTTTTGTGGACACCACCACATTTTTGGGCTTTGGCAATTCGCCACTCCGACGACTATCGCGCCGCCGGCGTGCCGATGTTGCCAGTTGTTGCAACCATGCAGGAAACAGTGCGCTCAATGGTCATCTATTCGGTGATCCTGACGGCCACTTCGCTCGTGCTGGTTCCTGTCGCCAATCTTGGCTATATATATGGAATTACAGCGCTGCTATTTGGGAGCCTCTTCATCCTCGGATCAATTCGATTGGGCCGTGATCCATCCGAATCCCGTTCAATGCGGTTGTTCTCTTTTTCAATTACCTATGTCTCGGTGTTGTTTATGGCATTGACCGTAGACGTGCTCGTGAATTAGTGATCAGTGTCGCAAGAAGTTCGGGCACGCGGCCTACTCATTGTTAGTCTGTTCTAGTTATGAGTTCGGTCAATTCCACTGCCACTGCAGGCCATGCCTCCACATCTAGTGCCCTTGGCACGGTGGCAAATTGGATAACCACAACCGATCATAAAAAGATTGGTCGCCTTTTTGTGGGCGCGAGTGCACTGTGGATGCTGAACATCGTTGGCGTCGGAATCGCACTTGGCATTGAGCGCATTGCTCCCGATACGGCAATTTTTAATTCAAATAGCGTTACCCAGCTTTTCGCAATGCTCCGCACTGGGGCAACTTTCGGCGTTTTATTGCCGCTCGCCTTGGGCTTCGGTATTGCTGTCGTTCCACAACAGGTTGGTTCAAAGTCACTCAGTTTCGCCCGACTTGCGATGTTTGGTTTTTATGCATGGTTGATCGCTAGCGGACTGGTGATTGGGTCAATTGTTGCCAATGGTGGTCCCGGTGGCGGAGACGCACAAATGGTTGATCTGTATTTGATGGGCGTTGGAGTCGGTTTGGTTGGTGTAATCGCCGCGTCGGTGTCGCTCGTAACGACGGTTTTGACATCGCGCCGCACCGGGCTTTCATTGCTCGAGATCCCAATGTTTTCTTGGTCGGTTTTTGTCTCAGCAATTTCTCTTGTTTTGACCTTGCCTGTTCTGCTCGGCTCGCTCATTTATGTCGCAGTCGATCATCACTATGCGCGTTTGGCATTTGGTGGCAACAAAGGAATTGACATGTGGCTTGGTTGGGGTTTTAGTCAGCCACAAACATTCCTCTATGTCATCCCTGCAATTGGCTTGCTTGCCGAGTTGGCACCGATTTCCGCACGAATTCGCCAACCACTGCGTGGTGCGATGTTGGTTGGTGTAGGACTTGTTTCAACCGCCATGTTTGGCACGGTGACACAAACATCACACGTATTTGTGTGGAGTGGTTCACTGATCGACAAGCTCAAGAGCGTGATTCCCTATGCGTGGTTTAATTTGTTGCCGATCTTGGGCGTCGTAATTGTGATCCTGCTTTCATTGTTGGCAATTCAAAAAGGAAAGAAACGATTGATTGCGCCACTCGTTCCAACATTTTTGGGCGTAGGGATGATCCTTGTAGGCATGGCTGGAAATGCATTGCAGATGATTGACTCCGCCAAACTTTCGGGAAGCGTGTTTGAAGAAGCAGCAGTCACATACATTGCCTACGGCGCAATGCTGTGTGCGTGGGGTGCCATTGCATATTTTGGTCCTGCGTTGTGGGGACGCAAAATTCCAGACATTTCGGTGATCGGGATTGGCGTACTCGGACTTTTTGCAACGGTGCTTGCTGCTTTTCCCTACTACTTGGCGAAAGATCAAGTTGCGGGCGAGGTGAGTGATTTCGATTACTCAGGTCCACAAGCAGTATTCAACACTGCTGTCTCTTTGGGCCATGTGCTGATGTTGTTCTGCCTGTTGAGTGCAATTGCTGTGTCGATCAAGTCGTTGAGCAGCGGTGAAACTGTGAGTGCAACTGTTTGGAGCGATCAATGAGCACAACAACTTCGCACGCACTACCAAGTGGAGCACAACCAGCACCACGAAGTTCGATTTTGGTAGCAACAAGTGCAGTTGCCGCAGCGGGAACAATGCTGATGTTCGGCATGTTGGCCATGTGGTTCAAGTTTCGCGATGCCTCACCACTGCGCGAATCTGCCAGTGGCAAGATGATCCACGATTGGTTGCCATCTGACATCAAGATTCCTGAAGTTATTACCAACACAATGGCGTTCACAATGGTCATTGCCTGCGTGATGGCACAGTGGGCCGTCTATTCGACACGCCGCAACGATTCATCGCACGCCACAATGGCACTCGCAATCACTTCGGTTGTCGGAATTGCAGCAATTAACGCTCAAGTTGCTGTGTATTTGCAAATGGACATGGGTCTCACTGACGGCGCTTACCAAACAATGTTTTATACCATCACAGGAACGATGCTTGCGTTGCTCGTAACCGGCGTTGTGTTTTCGATTGTCGGCATGTTTAGAGCAGTTGCTGGTCGTCTCGGCGACTCAAGCGTGATGAGCGCACATGCGCTGTATTGGTATTTCCTCACCGCAGTGTTTGTTGCACTGTGGTTCGTCGTGTACGTGCAGAAGTAGGTACGAGCAATGTTTACTCCCGGATCCAAATACCTCATCGCAATCACTGGATTGAGCGCATTTTCACTTGCGATGTACATGCTGTTGGTGCATCCATCTGCACTGGGCGCTGTTGCGCTGATTGGTCTCGTGGCGGCAACAAGCCTCCTCACTGGAATTACGTTGTTCACTCGCGATGGTCATGCCACCGAAGATCAAACTTCTGCCGCAATAGTCGACACGCCAACATCAAGCATGTGGCCACTCGTTGGTGCTGCAGGTTTTGCGCTCGTATTGGTTGGCACCATTACGACCCCAATTGTTTTCATCTTCGGAATTGTCGCAATACTCGCCACGTTGGTTGAGTGGACAGTGCAGGCTTGGAGCGAGCGAAGCTCGGCAGATGTTGCGTACAACGCAAGTATTCGTGAGCGAATACTGAATCCGATCGAGTATCCAGTCTTGGCTGCTATCGGTGTTGCTGTGATTATCTTTTCGTTCTCACGAGTGATGTTGGCTATTAGCAAGGATGCTGGCGCGATCATATTTATCGTTGCCGCTTCTGCCATCTCGTTAGTTGGACTACTCATCAGTGTTCGACCTCAACTGAAAAAGGGCATTGTTCAAACAATTGCAGTGCTTGCAGCGGTTGGGCTTGTTGGGGCTGGCATCGCAAGCATGGGCTTTGGTTTGCGCGAGGATTTGGTTGTTGCTGCAGAAGAAGATCACTATTCGCACCAAGAGTGTGGTGCTGAGAAATCCGATCATTTTGATAAAGGTGTTTCAGAAACCATTTCTGCTACGAGCGGCGCAGATGCAACAATCGAATTAGTCGATGGCAAGCTCACTGCACAAGTGCAAGGAATTGAAGGTTTGCAAGATTCAATCACGGTGAGGCGATCCAACCCATCCAACATCATTTTCCGCAACAAAGATGCAGGCGAATTTAGACTTGCGGCAAACTTGGGCAAAAAACAAATTGCTGATGGAGTGATGGAAGACGTAGTTACTTGTACTCAGCTGATTTCCGAGGGCTCTGAGCAATGGTTGACTCTCACCATTAATAAGCCAGCAGTAAGCGGCGAGCCGTACACCCTGTCGGTTCCTGGCCTTGAGGGTCAAAGCATTGTGGTGGTAGTGCCGTGAACCACATCAAGAACGCTTCGGATGCCGCACCCCAGGTCAATATGCTTGGACGAGTGATAGGTCGACTCAAGACAGTAATTCTCGGTACTGCAGGAACAGTTTTTCTTGCAAGCTGTGCGTCCAATGCACCGCAAGACACGTGGGTGCCAAAGGGCCCTAACGCACAGAAGATTGACAGTTTGCAAAAACCAGTTTTTGCCGTTGCCGGAATCATCGGGTTGATCGTTGCTGCAGCCGTTATTTACAGCATTATCAAGTTTCGTGATAAAGGTCAGCCAATTCCAAAACAAAGTCACGGAAATCCAGCGCTTGAAATCACGTTGACAATTATTCCGGCACTTATTTTGGCCGTAGTTGGTGTGTTTACGTTCCGCACCGTATTTGATCTGAACAAGACGAGCGACACGCAGATGATCATCAACGTGACCGGTCAGCAGTGGTGGTGGGAGTATGACTACCCGACCAATAACGAATATGGCATTACACAGCCGATCATCACTTCTGGTCAACTTGTAATTCCGGTTGGCACCAAAGTGTTGTTGCGCGAAACAAGTCGCGACGTCATTCACTCATATTGGATTCCTGCTCTCAACGGCAAGCGCGATGCAGTGCCTGGTCGAATTACTCTCAACCGCATTGAGGCTGATGAGCCAGGTATTTACGCGGGTCAGTGCACAGAGTTTTGTGGCTTATCACATGCAAACATGCGCATGGAAGCAGTTGCCTTAAGCAAAGAAGACTTTGCGAAGTGGGTAGCTAATGAACTCAAACCGTATGAAGCACCTGCAAAGAACACACTTGCAAAAGAGGGCGAGACCGTGTTTCTTAATCAGTGCTCACGTTGCCACCAAGTCAATGGTCTTACTCGTGCCGATGGCACGCCAGTTATTGCTGCGCCAGATGAAAATGTGTGGTCGGGCGCAGCACCAAACCTTTCGCATCTCATGAGCCGCAACACGTTTGCTGGCGCGATGTTTAATCTTGTTACGCCAGAATGTCGCACAGATGTTTGGAAGTCTGAATCAGCGACTTTTGGCGCGAAGTATCTCGCAGGTGTCGACGAATCATGCCTCAATCAAACTGACCTGCGTGGCTGGTTGCGTAACGCCCCAGCCATGAAGCCCATGTATGCCAATCCAGCCCTGCTCGCCGCAACTGGTGGCAAATATCGCGGTATGCCAAACCTCGGTTTGAGCGAATCTGATATCGAAAAACTCGTTGCCTACCTGCTTACATTGAAATAATCGGAGAACCCCATGGCCATTATTGAACGCCCAGTGTCACTAGAAGTTCAGCCGCTGATTGTTGTTGCACCAGCAACACCATCGTCGGCAATGGGCGCAATCAAGCGTCCAGTCGTCACTAAAGGTTGGCGCCAATGGGTGTTTACTGTTGATCACAAAAAAATCGGCATTATGTACATGGTCACTGCCATGTTTTTCTTTTTGGTTGGTGGACTTGAAGCAGTTGCGATTCGTTTGCAACTTGCACTTCCAAACGGCAAGATCCTCAATGCCGACTTGTACAACCAGATGTTTACGATGCACGCCACAACCATGGTGTTTTTGTTCGTGATGCCAATGGCTGCAGGCTTCGCCAACTACTTCATTCCGTTGCAGATCGGTGCACGTGACGTTGCGTTCCCGCGTATTAACGCATTCGGTTTTTGGGCTTTGCTGTTCGGTGGGCTGTTCATCAACCTGTCGTGGTTCTTGGGTGGCGCCGCTGACGGTGGTTGGTTCATGTATGCGCCAAACTCCGGGCCAATCTTTTCGCCAAGCCATGGTGTCGATTTCTGGGCACTCGGACTTCAGATCACGGGCATTGCATCATTGACTGGAGCGATCAACTTGATCGTGACCATTCTGAATATGCGTGCGCCTGGCATGAAACTCATGCGCATGCCGATCTTTACGTGGATGATTTTAGTTGTGCAGTTTTTGTTGGCTTTCGCTGTTCCAGTTATCACGGTGGCATTGTTCTTGCTGTCCTTCCAACGCAACTTTGGCGCAACATTCTTCGATGTCGCGGCTGGTGCCGACCCATTGTTGTGGCAGCACTTGTTCTGGATCTTTGGTCACCCAGAGGTGTACATCCTCATCTTGCCAAGCTTCGGAATTATCTCTGAAGTATTGCCAGTGTTTTCGCGCAAGCCATTGTTCGGTTATCCGTTCGTAGTGTTTTCGGGTGCTGCAATTGGTTTCGTCGGTTGGGGCGTGTGGGCTCACCACATGTTCGCTACAGGACTTGGGCCAATCTCGGTTGCAGTGTTTTCCATCTCGACCATGGCAATCGCAGTACCTACTGGTGTCAAGATCGTTAACTGGACACTCACGCTGTGGGGTGGCAAGTTGTGGTTTACCACCGCAATGAAATTTTCAATCGGTCTCATTGTTCTGTTCACGATCGGTGGTTTGTCAGGCGTAACCCACTCAGTCGCACCATCAGACACACAGCAGACAGACACCTATTACGTCGTTGCCCACTTCCATTACGTGTTGTTCGGTGGAGCAGTGCTCGGATTGTTCTCTGGCTTCTATTACTGGTGGCCAAAAATGTTTGGCAAGATGCTCAACGAAAAACTCGGATCATGGAACTTTTGGTTGATGATCATCGGAATGAACCTCACGTTTGGTCCAATGCACATTTTGGGTCTACAGGGTCAGCCACGACGGATGTACCTGTGGACAGAAAATCGTGCTGGTGAGGGCTTCTTCAATTTCGGTTTTTGGAACCTCGTCTCTTCAATAGGTTCCCTTGTGCTCACTGTTGGCGTTCTTGTTTTCCTGATCAACGTTTTCATCACTGCGCGCAACGGCAAAGTTGCTCCGCTTGATCCATGGGGTGCACGCAGCCTCGAGTGGATGACAAGCAACCCACCAAAAGAACACAACTTCGATTCGATTCCAACTGTGCGTCACCTCGACGAGTTCTTCCACCGCAAGTACGCCGAAGACGCGAACGGTCAGATGCAACAGATAGCAACCGCCGAAGAAGTGCTGAAGCAGCTTGAAGATAATGCTGATGCGCACATTCACATGCCATCGCCGTCGTATTGGCCAATCGTGTTGGCATTCGGTTTGCCAATTATTACTTTTGGTTTGATCTATTCACACTTAATTTCGGTAGTTGGTGGCGTAATCGTTCTGTTCGCTGCATACGGTTGGGCACTTGAGTCGAGCACCGCACCAGATTCTGATTTTGAGAGCAACACCCCAGGCACCGGTTTAGACAAGGTGGGGGCAAATCATGACTGATACAACACACGGTCACGCCAGCAGCACTGGCATCTCGAATGTCAAACTCGGCATGTGGGCCTTTTTGGGTTCAGAATGCTTGTTGTTTGGTGGCTTAATTTCGACTTACATGTTGTATCGCGGTCGCGTTACAGGTGGTCCTCGACCTTCACAGATTTTTGATATTCCGTTCACTTCTGTAAGCAGTTTCATTTTATTGATGAGCTCTTTGACGATGGTGTTGGCAGTAAGTGCAGCGCACAAAGAAGATGATCGCAAAATCAATTTGTGGCTGACCGTCACGGCGTTGCTTGGGGCAACATTTGTTGGTGGCCAGGTTTATGAGTTCACTGCGTTCTACAAAGAAGGCTTGGGCTTCTCAACAAGTTTGTTCGGCTCGAGTTTCTATACATTGACCGGCTTTCACGGCGTTCACGTAACTGTGGGCATCATCATGTTGATGTCGCTTGTCGGCATTTTGAAGCGCAGCAAAGTGCCTGGCAAGAAAGCCGAAGTCGTCGAAATGATCGGTCTTTACTGGCACTTCGTCGACATTGTTTGGATCATCATCTTTACGCTTGTTTATTTGATTCCGGTTTGATCATGACGACTGAAACAGCACCCTCAACACACGAAAAAGAACACGGCATGAGCGATGCCGGTTATATTCGCATTGCTTTAATTTTGGCGGCAATTACTGCGCTTGAAGTTTCAACTTATTACGTTGACTTTGGGGTGCTCTTTTTGCCTGCTTTGTTGATCATGATGGTGGTCAAGTTTGTGATGGTTGTTAGTTACTTCATGCATCTGAAATTCGATAACAAAGTCTTTAGCTTCTTGTTTTACGCTGGGTTGTTCTTGGCCGTGGGTGTATACATCGCATTTCTCGCAACATTTAAATTCTTTTTACAATAAGTCTCTGAGTTGCAGATGATTTCGCAAATTGCGAATCCATGGCGATTTCAGCCCCACCCAGAAGTGTGGTTGTTGGTCGTAGCTGTACTTTTCTCATACATTTATGCAGTGAGGGTGCTCGGGCCTGCCGTAGTAAAAAATGGGCCAGCGATCACGACCAAACAACGCAATGCTTTTATTGCTGGAGTTTTACTGTTATGGCTTGCCTCAGATTGGCCCGTGCATGATATTGCAGAAGAGTATTTGTATTCAATGCATATGTTTCAACACATGGTCTTGTCATATTTCATGCCGCCACTAATTCTTTTGGCAATTCCGAAGTGGATGTTCGACGCCGTACTTGGCGCAGGTCGCGTAAGAAAAACTTTTAATTGGCTGGCCAAACCAGTTATTGCGGGTGTTTTGTTCAACGCAATCGTAATGATCACCCATATTCCACAAATCGTCAATCGCAGTGTCTCGAATGCCCCTTTGCACTATTCAATGCACGTGTTGTTGATCGTCACTGCATTACTCGTGTGGGTTCCGATTTGTGGCCCTGATCGTAAACTTCATTTGCAGTCGGGCGGCAAAATGATTTATTTGTTTTTAATGTCGGTCGTGCCAACTGTGCCGGCTGCTTGGCTAACTTTTGCCGAAGGTGCCGTTTACAAGCACTATGACACCGCAGTACGGGTGTGGGGCCTTTCAGTGACAACAGATCAGCAGATTGCGGGTGCGATCATGAAAACTGGAGGCGCAATCTTCTTGTGGTCAATTGTCGTGTTCTTATTCTTTAAGCGGTTTAGCGCGGGTTTTTCAGCCGAACAGTCGTATCGAAAAAATTCTGAGACCAGCACTGAAGATGTTTTGACGTTCAAAGATGTGACCGACGCTTTTGGGCGAGTACCACCCGCGCAAGAGCCGCAATCAAAAATTTAGTCAGACCATTTAAAACTAAACACAGCAATTAGGCACGCCCCGATAGCCCAAATCGCAAGGCTTGCTAAATCAGAAATCTTTAATTCATTGTTGCCGAAAATATTTCGCAGCAGTTCACTCAGCAGTGAACTCGGAAGTACTTCAGCAAGCCACGCAATGCTTTTTGGCAATTCACTATTCGGAATAAGAATTCCGCCAAGAAGTAACAGCACAAGATACAAACCATTTTGCGCTGCAAGGTTTATTTCAGCGCGAAGCCGACCCGCCATGATTAATCCAAGTCCTGCAAAACAACTTGTGCCAAGAACTAAAGCAAGCAACAGACTCGGCAGATTTATTGAACTTGGGTTCCATCCCAAAATCAGACCGACTGCAACCAAGGCCAATAACTGGGTGATCTCGATGCAACAGGTTGCAACAACCTTGGCCGCTACGAGTCGTTTGGTGCCGAGCGGAGTTGTTCCAAGGCGCTTAAGCACGCCGTAACTACGTTCAAAACCAGTAGCGATACCAAGGCTGACCATCGCCGTTGACATGATCGCCAAACTAAGAATTCCGGGCATTAAAAAATCAATATTCGCCAAACCGTCTGTCGGCAAGACATTGGTTTGTGAAAAAAACACAAGCAACAAGACAGGTATGCCAATCAGCAGCAACAGCTGTTCGCCATTGCGTGCCATCACGGTGAGTTCTTGTCGAAGTTGAGAGCCAAACATGTTTATAGTCGTCTCGATTGTTGAGATTTGCCAGATATCGATCGAAAAATATCTTCGAGCGACTGGCTTGCGCCCCGATGAGAGTCACGTAATTCGCTTAATGATGCATTGGCGATCAGGGTTCCATGTTCAAACATCAAGACATGATCGGCCACACGTTGTGCCTCATCTAGTTCGTGGGTCGCCAAAATCACAGCGCAGCCATCTTCGGCAAGTTGACGCACAATGCCCCGAATCAAATCGCGCCCGAAAATATCAACACCAGATGTCGGTTCATCCAAGAATGCAATCTTTGGTTTGGCTGCAAGAGCGAGTGCAAGCGACAGACGTTGTTTTTCGCCGCCCGAAAGTTTGCGCCAAGTTGATTTTTGCCGACCGTTGAGGTCTACGGCAGTAAGCAAATCTTTTGCAGTCGTGCGATTGCCATAGAGGTTGCAGTAGTGCTCCGTGATTTCAAGCACGCGCGAACCTGGGTAGACGCCACCATCTTGCAACATCACACCGATTTGTGAATTGAGTTCAAGTCGATTCTTTTTAGGGTCAAGCCCCAGTGCGGTAACTGTGCCACTTGAAGCCGATCGAACCCCGCTACAAACTTCCATGGTCGATGTCTTACCCGCACCATTAGGGCCGATGACCACAGTTACTTCTCCTGCTTTAGCGTCAAATGAAACATCGTTTACTGCACGTAAGTCGCCATAATCAACAACAAGATTTCGCACACTGAGTGCGTCTTGGCGAGATGGATCAGAATTATTCATCACCATTACAGTACGCAATTCACAGGACTTCGCAGACATCTAACGGCTAATCTGACTGTGTGATTGATGTCCGATTACTGCGCACAGAGCCAGCGTCTGTCAAGGCGGCGATGGCTCGTCGGGCCAAACCTGCACTTCTTGGCGAACTCGAACACGCTGAGCGTCTTGATGCACGATTGCGTGACATCACAGTTGAGCGAGATTCAAATCGTGCGCAGATAAATAGCTTGTCAAAAGATGTCGCGACCAAGCGTCGAGAAAAAGACGACACTGGCGCCGAAACATTGATGAATCAAAGTAGGGCACTCGGCGAAACAGAAAAGAAACTAGCGAGCGAATATGACGAAGTCAGTGCGGCTTTGCGCGAAGTATTGCTGCTCGTGCCGAATATGCCGCATGCCGACGTGAGCGCAGGCAACAGCGACCAAGACAACAAAGTAGTCAAGGGTCCGTTGCAAATGCCCGCCAAATTCGCCGACTATCAACGTGTGCCTCACTGGGAGACTGGTTCAGCACTTGGAATTTTAGATAATGAGCGCGCCGTAAAAATCAGTGGCGCAATGTTCACGATGCAACGTGGGCTTGGCGCGACAATGGCTCGAGCGTTGTGTCAACTTGCGCTTGATCGCAATGCCGACGCCTACGAAGAGATTCGTCCACCAAGTTTGGTTTTGTCCAGCACTTTGACGGCAACAGGTCAATTGCCAAAGTTTGCCGACGACGCGTTTTCAATTCAGCGCGACGACCTTTGGTGCATTCCAACCGCCGAAGTGCCGTTGACAAGTTTGCACGCTGGCGAGACACTCAAAGCCGAAGAGTTGCCGCTGCGATACATGGCCCACACTTCGTGTTTTCGCCGTGAAGCCGGCTCAGCAGGTCGTGACACCCGCGGCATGTTGCGCACTCACGAGTTTGACAAAGTTGAGATTTTGGCCGTGACAACCCCACAACAAGCACCCGAGATGCTTGTTGAACTCACTAATCGTGTTGAAGCGACGATTGCTGCACTTGGTTTGCCGTATCGGGTGCTTGAAATTTGCACGGGCGATCTCGGACAATCGCACCATCGCAGTTTCGACATCGAGGTTTATGCACCTGGCTGCGACCAGTGGCTTGAAGTCAGTTCAATTAGTTGGTTCAGCGATTATCAAGCGCGTCGTGCCGATATTCGGTTTAAACAAACTGGTGCAAAGGGCAGTGAGATTGCCCACACGCTGAACGCATCTGCGTTGGCGGTTCCACGAGTTTGGGCTGCAATTCTTGAAAATTTCAGACAAGCAGACGGCTCAGTTGCGATTCCTGAAGTTCTGCAACCGTATATGCGGGGCGCAAAAGTAATCGCAGCTAAATCATGACACTGCGCGATCGTCGCGTTCAATATGAAACAGCAGGCTTAGATCTAGCTGATCTAGATCGTGACCCAATCGTTCAATGGCATGCGTGGTATGACCAAGCCGCCAGTGCTGGTGTCGCCGAACCAAATGCGATGACTGTTTCGACGCTCGATAAAGATATGGCTCCAGATTCGAGAGTGGTTTTGGCTCGCGGGGTCGATCACCGTGGTTTTATTTTTTACACGAATTACGACTCAGCGAAAAGCCTGCAACTAGTCAAAAATCCGGTGGCTAGTGCGGTGTTTGCGTGGCTTGATTTGCATCGTCAAGTACGGGTGCGTGGCGCAGTCCAACGCGTTGCTGATCAAGAGAGTGACGAATACTTCGCTTCTCGTCCACGTGAATCACAAATCGGTGCATGGGCATCGCCGCAGTCGCAAGTTATCAGTGACAGAGATTTTCTTGAACAAAGATTCGCCGAATTTCGTGCGAAATTCAACGATCAGTCGGTGCCTCGTCCACCATATTGGGGTGGCTGGTTACTGGTGCCTTCGGCGATTGAGTTCTGGCAAGGTCGCCCAAGTCGGTTGCACGATCGATTTGTTTACACTTCTGAAAAATCAGCCCAGCAGTGGCAGATTCAGCGACTCGCTCCGTAATTATTGTTTCGCTGGTTGCCAGGTCTTCGCGGTAGCCGTTAGCGCACCGATCAGAGCTTGCGTATGAGGTGTCAGACCGTCGCCTTGCCAGTCTTTCCAAAATCTTCCGACACCGCGTACGCGAGGTGGCAATTCGATCTGCACGCCTGCAAGTCGCGGCAAGTTAACAGGATTATTTTCATGCAGTCCGCGCAAGTCAACGGGAATCGTCTCAAGGTCGTGGCAGATCTCGTAATCAGGCAGTGCTTGCACGAGGTGTGTCGAGAGGTGTCCAGCCAGGTGGCGATTTCGTCCACCTAAAAGTAGTGAGGTGAAAAAACCATCGCGACCAAATCCGTGCACGGTGATTACGACATCAACGTGTTCGATGAAACTCTTTAGCGAGTTCGAAAACTTTGGCGAAACTTCGTGCGATGGCACGTGCCATTTGAGTCCTTGAGGCTGATGCACGCCGTAATACGACGAATCTGATTGCTCAGCCGCCTGTTGGGCAATTACGTCTGTGAGATGTTCGAGCCCGCCACCGTGATACGCCATGAAGCCGAACTTGCCGCGTAGTTCGACGACTTCTTGCACCTCTGGGTGGGCGAGCAACTTGGCAAACATCATCAGGTTTTGCTCGACTTTTTTCGACTCACCACAATTGCCGTTACGACAACGGCAGTCAAGATCACAGCAAGCCGTGAAGCGCCCTGTTCTTGAAGAAATGAAGCAACTTTTGTCTGCCAGCGTTCTACGCGCCTAACAAAATTAGCCGAGTTGCTTTCGCTGATTGCTGCGTACCAGTAGGCAATCAAATAGATGCCGGTCAAAGTCACAAAGCCTGCGCCAATCTTTTCAATTATGTTTAGACGATTTTTAATAAGCGTCACTAGACCGGTTTTTGCAAACGCCAAACTCACGGTAAGTGCAGTAACCAACATCGCCATACCAAGCCCGTAAAGCAGAATGCTGGTTACGCCGGAGACGAAACCATTTACGGCAATTGAGCCAAAAACTGCTGTTGTCAAAAAACCAATCGTGCAGCCAATTGAAGCGATTGCATAGGCAACGCCGTAAACCACTGTCGCTCGAAATGTTCTGGTTTGTACCCCACCAATTTGTGGCATCGCGAATTTTGGCGTCCAGCCACTGAGCATGCGCACACCTGCCACCAGCAACCCAATGCCGATCACAAATGATGCATATTTTGCGTTGAGTTCAATCCACTGGGTGAACAGGCGCGAGATCACGCCGATGACAAAAAAGATTCCAAGAAAACCGACTGAGATTCCAGCGCCAACAACTAGCGCCCGTCGCAAACGCTCGCTTGTCGTCAAATTTTCTTCTTCGCGAGTGCCAAGAAAAAACAGCAAGTACGTTGGCAACAAAACGAAACCACACGGGTTGACGGCAGCAAGAATGCCAAGCACAAATGAGTAGGCAAAGTTGCCTTCGATGGCCAAAATCATTTCAATAACTCTGTCACGACTTGGTCAAGTTTGCTGGCACTGAGTTCGCCAGCAGTTTGACTAATCACGAGGCCTTGCGCGTTTATCGCCAACGTCACTGGCGCAGTGCTGATGCCAGTTTTTGAAATAAACCGACCATTGTCATCTAGATAAATTGCGAAATCTGCCCCGTATTTTTGTGCGAATTCTGTGGCGATTTTTGCCGAGTCTTTGATATTTATCCCAACGAAGTTGACAATCCCGGCGTATTTTCGGGCGCCCGATGCAAGCACCGGCAATTCTCGTCGACACGGCTCGCAGGTCGAATACCAAATATTGATAATTGTCGGCGTACCGAGAAGAGATTTCGTTGAAATAGTTTCACCGGCAACGCTTTTTAGATCAACTTCAGCAAGTTGCCGACCCGTATTGTCAGTATTTGTAGCGATCTCGTTTGATAGATCGTAAGTTTCAATCTCGGTGCTTATGAATGGCTGGATGAGAAGAATCCCTAAAACAAAAACTATAAAAATTGCAGCGACTTGCTTTACAAGGCGTGTTCTGGCAGGCACGAGAGCAGGCTATCTACTGCTTTCTAGCCCACCAGAACACGCAATTCAGCGCAGTTAAGCAACCCAGTGCTCGGGGAGAGGCACCTCTGTGATTGTTAACACCGCGTTCGACTTTGTTACTGGCCGGCCACGTGGACGCTTGGTTAAACGAATGCGACCCTCTTCGATTAATTCGCCGCCCCACACGCCCCAAGGTTCACTTCGGGCGAGTGCACCAGCCAAGCATTCAGCCTTGGTTGTACATCGCGCACAAATTGCTTTGGCGCGAGCCATGTCAACGAACTCTTCAGAGAAAAACAAATATGACAGAGTTCCGTTGCCGTCATTGCAGCGCATTGCCGACAGCACGAATTCAGGGCTGTCATCGATGGCGAATGTAAAGTTTTCACTCATCTGGGTTTCGTTGAATTGTGTGTCTAACAGTGTCATATCTCTTCCTTTCGTTGATTCGTGTTGTTTGTTGTTGTTTATTACTTGATTTAGCCAATTTGGCTTCACGCCGGAAAAACAAAAAGACCGCCGGGTTTTCACCCGACGGTCTCGTGGATTTCTCCGACGTGAAATCTTTTTACGTCAGGAGCCCCTCGAGATGTCGGGCCGGTTGTTTGGTTGAATAATCAACGAAACTTTTCGCTGTACCAAACCAGCGTGATTTGCTTGATTTGGTCGCGAAATTGGTAAATTTCGCCGCGCACGAATTGAACGCGCGCGTATTGAACGTGCGGACAGCAGCAATCGCTGATGGGCTCAAAATTGTGACGAACATGAAGTAACAACTCAACCATGTTTCTGAGCCGATTCCAAGCGATTTAAATTGACAGCCTGGCGAAAGCCACCTGAGCCAATACTGGCTAGGGTTTTAGCATGACGCAGCCTGGCTCAAAAGTTGTGCTTCCGACCCCATTGCCAGAAGTTGGGCGTCGATTTTCAACTGCCCGAAAAGTGCGTCTTGGCGATGTCACCCCCAAGGGCCGACTGCGGCTTGACGCTGTGGCGCGGTATCTCCAAGATATTGCGACTGACGATTCGCTTGACGGCAGTTATAGCGAACCACACTCGTGGGTTGTGCGCCGAACCCAAATGTGGGTAAGTAGTTTTCCAAAATATTTAGATCAAATTGAACTTACAACTTGGTGTGGTGCATTGGGCTCACACTGGGCAGAGCGACGCACGCAGATTAAATGTGACGGTGTCGTAGCAATTGAAGCTGCGGCACTGTGGGTGCGAGTTGATTTCAAAACAATGAAGCCTGTTGCGCTATCGGCAGACCTGGTGGCGTTGCTTGAAACTGCAACTGGTGGAAGAAAAATTTCGTCGCGACTTGAAATCGGCAAAAATTTGCCAGATCTAGACAGCAACAACGCAACTTCTCAAGATTGGCCGATTCGATTCAGCGATATGGACGCAGTGGGTCACCTGAACAACGCTGCTTATTGGGAAGTGCTCGAAGAATATCTTGGTGCCAACTCAGGCCAACGCGCACCGCTGCATGCCACAGTCGAGCATCACGGAGCAATTGACCCAGGCAACAAGGTTCGTATTGTCACCCAGCAACTTGAAGGTCGAGTTGTGCTGCGTCATGTTCTTGATGACGGCGAAGTTGCTGCAGTTACAGAACTTATTTTGGCGTAACAGTATTTTCTTTGAACACGTTCTCGCGATAAAACTTTAATTCGCGAATACTTTCGCGCACATCGTCAAGAGCGCGGTGAGTGCCCGACTTTGTCGGACGAGAAATTTCAAGTCCCGGATACCAACGCTTTGCTAATTCTTTGATCGTCGATACATCGACACTGCGATAGTGCAAGAAGTTTTCAATTTCGGGCAAATATTTTGCAAGAAAACGGCGGTCGGTACCAATTGAGTTTCCACACAGCGGAATTGTGCGTGGTTCAGCAACATGTTTCTTTATAAATTCAAGTGTCTGCGCGCCAGCCTGTTCAAGAGTCACGGTTGATGCTCTAATCGCTGTCAATAATCCCGAGTTTGTGTGCATCTGAACAACGAACGGGTCCATCGCCGCAAGAGCAGTCTCGGGTTGACTGATCACTAAATCTGGCCCTTCGGCAACAACGTTTAGTTCATCATCGGTAATCAACGTGGCGATTTCGACGATTACCTCGGTCGCTGGGTCAAGACCAGTCATCTCAAGATCCATCCACACAAGCACGCCAAGCAATCTATTAGTTTTCGCGCTGCACAGCACTTCTGCCAACTGCCTGTTGGGCTCTATCGTCTTAGGCGTGGCAAATTCACCAACAAATAACGAGTCACGCAAGCCCACACTCGTGCCCGTCAAACGACTTGACGCCGATCTACCTTTGCCCGAACCCGCGCATGCTGGTGACGCAGGCATCGATTTGCACGCACGAATCGATGCAGTTTTACCGGCGCGTGGCGGGCGAGTGCTCGTGCCGACGGGCATTGCTGTTGCGATTCCTTTTGGTTTTTTTGGACAAGTAGTGCCGCGCAGCGGACTCGCATTGAAACACGGCATCTCACTTGTCAACACTCCAGGCATCATTGACAGCGGCTATCGCGGCGAGTTGCAAGTGATCATGATTAACACTGACCCAACGAACGAATATCACGTCAAGCGTGGCGATCGTATTGCGCAGCTAATTATTCAACAAGTTGTCACAACCTCGTGGCAAGTTGTTGATGAACTTGATGAGAGCGAAGATCGCGGCGGCGGCTTTGGCCACTCAGGCCGATAAAACTTTTATTTCGTCACGCGTTGCGAAATAATTTCGCGATCATTTAGATCTTTAATTTGCTCAGCTGATAAACCCAAGAGTTCGCGCAACACTTCGGCATTGTCTTCGCCACGATATTTAGTTTTACCGCGAGTCGACGTGTCAGAGCCCGAAAACATCCACGGCGAGTTCGGTAATTTCACTTTGCCGTCACCGCGGTCGTCAACTTCAACAAACGCATTTCGCTCGCTAGCCCATTTGGTTTTCGCTACTTCGCGAACTGTGCGCATTTGACCCATTGCCAGTTTGTTTTCGTCGAGTCGGCGCTCAAGTTCGTCGATGGTTTCGATTGTTTGCGCCCAGTCTTTTATTAGTTGCATTAGTTCGGCAAAGTTTTTGATGCGCAACGCCACGGTCTTGAATCTTTCGTCGTTCAAGAGATGTGGCGCCTGCATTGCACCAACAAAAAAATCAAATGTTCCTCGCTCGGCGGGGTGACCGCTGACGACTGAAGTTATGCCGTCTTTGGTCGTCAGTACTGCATAGTCTTCGGGACGAAACGAACGAATCGCGTCAGGCGAAACTGGCTCCTCCCACAAATCGTCGTGTGCATGTTCGTTGACGTAGAGCAAAGTTTGTGCCATTGACAAGTCGATGTATTGACCCTCGCCGTTGCGTTCGCGTTGAAACAGCGCCGCCAAGATCGCGCTCGCACACTCAATTGCCGTATAGACGTCGGCATGGCTGAACGGGTCGTTGGCGTATTGCCCCCCGCGTGCGTCGCCCTGACGCTTCGTTAGGCCCATTTCAGCGTTAATTACGGGGGCAAACGCCCTTCGGTTCACCCAGGGGCCGGTGTTGCCATACCCAGTGATTGAGGCATAAACCAGCCGCGGGTTTTTCTTGCGCAAAGTTTTTTCGTCGAGTCCTAATCGCGCCATTACGCCTGGGCGAAAGTTTTCAATCAACACGTCACATTTTTCAATTAGCTGTTTGATGATTTCAACTGCTTCGGGTTTTGTCAGATCTAGTGAGATATTTCGCTTGCCGACATTTTGTTGAATGAAATATGTTGCATTTGAATTCACTCGTGGGCTTGAAAACCGAGTCAAGTCGCCAGTTGGTTGTTCAACTTTGATTACATCCGCGCCGAGGTCACACAACATTCGTGTTGCATGTGGCCCCGAAAGCACTCGAGTGAAGTCGAGAACGCGGACGCCTTCAAGTGGGCGCATCGTGGCTAGTTGAGCGTCACGCCGAGCGTGCGCAATGCCAGCGAGGCGTAGAGCGCAACACCGTGAGCCATCGAAGACTCCTCAAACATCACACGGTTCGAATGATTCGGCGCGGCATTCGCTGGGTTCATGTTTAGTGGCGTGCCACCAATGAAGACCATTGCCCCCGGAATCTTGTTCAACACATAACTAAAGTCTTCGGCGCCCATCACAGGTGCTTTCATATTGATTGCGTTTTCTTCGCCAAGTAGCGAACCCGCAACGTCAAGAGCAAATGCTGCGCTCGGGTCGTCGTTCACCGTGACTGGGTAGCCAATTCTGATCTCGACTGTTGCTTCCATTTCGTGTGCGGCGGCAATTCCTTCGGCCACGCGACGAATCGAATCGTGCACTTTGTTGCGGGTCTTTTCGCTCACTGCACGAATCGTCCCTTCAATTTGTGCCGTCTCCGGAATCACGTTCGAAGCAGTGCCAGCGATCAACTTCGTAATCGTCACAACTGCCGGGTCAAAAGTTTCAATTCGACGAGTGATCATCATCTGCAGTGCCTGCACGATTTCGCACGCCACAGGTATCGGATCAAGTGTTCTAAACGGCTCGGACGCATGGCCACCTTTGCCTGAGACCTTGATCGACACGACATCGCTTGAAGCCATCAGCGGGCCACTGCGAGTGCCGACAACGCCAGTGGGCATCGAAGACGTGATGTGCAACGCATATGCCGCTTTGATCGGCGACTCACTGCCGTCTTTGTGTTTTGCCACGTCGAGCAAACCTTCTTCGAGCATAAATTTTGCGCCGTGGTGACCTTCTTCGCCTGGTTGAAACATAAACAACACGCGACCAGGTATTTCACCGCGACGGTCGCTGAGCAATTTCGCGGTGCTGACCAACATTGAAGTGTGCGTGTCGTGGCCGCACGCATGCATACAGTTCTCAGTCTTTGATGCGAAATCAAGGCCAGTATCTTCGGGCATCGGCAGGGCATCCATGTCGCCGCGCAACATCACTGTCGGTCCGGGTTTGTCGCCAGTCAACATTGCAGCTATGCCGCTTGTTGTTTTATGCAGAGTGATATCAAGTGGCAGGCCTTCAAGAGCGCTCAAAACTTGTTCGCGAGTTTTCGGCAGCGTGTTGCCGATCTCGGGCCACTTATGCAAATTTCGACGCAGGTCAATCGTTGTGTCCATCAAACCATTGACTTGATCTTTCAATCCGACAGCCGCACCGTGTCGTTCTTGAGCAGCAGAAGTTGGTTTGTTTGAGCCTTGTTTTGCCATACGGCAATCGTACCTAGGTATTTCGACTGGGTATTTTGACCAGTTTTTTAACTAAGTATTTCGACTGGGTATATTGACAGGCATATGTTGACAGTTGAATTCACCATCGAACCGTTCGTTGAAGGCGACCCAGGTGTTCATGTCACTGCGGCGGTGGCTGCAGTTGAAGCGCACGGCATCGCCGTTGATTTCGGCCCGTTCGGTTCGTTGTTCAGTGTTGACGACGAAGCGCTTCCGAGCGTTGTCGCCGACTTATTGCGCGTGGCCTATGGCAACGGCGCAACTTTTGTCAACATTTCAGTTTCACGCTTTGACTCATGAAAGCCACCGCGCAAGATTCGCTGATCAAAACAATTGAACCGTTACTTGCGGCAATTGGTGCGACGCTGATCGATCCTGATCACATCAAGCCCGGCGATGTTCCACTTGAAAGTAACGGCGTCGTAATTGCAGCAGTTCGACTTCCTGCGTTGCACGGTGCATTAGATCGGATGATCGAATCGGTCGAACGCGAACTCGGCGCCAAACTTTCAGATCTCTCGCGCACCGCGAAACAGCGCGCGATTCGACTTCTTGACGAGCGCGGGGCGTTCACTTTGCGTCGCGCTGTTGAAGATGTTGCCGACTCGATGGGCGTCTCGCGCATCACCGTCTACAACTATCTCAACTCACTGCACCGCTAACTGTTACAGCTTGCGCAGGTGCACTGCGTTGACTTTGTGGTCAGCGCCTTTGTGCAATACGAGTGACGCCCGCGAGCGCGTGGGCTCAATATTTTCTTTCAAGTTCTTGCCGTTGATTCCAGCCCAGATCTCATGGGCGAGCGCGATTGCCTGCTCTTCAGTGAAATCAGCAAAGTGCTTGAAAAAACTGTCTGGGTCTTGAAAGATCGTCTTGCGCAAAGTTTGAAAGCGCTCAATAAACCAATTCTCAATGTCAGTTTCGACGGCATCTATGTAAATCGAGAAATCAAAATAGTCGGACACGAAGTCGTTCGTTGCCGAGCCAACCTGCAACACGTTTAATCCTTCAATGATCAAAATGTCAGGTTGTCGCACGATTTCTTCTTGATTCGGCATCACGTCGTATATGACGTGGCTATAAACGGGCGCAGCAACTTCGGGCATTCCTGCTTTTACATCGCGCACAAATTGCAGCAGTCGTTTCGTGTCGTAACTTTCAGGAAACCCTTTGCGGTTCATCAGCCCGCGTTCTTCGAGCACTGCATTCGGGTACAAAAAGCCATCTGTCGTAATCAATTCAACACGTGGGTGCTCTGGCCATCGCGCCAAAAGCGATTGCAAAATTCGCGCCGACGTACTTTTGCCAACCGCAACACTGCCTGCGATGCCGATCACATACGGCATCTTCGGCGCCATTGTGCCCAAGAATGTCGCCGACACGCGATGCAAATTCTGAGTCGCCGCAACATAAAGATTTAACAATCGCGTGAGCGGCAAATAAACCGTTGCAACTTCTTCTAAATCAATTCGATCATTAATTCCGCGCGCCGCTTCAAGTTCTTTTTCTGTCAGGGTCAGCGATGTCTGCGCACGCAGCACCGACCACTGCTCGCGACTGAAAGTTAGATAGCGCTCTTTATCGTTCGGCGAAATCACAGTCTTTAATCTATTTAGTTACTCGCCTTAAAAACTCAAGCAATGGCGGATTAACCAACTGCGAGTGGGTCAAGTTTGATGCATGTGCAGCGCCTTCAATCGTCACGACCTTGCCCGCACCGACTAGTCCGGCTCGCAAAGCCTCGGCGCGCTCCATCGATATTGCCGTGTCGGCAGTGCCATGAATAATGATCGCCGGGCATTTGATCTCGCCGAGACGGCTGGTGATGTCATCGCGGTTGAGCAAACAATTCGCCGTTGCTTTGATCGCTTCAGTTGTGTAGTCCTGCCATTTAGCAATCCGCTTTGCACTTTCGATCGGCTCAGCGATGATGATGCCAGCAATGATGGCAGTCAAATCTGGCACAGGTCCGTTTTGCACCCAAGTGTCAACCATCATTCGATACCCAGCCAAAGTTTCTTCACTGTCATTGTCGGCTGCCGTGTCAATCAACACGAGAGCAGCAACTCGCTCTGGCGCAGTCAGCGCGGCACGCAAAGTTAAAAATCCGCCCTGCGACATTCCGCCAATCACGCACTTTTGAATTCCAAGATGATCCATCAGCCCGAGACAGTCGCGTGCCGAATCCCAATAGTTAAATTCTTTGCCGTCCCATTTGGTTTGTCCGAATCCGCGCTCGTCCCAAGTGATAACGCGAAACTCAGGTGAAAGAACTGCAACTTGCGGGTCAAACATTGTTTGATCCATCAAAAAGCCGTGCGCCAAAATCACTACTGGTCCGTTACCGCCAGAGTCTGTGTAGAAAATTTCCTGAGAGTTGACTTTTGCAAACGCCATAATTGCCCCCAATACTCGTTTCAGCAAACGCTACTTCGCAGGGCGAGTCGCCCAATTATCGCAAGTCAGTTACGAATTATTGGCGTGTAAATGGCGAAACACCAGAAACAGCACCAGCGCCACCAGTCAACACGTCGACGCCAGTATCGGTCACCAAAACGGTGTGTTCAAACTGCGCTGTGCGTTTGCCGTCGGCAGTCACTGCAGTCCATTCGTCGTCCCACATTTTGTGCTGCCAAGTGCCGAGCGTGATCATCGGCTCAATTGTAAAAGTCATTCCGGGCCGCATCACCACAGAATTGCGCGCGTCGTAATAATGCAGAACCTGAATGTCGCTATGAAACTGTTCGCCAATGCCGTGACCAACAAATGCCCGCACCACACCAAGTTTGTGCAGTTTCGCGTGGTCTTCAATCGCCCGACCAATATCACTCAACGGCCGACCAGCTTTCACGGCTTCAATTCCGCGCCAAATACATTCTTCAGTTACTTTGATCAACTCACGACTCTCGTTGTCGATCTCGCCCACAGCAAACGTCGCGTTCGTGTCACCGTGCACGCCACCGATATAGCAAGTCACGTCAAGGTTGATGATGTCGCCGTCTTCAAGTTTGCGCGAGTCAGGTATGCCGTGACAGATCACTTCGTTCACCGAAGTGCAAACACTTTTCGGGTATCCCGAATAATTCAACGGACTCGGATACGAATTGCGCGCGATACACAACTCGTGCACATACGCATCGATTTCATCTGTCGTCACACCGGGCTTCACTGCTTGTCAGGCAAGCCGCAAAACTTCTGCGGCGATCGCGCCTGCGTGTCGCATTCGTTCAATTATTTCTGGCGACTTCACCGCCGACTCGTTCCATCTAGTTACTTCACCCGTTTCGGCATACGGTGGGCGAGCAATGCTGGCTGGCACGCTGCGGGGTGGGCTCACAATTCCTGGTTGCACACGACCTTCTAAACCTTTGTGGCAGCGCTTATATTTGCGACCACTGCCACACCAGCACAGGTCGTTCGCCGATGGCAGCACGGTGGGTTGAGTCACAATGTTCATCGCAAGATCGTCGGTTTTCTTAAATGTCTGATGTTCAAATTCTACCGTTAGTCAATCTTGCCGATAGCGAGATGATCGTCACCCAAAAGTGCTGTGCAGAAACTTGATTGCGGCGCCCATTGCTTGGTCATATGGCTCTGTGCCGCGATATCCCAAGCCAAAGTGGCCACCGGTGATTTCAGTCAATTGTTTGGGTGCGTCAATCAAATCAAAACATTGTCGGTTTGTCGCTAGTTCGCACAATGGCACTTCGTCATCTGTGGCGATCACAAACAGTGTCGGCACTTTCAGGTGTTTTGCAGGCAGTCTTGGTTCGTTGAATTGTGCTTCAAGTTTGCGCTGCAAAATAAATACTTGATTCGACCAGTCACTGGGGTATTTCTTTCGCATCCGCGTCACATAACTAACGGCAGCACCGCCTTCAACAATTACTGGCCCTTCGCCTTCGTGCAGTCTGCACATTCGCACCGCTAGTTCGCGGGCAGGCACAGTCGACAAATCGAATTCTGACCAGTTCGCCCGAAGCCAGTCGAATTTTTCGTGGCTCTCGTCAAATTTTGTGGCGCTATTGCCACATACGGGGGTGAAGGCAATCAGTGCTCGCACACGATCATCAAACACGCCAATAAATTGCGCCACTAGCGATGTTGCGCTCTCACCCCATACGGCGATTTTTTGTTTGTCAATGCCGCGTTGTGATGTAACAAAACTTATTGCATCGCGATAGCCGCGAATCTGCAATAAATTGTCAAACCCATATCGCGGCGTGCCGTCACTTTCACCAAAATTACGGTGGTCAAACACCAACACGGCAAAACCCGCTTGCGCGAAGTCGGTCGCGAAGTCTTCTAAATACGCCGCCAACACCGAAAACCCGTGCGCCATGATTACGACCGGCACATCACCGGTCACATTGCTGGGTCGATACAACCGCCCGCGCAAAACAGCGCCTTCAGATACAAATTCAATCTTCTCGTAATTCGTCGGCACTTGCTACCTCGTCAGTTCTAGTGATCTCAACGCTACTCGCGCCAAAAATTCAAACGCCCGAAACTTAACGTACCCCGTATCTCTAGCGCGGTAAGTGCTTACGCCCGATGCCGGTTCGTAGTGCAATGCCCCAGCGAGTTACGAGCACCATTGACTCGCGCATGATGCGTGTGTTCATTTTTGAGTCACCAAACGCACGGTCAACATAATTGATAGGCAGTTCAGTAACTTTGCCCAAGCCATTGCGTGAAATTACAAAAGCCATCTCGGTTAAGAATGCGTAGCCATCTGCAGTTAAATTTCCCAAATTAATTTGTGCCAAACTTTTTGCCGAATATGCGCGAAAACCGCTGGTGCAATCTTTTATTTTCAGGCGCAAACAAAAAGCCGTATATAGATTGCCCCATTTTGAAAGTACACGCCGAAAAAGCGACCAGTTCGTTACTTTGCCGCCAGCAACATAGCGCGAGCCAATTACAAGACTTGAACCATTCGCTATTTGGGCAATGAGTTGTTCTAGAACTAGGGGATTGTGTGAAAAGTCGGCATCCATGGTGGCAATAACTTCGTAACCACCATCAATTGCTGATTGCATCGCTTCTCTACTTGCAGCCGCATAACCACGTTTGCCCGTGCGATTAATTACTTTGATCGAGCCAAGTTGCGACGCAACCGACTCGGCAAGTTTGGCTGTGCCATCTGGACTGTTGTCATCAACGACCAAGATGTCGGTATTAGGTGCGTCTTGGCGAACTTGGGTTAAAAAGCGCTGAATGTTGTCGGCTTCGTTATATGTCGGAATAATTACAACTGCACGCACTGGCTAAACGCTACTTGACCGATAAACCAGCAAGTGCGAGTGCTTGAGCCACAGTCTCGGCGGGTTCAAGTTTGATACCAGAAATTTTTATATCTTTTGCGCTGCTCGCAGGAATGATCGCTCGTGTGAAACCGAGTCGTGCCGCTTCGCCGAGTCGACGAGCAGTGTTGCTGGCTTGACGTAACTCGCCAGCCAAACCGACCTCACCACACGCAACTAAGTTTTCTGCCAACGGCTGATTCGTCACCGCTGAAACAAGCGCCAAACACAAACCTAAATCTGCACCTGGCTCACTTAACTTCACACCACCTACAACAGAAGCAAAAACTTCATGTTGCGCCAAGTTCACACCAGCACGACGCTCAAGAACTGCCAACAACATCGCCAAGCGACCCGAATCAACACCCTGTGCTGATCGTCGGGGTGAAACATGCGAAGGCGAGAGATTTGTCAGTGCCTGAACTTCAACCAACAACGGACGATGACCTTCGAGAGCAGGCACAACAATTGAGCCAGGCACGCCTGCGCGACGGTCGGCTAAAAACAGTTTGCTCGCATCTGGCACACTGCGGAGGCCAAGTTCAGTCATCTCAAATAATCCCAATTCGTTTGTTGAACCAAATCGATGCTTGACAGCGCGCAACAATCGCAAAGCATGATGACGCTCACCTTCGAATGACATAACAGTGTCAACAACATGTTCGAGCACACGCGGCCCGGCGAGCCCACCGTCTTTTGTGACATGGCCGACCAACACGATTGGCAGATCGCGCGCTTTGGCTTCTTGCACCAGTCGGTGCGCGCAACCGCGAACTTGCGCCACAGACCCTGGCGCCGAATTCAACTGCGGGTCAGCAATCGCTTGAATGCTGTCAATGATCACGAGTTGTGGTTTTACTTGGTCAATCGCATTGACAATGTTTGTCAGTGACATCTCGGCCACGAGCCACAAATCTGGTTTGATCGCCCCAAGTCGTTCGGCGCGCAATCGAACCTGTTGCG
>ENA-ORCY01000316-ORCY01000316.1-marine-metagenome-genome-assembly--contig:-NODE-316-length-31256-cov-8.872927_pt1 | contig 31256 bp, 44 predicted proteins | sample MGYA00248634_ERZ508507 | MGnify/ENA primary metagenome ERZ508507 (study PRJEB26178, sample SAMN06266269) | marine metagenome | isolation source: Columbia River Estuary | place: USA:Columbia River Estuary... | reverse complement strand
CGTTCGTGTGTACGACAGTTGGCGCATTCTTTTCGACCGTCGTCTATATTTACTTGGTTCTCGTCCCTTTTACATTTAATGCAAACACGCAGTTCCGTCATGGCTAGGGAGATTAGCACAGCTAATATTTTTTTGTAAAATTTTTTTATAATTTTTTTTTTGAAAAGTACGTCTATATCACTCACCCATATCTCCCCCCTAGCCTTGATCATGTACCCCGTTCCCCGATTCGTGATCTTGGAACCTTGTTTCTGTTTTTGGCTCTGGAACCTTGTCCCGTTTTTGCTTTCAGCAAATCCGGTCGGTGTCATTGGTGTCTACAACATAGGAGATTAGACATGTTTAATAAACTACGAACTAAAGCAACTTTAATCGCAGCACAGTATGCACCGCAGGGTAAGAAGGCACTAGCCTTTGCCAAAGAGCACTGGGAAGACATCGCAATGGGTTTGGCTATGGTCATCATCATCGAGGACATTGATGATATGGCAGACCATGCTCACGTAAGTGCAACCCTCGACGTAATGACCGCCGCTAAAGAAGGAGTAATCTAATGAAGACAGTAACTTTCAAGAACGTATGTTCGCCGAGCAACGACAAGTCAATCATCATCGGCACTAACAAGAAGAACCAGCGATGGTTCTTCGAAGTAGATTCACGCAAAGCCGCGATGCAAGTATGTAAAGGCATTATGCGCAAGAACGGCAAAGTCAGCCTCGCAGGCTGGAAACCGTACACCGTGTAACACGAACCACGGTACATGAAACCCGATCCGCTTCGCGCGCATCGGGTTTTTTTGTGACTTAATCATAGGAGATACAGTATGAACACATCTGAACAGTTCGAGAGGCACTTTAGCCCTCAGAAGTTCAAGGGCAGTGAACAACGTAAGGAGAAAGCCCATGAAAAAATGGAAAGGCATCCTATTCACAGCTATTTATGGTGGGTTGCTTACTTTACACGAGCAGGATACACGCTCCGCGCTTCACGGTTCAAGGCTCACGACGCAGTGGCTCGTCGCCTGTGACCGGCTGTGCGCACTTGTGCACACTTGTGCAGGGTTCGTGTTCGAAAGGTGCACAGCGTAAGTCATTGATATATATGTCTTTTAATCAATCTGTGCGCGTTGTGCGCGTTGTGCAGGCTTTTTCAAGTTCGTTTTCACATGTAAACGCTTTATTGATTTTAAGTTCTAAATTGAACTTTGATTCAAAAAAAGGTGCACAGTGCGCACAGATCACTCTAGCCCCCGCCACTGTTAGCTTTCAGCAGTTTCAAAAGGTGCACAGATATGCGCACAGCCCCTGCACAGACCCCCTGTTAAGCGCACAGACTTGCAAAATCATTGACCCAAATGACAAAAAACCGCGGTTCATAGACCTCGATTCGCGTTTCACGCTCATCGGTCGGTTTTATTATTGAATGAGTTAATTCTGACTCATTTATTATTAGTTGTAGTATTATTATAAGAGAGGAGAATCTTATGCACGTCTTAAATCTAAACATTGAACGTTGGACTATGTTAGAACCAGAACATGTTCAAAACGAGTTAGATTTCAATAACTATGATCTAAGTACTACCTGCGACATTCTGCTAGAAACTAACCTAGATTCTAGCAAAAGCGAGACAGAATACCCTTGGGCTTATCATTTACCAAAAGCCGCTCGCTAAACCCGTAAGGCAGTACAACCAAGCCGATTCAATAACCATTTCATGGTTATTGGTCGGTTTTTTCTATGTCTTAGACAATATCGTCTTTGATTAATATTCATCCTAGGAGGATGCTATGAAAAACGTAACTTTTATCGACACCATAATCACTAACATGTCTAGCCACAAGAATCGTAATGGTGCAATAGCCAAGTTAGTAGATGAGCAAGACGCACCGTTAGCGGCGAACCGCATTGCAGCAGCGTGGGACGCGTTAGGTGAGGCTCGACAAACTGCAAGACTGGAATCTGTACGTACAGGTATCCCTGCTGAGCAGGCAGAAATAAAGCCTGAGCACTTCCCATCATTCGTGCAACAAGTCATGAACAACAGCTGTTGGGCAGCTCGCAGAGTTGCAAATTCTGGTAAGCGTAAAGATCTTGCAAATGGTTTGGACTTCTCTCAGTCGGTCGCAGAACAGGCTGGTAACATTGAGTCCGCGGCACTAAAAGACATTGAAGTAACCCTTATGGATGACTTCGCTGTCTTAAATGAGTTGCATTCTTGGCTTTGTAGTGAAATGAACTATCTCACTGACCTCGATCCATTATTCCTCTTCGCAGAGAAACAGTGCATTGACGAAGATCAGCAGATCTGGGAGCACACGCATATGTTAATGGACATAAACGATGTCTTTGCAGTGCTCGAGGAAAAATCACTTGAGCTAGCTGAGCAAAGTAAAGTCAAGAAAACGACTTTTGCAAAAACCCACGTTTTTGGTGCTAAAGCAAAGCCAAAAGCGAAAGCAAAAACTAAAGCGACTGGTAAGAAAGCCGCTTAATTAAAGGTCTCCTCTAGACCCCCACTCGATCAATCCAACATCTACTGTTTGGTCGGGTGGGTTTTTTTATGTCAACCATAGGCCGCGAACCGTGCGTCGTGCGTCGTACTTAAAACACAGCAGTAGGTGCGTCTTGCGTCGTAATCCGAGATTAACAGGAAGAGCGGCATGCCCCATGTAAAAGGAAAAACAACCATGTCCCATAACGCCCAACTGAAAACAATACATAACAACTTAGTTTTTAAAATTCTAATAGACCGTAACCGACAAGCAGTTGCAGATCTAGCAGGTATCCATATCAATACTGTTTCCCGCTTCCTTAATAAAGGGAATGTTGGATGGGGGGCAACCCTTGCTATTGCAAAAGCTGTCGACACACTAACCGAGGACCGCGAACCATGAACAACGAACAGATATCCCAAGCAATAAAATTTTATGCAACGTTTTCTGCTGCAAAACTATGTGCAGTATTTGCAACGACATTCACCTGGCTGGGCAAACGCTTCTCTGACTTAGAGATATGGCTAGTTGCCCACGCAACAAAATATCGGGAGTAATAACCATGAATACAATCCACGAACAAGACTTCCCTTTCAATGAACTTCGCAAACCTAATGGGGACTATTACGACAATAGAACTCAAATGGAACGCGCAGGGTTTGCTGTATCCCAAATGTGGTCTGTCACTGATGCAGAGGGTGATCACGGCGAAGAGTACCTCTGCTATGGACCCGTACAACACTACATCAACCTAATTGGGTACATTGCAACAGCCGAACACCATGACGGCGACACTTATTACATGGAATGTATTAAAACTGCACAAGAGGCTGCAGAAGAAGCCGCTTACTTCTGCGACAACTGCGAGGATTAATCATGAACAACAAACAGTATTGCATGCATCACGACGAAGAGAGCTGGTGGGAATACGACGCCCGAGGAATACCCCTATGTAAAGTGTGTGAATTATGCCGCGACGCAAAACTCAGCGCTTACCGAGGCGACGTATTAACCAATCCTAGTTACTACTCAGACGCACCTATAGAGGAGAGCTGAACCATGATTAATACACAAGAAAACATCAATGCATACCGACACACACTACTTGCCATAACCGATCTGGCATCCGACGCCGTACCCGCACACGAACAAATATTCGCAGGGCTTTCATACTATGCACACATGGCCCACGGCACTGCACCTACTAAAAAGCTTGCAAAAGATATTATCAAAGCAGGGCTTGAGTATGGCAAACAACTTCATGCTGAAGACATGGAGGACGAATCATGAACCGCATGCCATGCAGCATAACCGACGACCCGCAATGCGATGCCAGCGATTTCTATGAAAAAGAAGGCGTCTATAAAGAAACACCTGAACCCAACCCTGATGACCAGTACGACAAATGGGTAGAAGACCAACTATTTAATAAACTTAAATCATCCTTAGAACCATTAATCACACCTCATATAGGAGATAAAAAATGAGAAGTATACGACCATCTGATCTCAGTAGGGAGATCAAAGCCAACGCACTGGCTGGCCTAGCAACAATGATATGGGGCGCGCCTGGCGAAGGTAAGTCCGAAATCGTTTACAGCCTTGCACAAGAAATGAACGCAAAACTGTTCGAAGTACGTGCTAACTTATTCGACCCTGTCGACGTACGTGGCGGCTTAAAAGTAGTTGAACAAGAAGATGGCACATATCGTACACGGTATGGTGTGCCCGAAGATTATCCCGACTCCAACTACCAAGGCACTGTAATCATCTTCATTGATGAACTCAGTACTGCACCCAAAGCTACACAAAATAGTTTCTTGCAACTTCTAACAACCGGCAAAATTGGTACGTACCAAGCACCACCCAACACAATATTCATCGCAGCTGGTAACCGCGCGATTGACCGTGCCGCAGTACATGAAATGCCAACACCTGTTAAGAACCGCTTCAGTCACTTTACTCTCGAAGCGAATATTGACGACTGGGTAGCATGGGCCGTGAACGCGGACATTGAACCGTCGATCGTGAGCTTCTTACGCTACCGCCCGCAACTACTAAGTGATGTTGATGCAACACAAAACGCATTCCCAACACCTCGTGCCTGGGACTATGTCAGCCGCAAATTACCATTCATGGCTGATGAGTTTTACGGCGTTGCGTCCCTGGTCGGCGACGGTGCCGCAGGCGAATACATCGCATTCAAACAAGTTTACACAGAAGTACCGGACATCGATGACATCCTTGCTAAGCCAACCACCACCAAAGTACCCACTGGCACATCAGTGTTGTACGCGGTATGTGGCGCACTAACAGGACGTGTTGATCAAACCAACTTTGAAGCAATTATGAAATACACGAAACGCATGCCACCTGAGTATCAGGTCATTGTAGTTCGTGACTCACTCGCGAAGGACCGTACGCTCATGCAATCAGAGCACTTCACCAAATGGACTCAAGAAAACGCAGACGTACTTTTATAGGAGAATAATCATGGCCTCAGTAAGAATGACTAACGAATTGCGAGACGACATCCGTCGTAAAGCAGAAGAAGCATATAGCTTAGCTAATCCCCACCCCAAACCAAGCAACAAATATGTAACCGCTGTTCTTGACGCAGTGCGACACAGTCCCGAACAAACGTTTCTACGCGACATAAAGAAACTCGGTGAAGAACGCGCCGTAGATAGCGATACTCGCTACGGACAAAACATCTTGCCACATAAACCAAAAGAAGTAGTAACAAGCATAGAATTGCGTATCAAAACATTAACTGGCGTTATAAGTGTTCACGGTCGTGACTACAAAGAAACCACCATTAAATTCGATACCCCTATCGCTGATTACTTGGTAGTAGACGGCGATCGCCACCGATGGAGTGACCCAGTTGTATGGATCAATGACCTACGCCTCGAAGACAAAACTCAAATTATTGAATACTTTGAAGCACACTTAAAATCTACTGAAGAACATAATCAAGCCAAAGGTCTGTATGATCAAAGCATCTACAATCTAGTAAGTACCTGCACAACGCTCAAACAGCTTCTAGAAGTCTGGCCTGCAGCTGAGTCACTCGTGCCTGCTAACAAAATCCAAAAGATGCACACAAAAGTAACCAGAAAACAACGCGCCGCTACAATCAAAGAAGAAATCTCTTTTGATCCAACCATTGCTAACCAAGCCGTACTCACAGCTAAAATGCTAGGAGGCTAATATGTCCGCGGAAAGCGACATGCTCAAAGCTCGGGCTCAGCTGCTAATGGATCAGCCTTTCTTTGGCACATTAGCACTCAAACTCAAGCTAGTAGAAGACAGTAATAACTGTGATACAGCAGCTACTGATGGCACACGACTCGTCTACAATAGTAAATTCATTGGTAAACTTGATACCGTTACACGCAAAGGTCTCATTGCACATGAAGTGATGCACTGTGTCTTCAACCACATGACACGTCGTCAACATCGTGACCCTAAAATGTGGAACATTGCTACTGACTTCGCCATTAATAACCATCTCGTCGACTGTGGTTTTGTGCTACCTGAAGGCGGTCTTGTTGATAAACAGTACAACGACATGACTGCCGAAGCTATTTACAACAAACTTGACAAAGATAATCTACCAAAACAATGCCCTTGGGGCATGGTTATGGACGCAGGAGTCGGTCAAGTGCAAGCTGGTAGCAACGCGGCAATGGAATCCGATTGGCAAGTTGCTGTCACACAAGCCGCAGAAGTTGCTAAAAATGCAGGCAAGCTCCCAGGCAGCATGGAACGCTTCATTCAAGACATCGTCAAACCAATCGTTGATTGGCGGACTGTATTGTGGCCGTTCTGTACGTCACTCACTCGAGACGACTACAGCTGGCGCAAACCGCACCGCGCATACATTAGCGAAGATGAGTACTTACCCAGCATGCTTAGTGAAGCTGCAGGTCACATTGCAATCATCATTGACTCTTCAGGATCATGCGCTGACTACTGGAAGCAATTTATGAGCGAGATATCAGCTATTCACTCAGAACTGCGCCCATCTCAAATGACAATTATTCATTGTGACTATAATGTAGCGCACTGTGAAGAAGTCATGCCAGATGATGAGTTCCCAACGACGCCTATTAAAGGTGGCGGCGGTACAGCGTTTAAACCAGCGTTCGATTACATCAACGAACACTATCCAGACGTAGAAGCAGCTGTGTATCTTACCGACCTCGAAGCATTTAACGAAGACTTCGGTGAACAACCAATGTACCCCGTTCTATGGGTTGCAACTACGCGCCTTGCTGCCCCCTGGGGGCAAACGACGCGCATCCAGCTGTAATAGTTGAACTAATATATTAGCGATGCTACTATTTCGCTCTTACTAGGAGAGTATGATGAGTATAAATGATGCAACACCTCAAGAATGGACCGAAGCAGCTAAATCAGCCAATAAAAAAGAATATATTGACCCTTACGACATCCGACCCAACCCAGTATCTTCACCCCCACACTACAATATGGGCAACATCGAGTGCATTGAAGCTATCGAAGAGTCTATGTCTAGCGTGGCCTTTAAAGGGTATCTCAAAGGTAACTGCCTAAAATACCTCTGGAGATACGACTATAAAGGCAAACAAGTAGAAGACTTGGAAAAAGCAGGCTGGTACTTAAGTAAATTAACTACCCAAGTAATAGGAGAAAACGCTAAACAATCCACCTAGGAGGGTGAAATGGACACAAAAGAATACTTCGACCAATTAAAAAATCTAGAAGAAGACAAAATCAGCCCTGAATTTCATACATACACTACTGTATTCATGAAATCTCGTATGCCTGAAGCCTATAAAGAAATCTTATCCCGTTACAAAGTGCTAGAAAATGAGATTTATGCACAGCACGAATGCAATGGAGCGCCATTTTAATGCTAGTAACTCTCGACTTTGAGACATACTTCGACACCAAAGTGTCTCTTACCAAACTCACCACAATGGACTACGTTCGACACGAACAGTTCAAAGTGTGGGGCGTTGGCATCATGATCGATCATGATGAAACAGAATGGTATGGTGAAGACGAAGCAGAAGCCGCGATCCATGCCATCGATTGGAGCAACGCGACCCTCATATGCCACAACACCCCCTTTGATGGTTACATTTTAACCAGATACTACAAAATCATACCAAAATATTACGTAGATACTGCGGCTATGGCGCGCGCCTTAGCGCCCGGCCAGTCGGCCCGGCTAAAAGACTGCGCGATACGTGAGTTCCCAGATGACGAAACCATGCGTAAAGGCGAAGAACTCATTGATGCAAAAGGTATCTATAACTTAGATCCTGAAACAGAAGAAGCCCTCGCTGGTTATTGTATACAAGACGTTGACCTCACTTGGGCTCTTTATCAAAAAATGATTACCCAAATGCCACAAAGTGAGATGGACCTTATTGACATAACCTGCCGTATGTTCTGTGAACCAAAGCTACTCGTGGACCGTGATGCGCTAATCGAGTTCCGTGATGAAACCATCGCAACCAGTGAAGCGCTCATTGCTGCAGCAGGCATCGACCGCAAAGTACTGAGCTCCAATAAACAATTTGCAGAACACATATATAGTATGGGCCTTGTACCTCCGTGGAAAAAAAGTCCTACTACAGGTAAAAAAATCCCAGCCCTAGGTAAAAATGACAAAGCATTTACCCAAATGCAAAAAATGTACCCTCAATTCCAACACATATGGGCCGCACGGCTTGCAACAAAAAGCCGCATTAACGAGACCAGAGCGCAGCGCTTTATCGACGCAACCCATAGCGATGGAACAATTAGTGTGCCATTGCGTTACTACGCAGCTCACACTGGCCGCTTTGGTGGCACAGAAAAAATTAATATGCAAAATATGCCGCGCAACTCACCTTTGAGGCTAGCGTTGTGTGCACCGGAAAACAAATTAATATTCGTTGCAGATTTATCCAACATTGAAGCCCGTATGCTTGCGTGGCTAGCAGATGAAGATGACCTACTTACACAATTTAAAAAGGGTGAGGACATCTATAGCAATCTTGCTACTCAAATTTATAAAAGACCAATCCATGCTGACCATGACCCTATCGAAAGATTTGTAGGTAAAACTGCTGTACTTGGGCTAGGTTATGGTATGGGGGCTACTAAATTCCAGGACACTTTAGAAACTGGAGCAATGGGGCCCCCTCTAAAATTTACGTCATCCGAAGCCTTCGAAGTTGTTAACACTTATCGTACAACCTACGAAGGTGTGCCACTCTTATGGAAAAAACTAGAACTTAAATTAGCAAATTCCATTAACCCGAATTATGAAGAGCACTGGCACGGCTTATTATTTAAAGATAAGAAGATTTATTTACCGAACGGTTTAGCATTGCACTACAACAATCTACGATACGAAGGCGGTAAACTCACATATGATTCACGTACAACTGAATCAACTTGGGGCGGACGTATCACCGAGAACGTAGTGCAAGCTTTATCTAGGATCATTGTTACCGATGCAATGCTCCGTATTCAGAAAGATGAAGATCTAAATGCAGATGTAGTACTAACTGTACATGATGAAATCATTTTAATTGGCCAAGCTAATAAAGCAAATGCTACAATGTCTACACTAATACAACATATGTGTATCCCCCCATCATGGGCTTCTAATTTGCCCTTAAATGCAAAAGGCGGGTTTGACATTCGATATAGCAAATGACAAATGGCGCGACTAGTTTTAACAAGAAAAATAGACGAAGTAGTTATTATCCATGATGACGACGGTGTTTTGGCGAAAGTTAAAGTATCTAAAATTGACAGGAATCAAGTTCGCTTAACCTTTGAAGCGGATAACAAAATCAAAATTGACAGACAGGAAGTCTACGATAAAAACGCTAATCCTACTGATAAATGTACTAATTAAATATTAGCCATGCTATTATTGTTGCTCTGTAGGAGGAGCTATGCAACTTACCTTTTTAGAGGCCGCTAATGGACAGCGGCTAAGTAAAAAACACTGTCCAAAAACCGGATTCACTCCTTACCCACACGTTAAAAAAGTAACATCTCACAACCATCACATACCTTTAGACAGCACTGGCTTAGCCATATTAGAACGCCTTATTCTTGATGAAGGCGGCAAAGGTTATTGCTTGTTAAAAGGTGACTTAAAACGCCCATTAAACAACGAATCGCGAGCAGGAAAAACGAACCGCGTTGCGTACTCCAGCCTACTTGTACTTGATATTGATGGCATTATTTTGCCTGGGCACACTAACCCTAAAACTTATGACGCTATTACAGTAGGTAAGTTAGCAAAAGCTGTACTACGTGAACTACCTGCTCAAGTACAAGACTGCAGCTTCATAGCACAAGCTTCTTCAAGCCTCGGCATGAAAGGTGACAAAGTATCGTTACATATCTTTATGCTACTTAAACATGCTATGCCTGCAAAATCTGTAAAACTATGGCTACAAGCCTGTAATTTTGAATCTCAGCTATTCTCATCTCAACTAGAGCTGTCCTCTAATGGGCATTCACTCAAGTTTCCACTTGATGCAAGCGTTGCTGATAATTCAAAACTCATCTTCATTGCCCCTCCTACCTTTGAAGACGGAACCCACGATCCGTTCAGTTCCTCTCTCTCTGAGCGGGTCGTGCGTGTTTCCGGTATTACAAATACTCTAGACCTTGCAGCTCTTATGAACGACATCAGTCCTGAAGTTGTCCACCAAAAAAGTAACCACCATAAAAACAAGCTACGTGTACAGCGTGGCTTTAACGCTAAAAAAGAACGACTTACCATTGCTACCGTTGATAACAAGTCAGAAGAAATTCTAGACAACCCAGACAGAATGTCTATCCAAATTACAGATGATACAAACCCCCCGTACATACGATGCAACGTAAACGGTGGAGACAGTAACGCCTATTACTTTAAGCTTGAAGATCCAACATATATGTTTAACTTTAAAGGCGAACCTATCTGGTCTATTGAAAAAGCCGATCCAGACTTCTACAAAACACTGTTTGATGTATACCAAGAAGAAATGGAAAAAGAAGGTAGGGCTAACTTCCCTGTAGCCTTACGTGATTTTTATACAGATACCTATTACAACGGTGTCTTTAATCCAAACCTTAATCAGTTTAGTGACGACTTCCCTTTATTACCTTGTTCTTCAGCAAGCATTGAAGGGTTCATGCGATCACATGGTCGTAGCAAACCAGACTTTGTGCCTGATGCAAAAGTTGTATTCGACCCAGCATCTAACGATTTAGCTGTGAACTTAACTAACGTGCCATACCATATCAACATGTTCCGAAAAACAGAGTACATGATGTCGAACCGTGGGCACGAATCGCTAAGCATGGGTGACGCACATAAAATCGCGAACGCATGCCCCCTAGTTTATAAACTTTTGACCCACATACTTGGTGGTCAGAATTTAGAAGTTGAACACTTTATCAACTGGTTAGCTTATATATTCCAAACTAAAAAGAAAGCAATGACTGCCTGGGTACTGCAAGGTGTACCTGGGACAGGTAAAGGTATCTTTTATACCAAAGTACTCAGGCCACTATTTGGTGTAGAGCACGTACCAATGCGTGCGCTACAAAACATTGAAGAGCAGTTCAATCTCTATATGAGGCAAGCACTCTTCCTTGTTGTTGATGAATTTCATATGGCATCAGCTAACGCGGGCACAATGAAGATTGCCGACAAACTCAAGAACGCTATTACAGAAAACACGATGACCATTCGTGCAATGCGTTCCAATCAAGTAGAGATGCCTAACTTCACTAACTTTATCTTCCTCACTAACCGCATGGATGCCGTGAAAATCGAGGAGGGGGACAGGCGATACAACATCGCTCCGAGACAAGAACAAAAACTAGAACATGTGTACCCAGAAGTTATAGAAGGTATTGATGATATAAGTAGTGAGCTAACTGTCTTCGCAGCAATACTCAAACACTACAACATTAACAAACAACTTGTGCGTACACCTATTGCTAACAATGCAAAAGCACAAATGGCTCAAGTAACTATGTCAGTTATGGAGGAATTCTTTGCTGCAGTGCGTCATGGAAAACTAACGTTCTTAACGGACATACTCGACATTGAGCTGACTAACGTATTGCAAGGTGCAGAGATCACCACCGCTCAACGCTTTGTAAAACAGTGGATTGTTGAATCGCAAGCAGAGTACTCAGTAATACCAATGGAACATCTTCGTGTTGTGTATGGCGTACTAACTGACGACCGCATATCACAACGTGAATTCATTAAGCGAGCAGAACGTAATGGGCTGGTTCGTGAACGCAGACGCGCGTATAACGCACCAAGGTCAGCTAATGTGCTCACAGGCATAGTTGTTGAGTGGTGCATCGATGATGAACAATTTAATGAATTAACTAGTAAGTATTTTGATGCTACTGATTTAAAACTACTTGCTGCTGTATAGCTCTCTTGGTTATAATATTAGCCTGACTAATAATTCTTAGGATGTAGAATGATTAAGCTAACTCAGGACACGAGACCAGACGACGTTATAGATTTTGAAAAACCTGAATCACTAGGTGATGTTCGAGCATGGAGCTACTCAGCTCTTAAAGTTTTTGAAGAATGCCCTTACCGTACTTATATTAGCCGAGTAAAAGGCGTTAAAGAACCCAGCGGTCCTGCAGCGGATCGCGGTACACAAATCCACCAAGAAGCAGAAGACTATGTCAATGGTACACTTGGCGAGCTTCCTGACTCTTGTAAAAAATTTCAAGATGAATTCGAGGAACTACGTAGCTTATACATTGACGCTAAAGTAGAACTCGAAGGCGAATGGGGCTTTGACCTTGACTGGGCACCTGTAGGTTGGATGCAAAAAGAAACTTGGGCTCGCATCAAGCTAGATGCCCTGGTCCAAGAAGACGACACATCAGCCCGTGTTATTGATTACAAAACAGGTAAGCACTTTGGTAATGAGATCGCTCATGGCCAACAGGGCTTACTCTATGCCATAGGCACTTTCTTTAGATACCCGCATCTTCAGTTTGTACAGACTGAATTTTGGTATCTAGACCACGCCAAGACTACAACAAAACAATATACGCGCGAGCAAGCTATGGTCTTCGCACCAGGTTACCACCGCCGTGCAGTGAAAATGACTACAGAAACAGAATTTGCTCCAACACCCAACAAAAACAGTTGCAGATGGTGTTCGTTCCGTAAAGGAGATGAACCTGAATGTGTTTGGGGCGTAGACTAATTACCTTGATCCCCTAGTAAGACCCTTGCCTCATTAAGATTCCCCTTTCTTAGTGAGGCTTTTTTATTCCCGATCGGAATCCAACTGATCCTCATGAACCATGAAAAATGAACAGGAGAACTCAATGAAACACTTTACCAACAAGGCACTTAGATATTTTCTAAGTGCCTTACTTATCTTCCTACTTTTTACCTTAATAGGCCAAACCATTGCTATCGCTTTTTATGCTGTGCTTGCTATAGCTAGTGCAGGAGGCGTCATTTACTTAATTACAAGGGCATCTGATGATCCAAACAATAATCGTTCTACTTAATATTTATGAAATTACTTTACTAATCACAGCACTACTAGGAGTTACTTATGATTTTTGCAGGACTGCTTTCAGCACTAGGGCTTTTAGTCCTAATATTTAAATTTGGTATACGGCGCGTCATTGCCTATGACATACCTATCGACATTACTGTTACTGGCTTTCTCATGTATGCATTCGCTGGTACTTACAGTGGCATGATTGCCGCTATGGTCGGCGGCCTTATTGTTTCTATCGCGCTCTTCATTATGAAACGTACTATGCGCCGTGAAGAACTCAAGCTCATCAAAATATCTAAATTCCCATACCGTGCAATGCGATGGGTAGGAGTACAACCCTAATGATTATACAAACAGTACTCGAATACTTAGCTGCAATTAGCTTCTTACTTCTCTTTGCCATATTAATTTATGGCGCATACCTAATGCTCTTGGACAAAGAGCATTATTGGCGACAACAACGTAAGAGGAAAAATAATGAAAGAAATAAATGAACAACCCAAACCAAAAAGTATGGGTCACAAAATTAAATTTCAACTCGAATTCATGACTCTAATGTTACAGACAGGTCGCATGGATTCAGCAACTGTGCACCTTAATAAAGCTATGGAACTTTGTGATGAAGCCCACAGCATGGAGTTCCCAGATGATTAATTATAAAGAACTATTCGCCCAACCAGTTAAGGATTTAATGTATGCAAATGCTTTACAAAAAAGATGGGAAGCTAGTCGAGTACAAGCTCGCAACCGATCCCAACGAAGCGATGTACTGGACTACACACCGCCTGAAGAAATTGGAAATCAAGATCATGACTCAGTGCGACAGATCGACAGCTGCTCAACTCAGACAGGAGATTCTCGATGACATCCTTAGCCGCGAACCTAATCCCAGTAAAAAATCTGCGCCCTCCAACAACGAGGTATCGCAAAGGCGTCAAAGCGCCCAGCCTATCCATGTTAAAACGAGGAAAGCAAAATAAAAAACTAGGAGATAAAATTAGTGTCAAAAAGTGGAAAGGTATGACTATGTACTCTTTAACACTTGAAGAACGTGCTACCTGTCCTCCTGATTGTGAACAATGGGACAACTGCTATGGCGACAACATGCCGTTTGCACATAGATTTGATCACACTGACCCTAACTTTATACCTCAGCTGGAGCAACAACTTTCAGTCCTCAACCATAAACACCAAGAAGGGTTTGTGGTAAGACTACATGTCCTAGGTGATTTCTATGACCCATTCTATGTCATGCAATGGCAACTGTGGTTATACCAGTTTAAAAACATGAATGTATTTGGGTACACACACCACACATCCACATCTGCGCTTGGGCTCTTTATCAACAACATTAATCGTTTACACCACGACCGTTTTCGTGTTCGTTTTTCAGATGACTGGGACACAGAATTTAGTGCGCATGTTATCCAGTCAAAAGATTTAGAGTATGTTGAGCAAGGCGTTATATGCCCCGAGCAACTGGGCAAAACAGATAGTTGTGCAACCTGCGGCTACTGCTGGTCTAGCACGAACCCCGTTGTTTTTATTGAACATTAATATTAGCTATAGTATTATTATCAACCATCAATGAGTGATGCCTATGTACGAAGCCTTCGAACATCAAAAAGTCACGACTGACTTTATTAACGAGAATTCTCGTTGCCTTATTACATCCGATCCAGGTACAGGTAAAACACGTTCTGTTCTAGATGCGATCGTGAACCGTGGAACACGAACCTTAGTTCTCGCACCGTTGTCTATCTTAGAAGCATCATGGGGCGATGACATTGAAAAGTTTACTCCTGAACTAACGTACGCAGTTGCGTACGCCAAAAACCGTGAACAAGCATTCCTAGGTACAGAAGATGTAGTGATTACTAACCACGATGCAGTTAAGTGGATTGTTAAGAACTACCACGTCCTATGTGGTTTTGACACGCTCGTTATTGACGAATTCACTGCCTTCAAAAACAAAGACTCACAGCGCAGCAAAGCCTGCCGCAAAATCGCAGAAGCGTTTACTAACCGTATTGCTATGTCAGGTACTCCAAATAGTAATGGCATACTTGATGTTTGGCACCCGACACTAATCGTCGATGACGGAGAACGTCTTGGGCATCGTTTCTATAGTTTTAGATCTTCAGTCTGTACTCCAAGATTTAATGGCTTTGCTAATGAGTGGGTACAAAAAGATGATGCAGAAGAAGTAGTAGCGGCCGCATTAAGTGACATCAACATTAGGTATGAATTAACCGAATGTATTGACATGCCAGAACAAACTGTAAGCACTATGTACGTCACGCTACCTAAGAAAATAAGAAAACAATATGAAGGGCTTGTTGTTGATTCTGTTCTATATACAGATAAAGCAACAGTAAACGCAGTTCATGCTGGGGCTAAAGTTAAAAAGCTTTTACAAATATGCACTGGTGCAGTATACGACGAATACGGAGAAGTAGTAGGTATTCATAACGAACGTTATGACCTAGTAATGCAGCTAGTAGCAGAACGTAAACATTCGTTAGTCGCCTTCAACTGGAAGCACGAACGCGATCAACTAGCTAATACTGCAACAAAAATGGGTATTAGTTATGGAATTATTGATGGCTCTACACCTGTAAACAAACGCAAAGAAATTGTTGACCGCATACAAGCAGGGCAGTTACAAGTAGTGTTCTGCCACCCTCAATCAGCAGGGCACGGCTTGACTATGACAAAAGCTAAAACAGTCATATGGGCCTCACCAACTTATAACGCAGAACATTATCAGCAGTTCAATCGCCGCATATATCGAGCAGGCCAAACCGAAAAAACTGAAATCATACAGATTGCAGCCCGTGATACCTGGGAAACAGATGTGTATGAAAAGTTAGAAGGTAAGGTTGAGCGAATGGACGATCTACTCGGAATCCTAAATAAACTAAACCCTAAATAAACTAAAAACCTAAGAGAAAAACTATGAATATTAATGAACTAATTGAAGCAAGAGCAAGCGTTAAGAGTGAGAAAGTCGCCCTTAATGCGCAGCTCAAAGAACTCAACAAAACTGAAAGTGAGTTGGACTACCAACTCCTAACCAAATTGGATGAGCAAGGTTTGTCGCGTACAGCTAACGACAAAGCTAGTGTGTCCATTAATCAAGATACTGTACCTGACGTGACTAATTGGGATGCGCTTTATGAGCATATCAATACCACTAAAGATTACAGTCTTTTGCAAAGACGGGTTTCGTCGACTGCATACAAAGAGCTTCTGAAACTTGGTGAAGAAGTTCCTGGTCTACAGCCCCGTGAAATTCGGCGAATTAACTTTCGTTCCCTTTAAACATGAATCATGAAGAGTATATATTATGAGTAAATCAGCAGTAGCAGTACAATTAGTAGCATCCAACGACAAGTTACCCGCGCACCTAAAAGCAGTAGAAGGTGCAGGGCGTGGTAATGAAAACGTCGGCCAAAATGTCCAGATCCCGCGCATTAAACTTCTACAAAAGATGTCTAATGAAGTGGATAAACATCATGCCAGTTTTATTGAAGGCTGTGAACCTGGACACTTTGTCAACACACTAACTAACCATAACTATGGCAATGACATATACGTTCTGTCTTTACACTTTAAGACAGAGTTCGTTGTATGGCGCCAGTTAGATGCAGGTGGCGGCTACTTAGGTGCCTTCCCCTCAATGGCTGAAGCGCAAACCAAAGTTGATGAGCAGGACAAACCTAGTGAGTATGACATTAATGAGACACACGCTCATGTCATCCTTATCAAGGACCCTGAAACTGGTGAGCTTGAACGTGCACCAGCCATCATGGACTTTGCCAGTTCTAAGTTACGTGTATCCAAAGCGTGGAACTCCCAGATTGGTATGAAAGGTGGTGATCGTTTCGCAGGTCTTTGGAAAGTATCTGGTGTACCTACCGAGAACAAGATGGGCAAGGCATTTATGAATTGCGAAGTCTCGTTTGTTGGTTGGGCTCAGGAAGAAGACTACAAGGCCGCGGAAGGCCTATACGAGCAGTACGCTAAGTAATTAGCACAGCTAATAATAAGGCTACGGCACTGGGGGGCCAGCGCCGCTAAGTAATACAGCTTGATGCACTGTAAGCCAAAACGCATCATTTAATTTATGAATGAACACAGTTTCATCAGATCGGTACACAGATACCTTTCACCCGAAGTGTACTCATGGAAGATCCATGACACATACACTGGAGGCGTGCCAGATGCCATGTATTGTGGCCCATCTGGGCTTCTGTTCGTAGAGTATAAATATATTAAATTACTCCCCAAGCGTGATGATACTTTAATACGTCACTCCCTATCTGAACTACAACTTCAGTGGTTAGAGCGTATAAATGGTCCAGCCCGCGCTGCTTTGGTTATAGGTGTTGAAGACACCGCTATAATAATACCTAGTGACTTTTCTACTAATATTAGTAAACTGCAATATATAGAACAAAATATATCTCGACATGATGTTGCGAAATGGATCTATGAAGTAACTCACTTAGGAAGAGCAAACCATGAAAACGGACAACGAGCTACCCGAGGCAGTTGTAAATCTACGAAAAATTTGGAATAGCAAAAAGTTAGAAATGCAATTTACCCAAATTGAAGCTGCCAAAGAATTAGGCTGGTCGCAAGGCGCAATTTCCCACTACCTTAACAACATTACCGAGCTTCGAGCTCCTGCTATTGTAAAGCTGGCTAACTTCCTAAGCGTTGACCCTCGAGATATTGACCCTAAGATAGAAAGCAAGCTGCCTAGCGTTGAACGTAGGACTGTAGCTTATAATGCTTGTGATATGACTAAGCGAATCAACGAAACTTTATTTAGCCGAAAAGCCAGTTCTTCCCTTCTAGTAAAAATTCCAAATATTGAGGGCTATACAACGCTCTTTTCTGATGGACCAAAGCCCTATAAAGAATGTTATGCGCGCTTAGTTAAACCCTCTGAAATGCACTCCCCAGGATGTTATGCCGCTATACTAAAAGGGGAGAAATACCTCTCCCTCTATTCACCAGATAACCTACCTGACTCATCTAAGATACGTACACTCTGGGCAGTAGTTTCTTTTACCTATTTTAAATAATTAAATATTAGCAAACTAATATCAAATATTTAATTTCTACTAAATATATTATAAAATTAATAAAAGCAAGGAGATTAAGTCCATATGACAGCACAGCTGACAACGATATTGCTAGATAAATATGGTCCTTTTATGGATATAACTGAACTAGCAGCCCTACTGAAAATTAAAAAACAAAGTATGTATCAACAGATATACCACGGACGCCTGCATATTCCACATGCTAAATTAGGTAAAAAGTATTTGTTCCCAACAGAAGGCGTAGCAAATTATATGGGTGAAAAAATTACTTAATCTACTAAGTCTTCAGGTCTAAGATTAACATAACGTGACAATTGATCTAAGCTACTGTGCCCAGAAACTAATCTAACTTGCTCTACAGACATCTTTCTGTCTTCAAACATTCTCGTAATGGCTTCGTGTCGTAGATCATGAAAACGTAAGTTAACAATATCCAACTTTGTACACATACGTGCAAACTTATCAGAAATACTCGACGAACGCTTAACACAGAACACAGTTGAGCCCTTGCCAGTTTCATTTGATACACGTAGGAGCGCCTCTCTCACGCCCCTCCACATGGGTATTATGTGCCATTTCTTACCCCCAACAGAACGCTTATCCTTCCTCCAAATACCTATTAAACTCTTATCAAAGTCAATGTGTTTCCATTCTAAGCTATGTATTTCCCCCTGACGCATACCACTTTCTACAGCGATCTCTAACATTGGTCTAATCCAATGTGTGCCAGCCTCATCTGTTAACTGCTTCCATTCATCACCTTCAAGTCTTCTTGTCCGTTCCTCGCTCTGGGCAATGATCTTCCGCTGCGTAAGTATTTTGATTGTATTATCGAGGGGCCTGCCAACTAATACTAAGCCATGCAGCATCTCAGCATTACTCACCGCCTGCTTAAAAAAGTATAGGTTCTTGCCCAGGGTAGAAGGTTTGACTTGTTTGCTACGCTCGGCTGCGAAGTCCATGATGTGACTTGGTTCTAACTCATGGACGGAAAGATGGCCAAAGTATCGACGAACCATATCTATCTTATGTGCCTTGGATTTATCTATAGCCTCAAACTTCTCTATGTCTTCTACATACAAATCTAATATATCACCAATGAGCACGGACCGTGATTCGCGAGGATCGATCCATGAACCGTCGTCCATGCTCATCTCTACACGGCGAGTCCATGCTTTTGCTGCTGCAGATGTTAAAAAAGTTTTTGTCTGGAGGGAAAACCCTTTGATGCGTACCTGTGCCTGGTATTTGCTGCCCCGTTTCCTTACGGTCGCCATAGTGTGACTCTAGTGTGACTAAGTCTTCTATTCTATAACTTTTTATTTATAAAACAAAGACTTATAAAGTTGGCGGAGGGACAGGGATTGCGGGGTTTAGATTTTGAATTATTGTTCTATTTCAATTACTTACGCTCTATTTACGCCTATTTGTATAGTGTGCTTGGGATTTCCTAAGTTCATGATATTTCTATATATTTTATTTTAGTTCGTCTTTTATTGTGACATTGTCACACTCATTACGACGAGCTACTTTTAAATCATCAAACGCAATTGCGGAAAGACTAGCGATGGAAAATACTAACATGTAAACGATCATAAACACCTCTGTTGAATGAGGCGCTATTATAGTGAGAGTCAAGTCATGAAGCGAATGACTTTAATGCATTTAGGTTATGCGAACCTGTACGCACCACGATTCTTTTTACGACTTACCACCGTGACGTTCCCGCTTTTATTATTGCAAGGGTTCCCGTCTTTATGGTGTATATCCTTCTTATCACCTTTCGAGACTTTCCCCGCCGCGAGTGCTCGACGACGCGCTGTATTACGGCCTGCTCGATTCTTCTTTTGCGCTGCTTTGCTATGATACTCTTTATACTCTTTTTTGTAGTTTCTAGTGGCCATTCTATTCTCCAGGTTCAGCGGGCCAAACTACATCGTCTAATGATGTTATGCTGGCATTAGTTGAGGGAACATCTCTTAGGGCTGCACGATACGTTACCCATAAAGCTTTATTAGAATCAGACAAAGGGCTGTCAACAAGCTGTGTCCAATCAGATGAATATAATTTTTCATTCCTTTCCGAGCGAAGTATTTCAAAAAAAGATTCGGAGTCAAAAGCCCATGCTTTGTCCACCCAAACATGATAAAGGGAAGGGCATTTATCTCTTATTTTCCATGTATCGTCGTCAGTGTCATACCACCCCGTCACCATTAGATCATCACTGTCAACCTCCGCTGGGATAATTACAGCACGAGAATCTCCATACATTTGCAAATTAACAAACTGATCATCACTCCCAGGAGAACATATACCGTTAAGCTGTCCTTCAGAATTTATAAATGCAAATCTGTGTGCCATATCTCTACCTATGAAAAGTTGTTGTCTACTGTGCCACCATTAATGACATAAAAAATTGCCCAATCTACATTCGTGGTGAAGCCATAACGACTGCTTCCTACACCCAAATAATTCAACATCCTGATTTTCCCTGCCGCGTAGTCAAAATCATAACTTACATGAAATCTACTATTGTTCCCCTGAGAACCAGTGATATATACAGACTGTGCGTTCGACACTAGAGCGTAGTAACGTCCTTCATCTAGGCTCGAGTCCATTGTAAATTCTGTGTAATAGCCATTAATGGCTCCTGTATCAGTCCCATTAAATTTGCCAGTAGCCACTAATGCAGCTGTCGCATCTAAATCAGTAGCTGAAAAAAGTACGTTAGAACTTGCAGTACCTGCACCGTCGTATACAACTAACCCTCGACCTGACGGAGTTAAGTTAGCAGTAGACTGCGCCTTTAGTTCGCGCCAGACTACATAGCCCCCGCCGCGCCCGTTATTAGCATTAGGAAATCCTGTTAATCCTTTTCCCCACTTACCATTTACATTCCTCGATAGTCTCGGGCGGTAAGTGCTACTACTGCCACCAAGAGAAGAGTCAGCAGGTCTAGCAATAATTAAATCACTCCCTGACCAGCTCGTTGTAGGGAAATCATTATTCGCTGTCGCAGTCCCACTATCTGTTGCATAGAGTAGAGATAGGCCCTGAACCGTATCAATTACAGCCCGCCCACTACTGTTATAAACCTGAAAACCGTAACTCATCAGCCACTCCTAATTACTATGTAATCAAAAGTGCTTGTCACACCCATATTATTAGAGATTCTAAAATAACCTGAAAATCTCTGGGTATCATGGGATCTAGCAGCTGTCGAATTAGGCGCGCTGTTTGGCGTCGAAAAAACCTGCCAGTCATCACTCGAAGTCATACCAGTGACGCTCACATCTACATAGCTCCCGTGCGTAATGCTCGATGTAGTACCTTCTCCAAAGGAACGAGTTACTCGACTCGAAGCCTCAATAACTTTTGTTCCATTCGCGGCGAAAACCTCAAGACCATATACCATTACGCAAGGTTTCCTAATTTAACGCGGATACCCGAAGAGTCGTAAATCTTGATTGACTCGCTTTTTATCTCCATTCGCGCGCCTGTTGACGCAGATCTAATGTCAAAAGAAGGAGACACACCTGAAATAGTTACGTTCGATGCGTCTATAGACCCACCAAAAATATAGTCTGCGTTAATCGTGCCACTAGTAATGGTATTAGCATTGATGGAGCCAATCTTCGCAGCAGTAATTGAGGCATCTTCGATAGCTGCAGACTTGATATACACAACACCATTAGTAACACCGAAAGGTATTACGTCGGCGGAAGGTGTATTAGTTGTATCGTTGTCTGTAGATGCGGGGTCAACAATTGCAAATTTGTCTGCACGTATTACAAACGCGGATTCTGGTACGCCGTCAACCTCTACACTAGCCAAACCAAAACCTGATACGTGTCCATTGTTATCTATCTTTACAGAATACTGTGCTTCAAGCCCTGATATGTCAGAAGCTGCGGCACTATATGCCTGCTCAACTGTAACACCTGTTCCGCCTGCATTGTTTAATCTTGCGGTCAAACCATTGACAGTCGAGGCCGCTGCTATGGAAGAGTCTTCTGCATCAGTCGCACTTGCAGCCGCATTAGACGAATAAGTACCTGCAGTTGCAGAAGCAGATTCCGCTACTAGTTTTGCCGCAACTGAAGCTGCAGAGGCTGTACCTGCTGCCCCAGCATAAGTCTGCGCATTACTTGCAGAAGTAGCGGCAGCTGACGAAGATGCCCCAGCATCTGACTCACTTTGAGCAGCATTAGTAGCAGAAGTATTAGCACTAGATGCAGAACCAGCAGCGGTCGTCGCACTTGAGGCCGAGTTAGTTTCCGCAGTTTCAGCCGCAGCTTTTGCAGTCTCAGCAGCATTTTTAGCAACTGTTGCACTTGCCGCCTCTTGTGCAGCATCCGTTGCTTTGGAAGAGGCTGTGCTGGCTGATGTTGCCGCAGCGCCTGCAGAAACTCCAGCAGCCGTGGCACTATTAGCAGAATTTGTTGCGGATTGTGAAGCGGCACTTTGTGAGCCACTAGCGTTTGTTTCAGAAGACGCCGCATTAGTTTCGGCAGTTTCAGCCCCACTACGAGCGGTTTCAGCCGCTAGTTTAGCTGTAGTTGCGGCTGTACTTGCAGTTCCAGCATCTGTTGCAGATGTAGCTGCATTAGTTTCACTGGTAGCAGCGGCAGTAGCAGAGTCTTCAGCGTCATCCTTAGCAGATTCAGCTGCAACTTTAGATGCAGTACTAGCAGTACTTGCAGTCCCTGCATTTGTTGCATATGTAGATGCATTAGATTCACTTGTAGCAGCAGCAGTTGCAGAGCCCCCGGCAGCGGTAGCGCTGTTTGCAGCAGCAGTTTGAGAGTTTGTAGCTGAAGATGCACTACCTGCAGCACCTGTAGCAGATGTCGACGCAGCAGTTTGCGCGGTCTCGGCTGCTGACTGAGCAGTTTCTGCGCTTGTTTCCGCCAGCGCAGCGTTGTCTTCTGCAGTTTCTGCACCAGTTTGTGCAGATAAAGCGGCTACTTTTGCTGCAATTGCTGCTGATGATGCAGCACTAGCTGAGGCTGCTGAAGCTGCCGCACTAGTTGTAGAGCCATAGGTCGTCACAAGACCATCCGCTGTTGTTTCAACTCCACCCATACGGCCAAGTAGAGAGCCATCTACAGCAGGGTCATAAGTTGAAACAAAGCCTACAAAAGCTTCTAGATTAGAAATATCAACTGCTGAACCTGAACCATCAATTGATTCCGCTAAGGAATTAGTTAGATGACTTACGGAAATAGACCCAGTTAATTCAGCTAAAATAGCCGCGGGGTTAGTAGCAGTTGTAGCAAGAGTACCCGCCGAAGAATTATAAGGGCCATTTATATCACTAGTAGATACATGCCTCGCCCAATAATAACGACTCGCACCACCACCTATAGGATCTATTAATGAGCCGCCGCCAGACACACCAACTAAAGTTGCATCACCAAGAACATCTGATGTGTGCGACCATATTTCTGTTTTGGCATGATTACCATACAGGGGTATATCCCAGAAGAGATTAACCTGACTGTAAGCGCCATTAGCGGTAAAGTTCGTCGGAGCAGTAGGAACGAAGGTATTAGTAAAAGGGTTAGTCCCAATACCAATGTTATCATCTGTTACATTATTTGGATCAAAAGGGTTACTTTTTAAGTCTTTAGCGAGCCCACTTAGAATTAACTCACGGAGCGTAACGGCCCTGTCTACTGGGTCACCTTTACGACCAAGCCGTATTTCTAAAGACTCAGCAATACTTTCGAGATATTTTGTAAGTTGGGGGGATATACCTTGTGGGGGTCTTGGTATCCCTGGAAGTTTAGTGGGTGTTGGTCTCATGTTCCACGGATCTCCTCCATCGATTGAGCAAGACAGAACTCGTTAATATCAGTACCTTCGACTTGGACCTCCCACTCCTGAGCAACAACGGCAGGCATACGCATAACAGGCTCACGTAAAGTACCATTACTAATACTACTAGGCACAGTTGTCGCTTGAGTGTATGTAGAGCCTGATTTACTTAAAGTGTAATGGGCAACGAGCGTACCATCACCCCACACTTTTACGGTTACTGGGTACTCATTAGCATGTACGGACACCCAGCTCATAGAAACAGGAGATGGTGTAACAAACTTTTTGCTTTTAAAAGTAGCAGTTTTGCTTGTACTACCACCACGATATTTTTTAATTTTATTTCCAACAATGATATATAGCTCACCGTCTTTCGGGTTTGTGTAACCACCGCGTACATCTGAAGATAGAGACAATGTAGTCAATGCGCTCTCTTCACCTCGAGGATCGTATACCCAACCGCCGCCTGAATAGAAAGCAACATAAGTTCCTTCATGTTTAAATGCTCGGATAGTCGTAGGATTAAAGTCGCTATTCCATTGTTCTACGGAAATCAAACCATTAGTGACCACGGACCCCGAAGCGCTTTGCACGGCACATAAACCATCTGGCCCTGCGTAAAGAACATAGTCTCCCATATCTACGACGCTGTGTTTGTTAACACAGGCTTGTGCTAGATCTATACGGATCGCGGTCATTGCTGATGGATCAGTGCCTGTAATGAAGTAAGGCTGTCCATCAGTTAAAGCAGCTACGCCATTTGCTGTACTAGCGATAGCAACAATATCTTCTTCAGTCGTTATACGGTAAGCAATTGGCCATGCGTGAGGGAGGAAGGGCTCGCTAAGGCAAAAGCGTTTGCCTGTGAAGCCCGCCATAACGCCTTGCGCCAGTGGTATGAGCTGCTGTAAAGGCCCATCAGGGTATACAGTGCCGTTATCATTCGGGGGCTCAATCCATGTACCGCTTGGTAATACTTCACCAAGATTAGCTGCATTCACAGTATCAGTAAATGTTTGGTCCGTATAGTCAGTAAATCCAACATACTGAAATGTAGTATTAGTGCTACCCGTATTAGATCTATAGATGCGTCTTAACGCGCCAGCGCCAAAGTTATAGGTGCCTGATAAAGTACTGCCCATCGTTACTTCAACAGTTTCAGTATCAGTTAATTCAAACACAGTACTAGGGGGGCTCGGCGGTCCTTCTTCGCCCATTGCACTAACAAATGTATATACATAGCTTACATCTGATGGTGTCTGTGTGTCATCAGCGGTGCCTGATTTAGTTGTAGTAGGTGCGGAAGTAGGCGCCTTGACACCTAGTCGGTAAGAGTTAACGGGGTAACCCACTGACCCCTCAACAAGTGATGTATATGTACCAACGCGGGGGTAGTCATCGCCTGTAAAGTACAGACGATCAGTAGTATCTCCCGGGATAGGCCCAGGGACCACACTGACATCGTCTTCGGACCATTCTAGCCAGTTAGTATCTCGGTAGTAGTAAATAGAACGCCTTATAGAATTTTGTAAAGCATAAGTATCAGAGTCCTCTTTAATCGAGATAAGTCTTCCCGATTCGAGGTCTACGTTCTCCGCTGTCTGGCCAAATTGGTCAGCGAGCAACCTGGGAGAAACCCCAGGTGCAATTCCGCTAAACCTGTCTCGCTTAAAATACGCCATGCGTACCTCATTCTTCGGTTTCTGTTACCTTCTTTTCAATCAATGAAGCAATATTAGCTACAGCAAGATCATGAATAGTAGCTTGCCGCTTTGCTGCTACTGACATTTGTACAGCTTGCTCATGTAACGACAACATTTCTTTTACTTCATCACTAAGCTCAGAAACTGGGTAAGTAGTATCGCCGATAGTTAGTGTTGGTTCTTCAGTTTGGTCGGTCATAATAGACTCCTTCAATTAAGTGAGTAAGTATTATATTAGGATAACTAATATAAATAAAGCTACTTAGCTGATATTGGCGCTGTTGTGACAAAACGCAATACTGTTACACAGCTTGCGATGATGCAACCTACCATAGCTTGTCCTGCGGGGCTAACAGGCAAAAAGCCTACATAACCCTGTAATATACTCAGGACTGCCAGTGCAATACTAAACTGTACGGTCTTTGATTTTAATGCTTGCTTAATTTGTCCCATTACGCTGTGTATCCGTTACCTGCAACAATCGCGGCATCTGCGTCTGTAAAATCTTCACTGCCCCAATCATCTTTAGCTTTCATCAACTCTAGGTGCTGAGTATTACGATCAACACAGTCCTGCCTATCTGCGGCATCATCATCAGCCATAGCATTACCTGCTATAACATCTGTAATCAATGCAATGCTGTGTCCCATTGCTGTGTAATCGGATGCTAGTTGTTCTTCGGTACGGTCTGTCATGGTTATTTATCCTTCTAGGGTTGTGATTCGTGCGGTTAATGCCTCAATCAAGGCGTTTTGTTCTTGGATGGCTTTGACTAGGATTGGTACAAACTTGCTGTACTGTAGACCCATTTGCTTGCCATCTTCTGTGACGCTAGTAGTCAGATTGGTCTTATCGGCTATCTTGTATCCTGCGGCAATCTCAAGGACTTCAACGTCTTGAGCCTTGAAGCCTATATCTAGCCAATCTTCCTTGTGAGTGCCGTCAGGAGTCTGATCATTAAGATCATAATCATCAGCATACTTGTCACCGTACTTAGCGCGTTTGTCCCACTTGTAGGTAACGGGGGCCAGTGCTTTAACAAAGTCCAAACCAAGGTCTAGGGCTGTGAAGTCTGTCTTGTCTCGTGCATCTGAGGCTACTGTCCAATCGACTTGAACATTGCATTTACTTATATTTTCATCACCAAGAGATATTTCATTACTGCCTGCTGTTATATTACCGCCGGGACTTCCTGTGCGTCCTGCGTCTGCACCAAGACATAAGTTGTTGCTACCAGATGTAATTGCATAACCTGCGGCATATCCATGACTTGTGTTGTGAGTACCGCTAGCAACTGCTCCTCCCATTGCATAATATCCAACGGCAGTGTTACTAAGTCCTGTACCCGCTGTCAACGCACCCATACCAACAGCCGTATTTGCATTTCCACAATTTGCTGACAGTGAAGCATATCCTACAGCCACATTATACGCACCGTCATCAGTAGCGTCACCTGCAAGACCGCCCACGAATGTGTTTTGAAGCCCTGTGGTTACTGCGCCACCCGCGTTTCTTCCTATACCTGTATTAGAATCCGCTGTTGTTACAGAACTTAAAGCCTCTCTACCAAGAGCAGTGTTGTACTGCCCAGTTGTAATTGCGTCTCCTGCATATGCACCGATAAGAGAGTTATAACCGCCAGTTGTTATTGCGGCTCCTGCTGATGTCCCAACTGCTACGTTTTGTGTACCTGTGGTGTTTGCTAATAAAGCGGCAGAACCAACTGCGGTATTGTTAGATGCTGTTGTGTTACCACCTAACGCTGAATTACCTATAGCAACATTATCTTGACCAGTAGTATTAGCATCTAAACAAAGCCGTCCTACTGCTGTGTTCTCAGAGCCTGTGGTGTTTAAATATAAGGCTCTATAACCTAACCCTGTATTATTAGCACCTGTTGTAGTTTCTTGCAAAGCCGAACGACCTACTGCTGTGTTTTGATATGCGGTTGTATTGTTAAGTAACGCATATCTTCCAAAAGCAGAATTGCTTGAACCTGTTGTATTAAGCTGTAGAGATTGACTACCTGTTGCCGTGTTATCTGCACCTGTGGTGTTTTGTCGTAAAGCAAAATTACCAACTGCGGTATTGTTACTTGCTGTGGTGTTAGTCTTTAAAGCACCAGTACCTACTGCGACATTAGTAGCTCCTGTGGTGTTAGCTGTTAATGACTCCACACCTACTGAAACATTACTATTTGCTGTGGTGTTTGCGTCTAGGGCGTAAGCACCAACGGCTACGTTTTCAGCGCCTGTGGTGTTTGCGACTAAAGCCTCTCTACCAATGGCTACGTTACTAGCGCCTGTGGTGTTTGCTGTTAAAGCCGCGTAACCAAGCCCAGTATTAGCATCGGCAGTTGTATTTGCTGATAAAGACAGTGTTCCTAACGCTACGTTGTAGTTACCTGTTGTGTTTGCATCCAAGGATAGCGAACCAACCGCAGTACCATTAATCCCTGTGGTGTTTGCGAGTAAAGCTGACTGCCCCACTGCTGTATTGTTTGAAGCTGTCGTTGTTTCTCTACCCGCACTATCGCCTATAAAAGTGTTTGAAGCGCCTGTAGTATTAGACTCTCCCGCATCATAGCCAAAGAATGCATTATAGTTACCAGTGGTGTTTTGCATTCCCGAACGAGAACCCACTGATGTCATTCTTGTGCCTGTGGTGTTTGCTCCTAAAGCATGAACACCAACTGCAGTGTTGTTTGATGCTGTAGTGTTAGCATCTAAAGAGTAAGCACCTAAAGCAGTATTAGAAGCACCTGTAGTGTTAGATTTTAAAGTATCAGTACCAAAAGCAGCATTAGAAGCACCTGTAGTATTTGCTCCCATAGAGTCAGTACCAACAGCAGTATTTTCTGCTGCGGTGGTATTTGCATCTAATGCACCTTTACCAACAGCAACATTTGAAGCACCTGTGGTGTTTGCGAGTAAAGCTGATGAACCAACTGCTGTATTGTTTGAAGCTGTGGTATTAGCTTTTAATGCTTGATCGCCCACGGCAACATTGTCTGTACCAGTTGTATTAGTGGTAAATGCCGCATCTCCTAAAGCTACATTTTGCTCACCTGTAGTAATAGCATCACCTGTATAGGCTCCCATTAATACATTGTAAGAGCCTGTGGTTATAGCGGCTCCTGCACTCATTCCTAATGCTGTATTTCTTGTACCTGTGGTGTTTGCGGTTAAAGATTTATAACCAACTGCGGTGTTGTTAGAGGCAGTAGTAATTGCATCACCTGCAAGACCACCAATGAGGGTGTTTTGGATGCCTGTGGTTATATACCGCCCTGTGTTTGTGCCTACAGCTACGTTGTGAGAATTAGTCGCAGATGTAAAGTTTTGTGTGGTTAGCGAGTATGCTCCGATAGCAACATTCTGACTTCCTTTTGTGTCTGCCGATAAAGCTCTTGCTCCTAAAGCTATGTTGTATTCGCCTGTAGTAAGAGCATCACCTGCAAGACCGCCTATGAGGGTGTTTTCAATGCCTGTGGTTACTGCGGCTCCTGAGTTATAGCCGACTGCGGTATTAAGAGCATTTGCCGCACTGCTGTTTGATTGTGCGGCTAAAGCGTTCCAACCAATAGCTGTACTGTACTGACCTAATATTTCAGCGGTTAAAGCCGCATAACCTACTGCTACGTTTCTGTCTGAATCAGTAAGAGCATCACCTGCAAGCGCACCTATGAGGGTGTTTTGAGTGCCTGTGGTTACATCATTACCTGCGTCATACCCTACAGCCGTATTGTACGATGTGGTAACTGAAGTCTGATTTGAATTGTTTAAAGAACCCCAACCAACAGCAACATTCCTTGCACCCTTGGTGTCATTGGATAAGGCATTATAACCAACGGCTACGTTACGGCCACCTTCATTTTGAGCAACCATTGCATTAGAACCAATAGCCACGTTGAAGTTGGTATCGGCATTAGCAGATAAGGTGTTATAACCAATTGCCGTGTTATTGCTTCCTCCGGTAGTTCCATCACCTGCAAGACCACCTAAGAATGTGTTGTAGGTGCCTGTGGTTACTGCTTCACCTGCGGCAAAGCCAACAGCCGTGTTGTATGCGTTTGTAGCTGAAGTAAAGTTTTGAACCTGTAAAGCGGCACGACCAATTGCAACTGAACGACTACCAAGAGTATCGGCGCTTAAAGCGGTATATCCTATAGCTACATTATAATCAGCGTCAGTTAAAGCATCACCTGCCAAACCACCGATAAGTGTGTTTTCAACGCCTGTGGTTACTGATGTTCCTGCACTATGACCAACTGCTGTATTATAAGTATCTGTAAGAGATGTAAAATTTTGAGTGGCTAAAGCATTTGTACCAACGGCTACACTTTTTTTACCTTTTGTATCAGAAGTCAAGGCACTTGAACCTATAGCTACGTTAAATGTTGCGTCTACTAAAGCATCTCCTGCTATATAACCAACTAAAGTATTTTCATCGCCAGTAGTTAGTGCAGTTCCTGCTTCATCACCCACGACAGTATTATAATTACCACCGCTTGCAATGCTGTTACCTGCGTTGACACCGAATCGGACGTTAGAGGTTCCTAGCGTTGGGGTGGATAGCGAGCCGTCTGAGCTTATGCGGAAGCGTTCTGAACCTGCTGTTTCAAATTTAATGAAACCATCTGGGTCGATTTCAATATCTTCGTTACCATCATGAGATTGTATTTGAACAGGTTGAGATGCGTTTTTACCTTTTACAATAAAAGACCCATTATTGATGCGTAATGAACCAACATCTGTTCCGTCACTTTGTTTAATTAAGAGGGCATCTTCTTCATTTGAAGCGGTTTGAATTGTAGCACCTGCATTAAACGTAGCCGCACCTGCCGCACTCATATCAAGGGTGAGGGCTGTGATGGTTGAAGAACCGTCAATACCTTGTATTTTTATATCGCCGTCAGATATAGGGTTTTTAATTCTCGCGTTATTACCATCCTTGTCAATTTCAAGAAAGCCAGTGCCGCCATCTTTAAGTATTACATCTGCACCATCAGCATCAAGGATGATGTCTCCTGCAACGTCTAGTGTTAGGTCGCCAGAGGCATTCAATCCTACAAACGTAGGACTATCAGTAGTAGCAACACCTTGGTTGAGAGCCTTAACGCTTGCAATAGCTGTCAACTCACTGTCCATCAAAGCCCCTGCCGCTGTGACATTGGCTGTATCGGTTACATCTGCGGAGGCTTCAATGCCGTCAAGTTTAGTGCCGTCAGTAGCTACGTCTCTTCCGTCAATCGTAGAGTTGGTAGTGATTGCGCCAGTAAAAGCAACGGGGCCTAAACTTGTAATGTTAGGCTGCGCTGCTGTTTGTAAAGTGCCAGACAAAGACGTAATAGTCATAGCGGCTACTGTTCCACCCTCGATCTTATCACCGGATATCTGATTATCAGCAATCGTAAAAGTTCCTGCGGACACATCTAGAGTCTTGCCTGACGTAACAGTGATGTTCGATGTAGATATAGTAGCGCCGTCAATAGTGCCGCCATCTAGATCAACGGAATTAAAGTCTAAGTCAGCAATGTCTCTAGCTTTGCTCATGGTTTTATTCCTCT
>ENA-ORCY01000314-ORCY01000314.1-marine-metagenome-genome-assembly--contig:-NODE-314-length-31381-cov-2.995208_pt1 | contig 31381 bp, 31 predicted proteins | sample MGYA00248634_ERZ508507 | MGnify/ENA primary metagenome ERZ508507 (study PRJEB26178, sample SAMN06266269) | marine metagenome | isolation source: Columbia River Estuary | place: USA:Columbia River Estuary... | reverse complement strand
TCCATGGTTGTACCGAAATTATGATACTTGGAAATTAACCCAGCCCGAAGACAGACATCGTTTTCAGCCCAATCTAGATTCCTTGCAAGACAAGCTTGTAAAAGTGTTAATGGAAGCTGGAGATTTGCTTATTTTTAATAGTACAGAACCCCATGGAATCCGGCCCAACCGATCAGGAAAAAAAGTTAGAATTGCACAGTATATTTCGATGATGCCCGCTGAAGAAGAGAATCAAGAACTCAAAGATTGGAGGATAAATTCTTGGAAGAATAGAGTCGCACCAGTAGGTTATGCCTTTCCTGGTGATCCAAGAAATTGGGAGCAGGAAAAATACAAAACGGCTGAATTGTCCAAATTAGGCAAAAAACTTTTGGGACTAGAGAACTGGTAAAAGAAAAAATAGAACGAAATAAAGGCTTATAACATGCTAACATCAATGAATTTATTAGACATTTTCATCATACTAATCTATTTTGGAATTATTTTGTGGATAGCCCAATGGGCTTCAAAAAATAAAAGCTAAGTTTGTTAAATGACTTGGAGATTTTTAAATCAGCATTGAGTGTATTACCAGAGCCAAAAATATTTTTTTCTTGTATTCCGGCTCCAACAGATATACCATAATTATTACTGTGGGATACTGAAAAACTTATAGCCCCAGTCTTTGTTTCTTCTACAATGAAACTAAGGTCGATTTTATCTGGCATATCTTCAACCTTTGATGTTAAAAATTGAACATCTGAAAAGTACCCAAGACGCCTTAGCTTTAATAATGAGTCCCTCAATGCAGATCTAGAATATAACCCACCCTCAGAAACACCTATTTCTCTTCGAATTACTTCATCTTGTGTTCGAGTATTTCCTGATATTGATATTCTGTTAATATAAACTTTTTTATTTAATGATATATTGAAGTTGACATTAACGGCGTCTAAAAAATCTGATGTAATTGGGTTTATATCAACAAATGCATAACCCTGGTCAGCAAACATATCAGTAAGTTTTTGGATGTCATTAATTATTGAATTACGGTTAAAAACATCCCCTTTATTCATGCTAATAACTCCATTAAGGTCATCTAGACTAAAATTACCTAGTTCCCCTTCAAAAGAAACTTGTCCAAGTTTGTATTGAATACCTTCCGATACTTCGATGTCAATAAATATTTTTTCTTTATCTTCACTTAAGTTGGTTTCTACATTAACAACTTTAAAGTCTAAATAACCTGAATCAAAATATGTATTCGAAATTAAATCAAGGCTTTGAGTTAATTCAGCATCTGAGTAACGATCTTTGTTTGTGAAGAAATTGATCAGAAACATGTCAGCCTCGCCAATTTTAAATAATTTTAGTAATTCTTTTTCTGAGAATTCACTAGCACCAGAAATTTTAAGTGAACCTATAGTTGCCTTGTTGCCTTGGGTTATATCGAGCTCTACTCCAATTTTGTTTTGTTGGTCAAGGTCAAGGGTGGAGTCTATTTCAACATTGTAATAACCAGACTCTAAAAACTTGCCTTCTAGAAAAGCAACAAAATCAGCTAACTTTGTTTTTGTATAAATATTTCCAGCTGAAAGTTTATTGTCATCAGAGTATTCTTTGAGTACATCAGCAGTAAGAAATGCTTTTTCATTTTTGAGCCAAGCAGTAAAACCAGTTCCGGTATTAATATTGATATCAAAGTACTTTATGTAAGGGTTTTCTTTTAAAGTTATTGTAAGGTCGTTATCACCCTTAACAATTTTAATATCAGAAAAATAGCCAGTTTTAAAAAGCACTTCAATAATTTGGTCACTTACAGAAGAAGAGAAATTTTGACCTATTTTGAATGGAATAATTTTGAGTAAAGTGCTTTCGGAGTTAAAGTTTAACCCTACAAAATTAATTTTATTGATTGGGTTGGCAGATACTTGAATTGAAAAAAATAAAGTTAATAGAAATGTAAATTTAATTAATTTATTTTTCATTTTTAGTGCCTTTTATTAGTTGATAAATTCTAACCTATAAAAGTGATAAATTTATCACCGAAACAAGAATAGGTTTAATTTTAACAAAATTAGCAATCATATTGTCAAACTAACACGCAATAACTGCAATTTAATTTTTTGTTTATAGTTTGATACATCTAATCCATTAAATCTCGACTTTATGATAGTTGTCTTTGCTACTATTTGTAACTCTATTGCTATAATCCAGCCATAATTCATCCTTGTCAATAGATAGGTGGTGTAAGTAGCTCCATGAGTATATACCAGTAGTGTGACCATCACTGAAATGAATAGAAATAGCGTAGTTCCCCATCGGGTTTAGCTTTTCTATTTCAACATCTTGTTTATTTAGCTGTAAGGTTTCTTGTCCAGGGCCGTGGCCTTGGACTTCAGCAGAAGGCGAGTAGACTCTTAAATATTCACTAGTCATTAAGTAATCAGTTTCGTCAAAAGTTACTGTTAATACCTTTTTATTTTTACTTAAATTAATTTTGCTTGGAGTAATCATTGGAGTTTAATTAATAATTTAATATGTTAATTTTAGCATAGCGGTATTTAAGTAAAACCCATTAGACATAAGGTTAAAATAGCACCATGATTAATTTTACAAAAATGCAAGGGCTCGGAAATGATTTTATTGTTATTGACAATATCGATGGTGATGTCAGTCTATCAGTTGAAGAGATTCGTAAGCTATCAGATCGCCGCTTTGGAATAGGGTTTGATCAATTATTGATGGTTGAAAGTCCAATTAAAAAAGAAGCTGATTTTCGCTATGTTATATTTAATGCTGATGGCTCAGAAGTAAGTCAATGTGGCAATGGTGCAAGGTGTTTTGCGCTTTATATCAGAAAAAATAATCTCACCAATAAGAACCCTATATCTGTAGAAACAAGTGCAGGAATAATGATACTAAATATTAATAGAGATAACTCCGTTCGAGTGGAGATGGGTGAACCAAAATTTAATTCTTTCGATATTCCACTCGATATTAATAAGTTATCAACAGAATATTCATTAGAAGAGTTCAGGTTGGGTGTCTTATCTATTGGAAATCCTCATGCGGTTTTGGTTGTTGATGATTTAGACTCGTCTAATATAGAAACTATCGGCTCAAAATTACAAAACTCTGACTACTTCCCTGAAGGCGTTAATGTTGGTTTTATGCAGATTTTAAATAGATGTGAAATTAGATTAAGAGTGATTGAGCGAGGTGCTGGAGAAACTTTGGCTTGTGGGTCAGGCGCTTGTGCAGCTGTGATTCATGGAGTAATGCTTGGACTACTTGATTCAAAAGTTGATGTACATCTAAAAGGTGGTGATGCAATTGTTGAATACGATGGAAATAATGTATATCTTAGTGGGCCAGGAGAGTTTGTTTACGAAGGCTCAGTTAATCTTCGAAGTGGAGCATCCTAACTTCTTTCCAAGGATTTTTGGGAGGTGAAGGTTTTATTTGATAAATTATAGGCGGTAAGTCGCTCACCCCATACACAACCATGGTCTAGTGCAAAAATATTATTAACATCTACACCTTTCAAGGTTGACCAATGTCCAAAAAAGATCTCTTTGTCTTTCAAAGCCCGATTTGAATGCAAAAACCAAGCCTTAAATCCAGTAGGATTCATATTGGTATTTAGTTTATGGTTGAATTCAAGTTCGCCATTTTGCTTGCAAAATCTCATTCTCATTAAAGCATTTATTGTATAACGGCACTTTTCTTCTTTAGTTAGTTCGTTTTTAAAGAGTACTGGTTCGTTTTTATACATTTTGGATAGAAATTCACCTGGATTATTTCCACGAAGGCTACGATGAACCAGTTCAGCATTTTTAATGACATCAAACTCATTCCATTGAGGAGGTACTCCTGCATGAACAAATAGTGCATCTTTATACTCAATAAACAAAGGTCTAGTAAGTAAATAGTCAAGTAAAGAGGATTTATCTCTAGAATTCAATATATCTAAAAAAGTATCCCTCTTATTTGGTTTTCGAGAGGTTAATGCGCATACTAATAGATGAAAGTCGTGATTACCCAAAACCATATTTGCATTATCTTTAAGGGAATAGATAAAGCGAAGAGTCTCAAGAGATTTATTTCCTCGATTAACAACGTCCCCTAAAAAATGAAGTCGATCTCTATCTTCATTAAAATTGATTTTTTTTAGAAGCGCTTGAAGGCTATCGAAACAGCCTTGAACGTCACCAATGACGTAGTCCATAAATAAGCCTAATGAAGGGTATATGGCTCACTTAGCGTGAATTCGGGGATGACAGCATCAAATCGTTGGCCTTGATCATTAATCATTCCATAAGAGCCCTTCATTGAGCCCGTTACAGTGCTAATTATTGCTCCAGAGCTATATTCAAAGCTTTCGCCAGGTGATAGGTGGGGTTGTTGTCCTATAACGCCTTCACCTATAACTTCCTCCACCTCTCCTGATTCATCTTGAATTAGCCAATGCCTTGTCCTAAGTTGAGCACCAGACTCGCCGTTGTTAACAATAGTTATCGTATAGGCATAAGCATATTGACTCCCAGAAATATTAGACTGGCCGGGCAGGTAGGTTACTTTTACGCTAACTTCAATTTTGTTTTTCATAGTCATTCATTAATGTTATAAAGTTTTCTATACTCAGCATTTCAGCTCTTTGTGATAAATCAATCTCTGTTTGTGATTGATTGATTATTGACTTTAAGCAGTTTTTTAGTGTTTTTCTTCTTTGTGAAAAGGCAACTTTAACAATCTCTTCAAGTGGTTTTGGGTTTTTAACAAGTGGCTCAGTTCTAGTTTTCAAATAAAGTATAGCAGATTCAATTTTTGGTTGCGGTTCAAAAGATTCTTTAGGAACTACGAACATTGATTCAACTTCAAAAAAAGCTTGCATCATTACGCTAAGTCTTCCATAAGTCTTATTTCCATGAGTTGCAACAATTCGATCAACTACCTCTTTTTGCAGCATAAATGTCATATCTATAATTTGCTCTCTGAAATCTAATAAATGGAACAATAATGGGGAAGAGATATTGTATGGGAGATTTCCTATAACTCTAATTTTTTGAGGAAATTGGTTAAAATCAAATTGAAGTGCGTCAGCTTCAAAAATAGTTAATTTATCTTGTTGCAGTGAATTTAAAAGTGACACCAAGTCTCTATCTATTTCAATGACGTTTAAATGATCTAAAAGCTCTAATATGGGAATTGTTAGAGCTCCTTTTCCTGGGCCAATTTCAACAATAATTTCATTATTTTTTGGACTAATTGTTGAAATAATTCTGTTGATAATTTGATCATCAACTAAGAAATTTTGTCCAAATCTCTTTCTAGGATTGTGAGGCATTACCTGACAGAGTATTAAAGTAAGATAGGGCTGTTTCAAAGCTTCCAAGGCTTATATTACCAGTACCAGCTAGATCAAGAGCTGTGCCGTGGTCTACAGAGGTTCTAATAAATGGAAGGCCAAGGGTGATATTGGCTGCATTTTTAAAACCCATCGCTTTAAGTACTGGTAGGCCCTGATCATGATACATTGCAAGAACAACGTCAATATTTTTTAATGAGTCAGGAGTGAATGCTGTATCTGCAGGTACTGGACCTGTTAGATTAAAGCCAGCTTTTTTAAGTTTATTAATGGCTGGGATTATAGTGGTAATTTCTTCATCTCCAAGGTATCCGTTTTCACCTGCATGAGGATTTAAACCACAAACAAGTATTCGTGGTTTCTTTATTCCAAAATACTTAAAGTCATTGTTTATTATAGTTATCACCTTTGAAAGTGACTCTTGAGTAATATTGTTAGAGACTTCATTTAGAGCAAGATGTGTTGTCGCAAGTGCGACTCGAAGTTGATCCGTAGCAAGAAGCATTACAGTCTTTGGGGTATTTGTAAGTTCTGCAAGATATTCAGTGTGTCCACTAAATTCTATACCTGATTGATTGATTACTGCTTTATTGATAGGACCTGTCAAAATACCACTACACTGACCCTTAAGGCAATCATGAGTTGCCTTTCTAATCATTTCTAATACGTAATTTGCATTTTTAGGGTTTAAAACTCCAGATTCAACTTCTACGTCTGTTTTGACTGGAAAAATACTTAATTCAGAGGCTTTTCTGGTTTCATTCTCCTTTAATGTAATAGGTAAGTTAAGTTGTTTTGCTCTATTAATTAGGACATCTGGGTCACAATAAACCAATAAATTCTCTTCCCTTTCTTTCTGGGCATGAATTATTGCAATATCAGGACCAATTCCAGAAGGCTCGCCAGAAGTGAATGCTATTGTCATAAAGAGGAATTATACAAACTATACATTTGTATTATTATTAATTAACAAGCTCGCCTTTAACTTGAAGATCTGCATGGTATGAGGATCTAACCATTGGACCACTCGCAACTTGAGAGAATCCTAGCTCATTTGCAATGTCCTTATACTCATGAAACTGTTCAGGAGTAATATACTCTTCAACTGCAAGATGATGCCTGCTTGGCTGTAAATACTGACCCAAGGTTAGCATATCCACATCATGAGTTCTAAGATCTTTAAGAACGTCAATAACCTGCTTCTTTGTTTCACCGACACCTAGCATTAGACCTGATTTAGTTGTAACTTTTGGATGTTTTTCTTTAAAGCTTTTAAGAAGAGTAAGAGATTGCCCGTAGTCAGAGCCAGGTCGAACCTTGGGATATAAGCTTGGAACAGTCTCAAGGTTATGATTAAAAACATCAGGAGGGCAGTCGCTAAAGGTTTCAAGTGCTTTTTCAACCCTACCTCTAAAGTCAGGGGTTAGGATTTCAATTTTTACTTTAGGAGTTTTAATTCTAATCGCATCTATACATTCCTTAAAGTGGCCAGCACCACCATCTCTCAAATCATCACGGTCAACAGAAGTTATAACAACATACTTTAATGACATTTTAGAAATTGTATCGGCCAAATGAGAAGGTTCATTTTTATCTAAGGATTTTGGTCTTCCATGAGCAACGTCACAGAAAGGACACCTTCTAGTGCATATTTGCCCCATAATCATAAAGGTTGCAGTGCCATGATTAAAACATTCACTAAGGTTAGGGCATTGAGCTTCTTCACATACAGTAAAAAGATCTTGACTTCTAAGTGTTTTTTTAAGTTCGTTAACTTTATTTGAGTTAGTATGCCTAATTCTTATCCACTCTGGTTTTTTTAATGGCTCACGTTTAGAGTCAGGCTTTATCTTAAGTCGACTAATTTTAGATTCGCCTTTGAGTGCTTTGATTTCAAGCTCTTGTAACATAGTTAATCAAATACTGTAATAGTTAATATTGAATGCCAGAAGCACTGATGGCATTATCCATTAGATTAAGTATTTTTGTGAGCTTTAAATGACTTTAAATCTTAGCTAAATTTATTAAAAACTTAATTGTAAACGCATAAAAAATACTACACAGTATGAATCGAAGTTCCGTCTAATAAGTAATCACTAACCTGGTTAGCTGCCATTTCAGCAACTACAATCGATGCTTCAGCAGTCGAAGCAGCAATATGAGGGGTTAGTATCACTTTAGGGTTGCTAAACAAAACATTTTCTTTAGCAGGCTCAGTTGAGTATACGTCTAATGCCGCACCAGCAATCAAGCCTTCATTTAAGGCGTCATTTAAGTCACTTTCATCAACAATGTTACCGCGTGCCGCATTGATGATTAAAGCTGAAGGTTTAATCTTTTCGTAGTGTTCTTTACTAAGCAAAGGCTTGCCATCGGCAGCTGCTTTTCCATGAAAACTGATAATGTCACTTGTACTAATTAGTTCATCAAAACTAACATTTTTTACATCTGGAAAATCTGCTTGTCTCGATTCTAATGATTTAGAATAAACCAAAACATTCACATCAAAGCCTTTAACCAAATTACTTAGTCTAGCTCCCACATTTCCAAAACCAACAATACCAAGGGTTTTTTTAGAAAGCTCGTTACCTTTGATAGCTTTTTTCTGCCACTCACCTCTATGCGTTGTTTCATCTGCAAAAGGGATTTTTCTTAATGCCGCCATAATTAAGGCAAACGCATGTTCTGCTGTTGCATTGGTGTTACCACCTGGTGTGTTCATTACCACTACACCATTCTCTTTTGCTGTAACTAAGTCGATGTTATCTACACCCGCTCCAGCTCTAGCGATGGCTTTGAGTTTTGTGGCAGCTGTAAGAATATTTTTTGTTACTGTAGTGGCTGATCTAACAAGTAGGCCGTCATATTCAGGAATGATTTTGATCAACTCCTCTTCAGATAAACCAGTTATTACATCAACTGAAATATTTTTTTCCTTAAATATTTGATCTGCAACGTTGCTCATTGCATCTGAAATAAGAACTTTAAACATAATTTGACCTCACTTGTTGATACGCCCAATCGATCCATGGAAGTAGTTTCTTAATATCATCTGGCTCTACTGTACTCCCTCCCCAAACCCTAAAGGATGGCGGTGCTTTTGCATAAGAATTAATATCAAAAGCTACTTCTTCTTTCATTAATAAACCAATTATTTCTTTCATTATTTCCTTTTGTTGTTTTTCATCCTTTTCAACAAACCAATTTTCACTAATTTTAAAGGTAATACTTGTATTGGATCTTAAATCAGGATCTTTGGATAAAAATTCTACCCAATTTGTTTCATTTATCCAGCTATCTATATTGCTAAATGATTCTTCCGACCTCTTAATTAAAGCATCAAGACCACCAATATCTTCAGCCCAATTTAATACATCAATAGCATCTTCAACGCACAGCATTGAAGGGGTATTAATAGTACTGCCTTCAAAAATTCCTGATATAAATTTCTTTTTAGATGCCATTCGAAAGACTTTTGGAATAGGCCATGATGGCTGATGACTTTCTAATCTTTCTACTGCTCTTGGAGACAATGCAATCATTCCATGCGCAGCCTCTCCGCCAAGAGCTTTTTGCCATGACCAAGTTATAACATCACATTTTTTATAATCGATAGGCATTGCAAAAACTGCAGAAGTGGCATCACATATTGTAAGGCCCTCTCTGTTGTCTGGTATCCAGTCACCATTAGGGACTTTAATTCCTGACGTAGTTCCATTCCATGTAAAAATCACATCTCTAGAGAAATCAACCTTACTTAAATCTGGCAATTCGCCATAAGGCGCTAAATGAATATTTTTGTCTTCAATTTTTAATTCATTAACTACATCTGAAATCCAATCTCTACCAAAATTTTCCCAAGCAAGAATGTCAACTCCTCTATTGCCGAGTAAACACCACATAGCTGCCTCTAGTGCCCCAGTGTCGGAACCTGGCATAATTCCCACATGATAGTCTTCAGGAAGGCCAAGTATTGATTTAGATTTATTAATTACTTCTTTTAATTTATCTTTGCATTTTGGTGTCCTATGAGATCTACCTAATAAAGCTCCCTCTAAATTATTTATTGACCAATTAGGTCTTTTTGAACAAGGACCACTTGAAAAATTAGGGTTATTTGGTCTGATATCTGGCAAATTCATTAGTTAATTCTCCTGGTTAAATTCATATACAACTAAGCCGTCCAAAGGTTTAGGGTCAAACCATGTTGATTTAGGTGGCATAGTTAATTTATTGTCCGCCACTCTCATGACTTCTTCAATGTGTGAAGGAAAGATTGAGAATGCTACACTGTCATAATTTTCATTTACTTTTTTTTCTAGAGCACTTAATCCATGACAGCCCGCAATAAATCTAATCCTCTCATCATTATTAATATCCTTGATGCCTAATATAGGTATCAAGCAAAAATTATTGATTATATTAATATCCAATAAAGATAAAATATCATTTTCATCAGGAATATTGCCGATAAACTTCAGTGAATACCATTTGCCAAGATGATACATGCCAAATTGTCTATTGCTTTTAGGCTTAAAAGGAACATCACTGATTGTAACTTTAAAATCTTTTTTGAGCTTATCTAAAAAATCACCTTTTGAAAGGCCATTCAGATTTTCAATTACTCTATTGTAATCATATATTTTTGACTGTTCTGCTGGAAAGGCAGCTACCATAACACCATCACAGTTTCTGTTTCGCTCACTTTGAGAGCCATATTTTTTATAATTTTGAGAGATTATATTCATGGCCCCCATCCTATGATGGCCATCTGCAATATATAAAGAGTTTATGGATCTTAGTTGTTTAGAAATTATTTCAATATCATCAGGATCACTTATACACCATAGTTTGTGAAAAGAATGATCGAAAGATTCAAAGTCATAATCTGGTACTAGTGAAGTAAAACTTTCTAATAATTTATTAATTTTATTATCATCGGGGTAAGACATATAAATAGGACCGATTTGAGTTTCAATATTAATCATTTGATCAGCTCTTTCATTCATTCTATTTACTAACGTATTTTCATGACCTTTAATCTTATGGGACAAAAAATCATTAATATCAGCTAAAGCAAGAAATCCTAATTGAGTATGATCTCCTTGTGAGATTTGATAAATATAAAAAGACAACCTATCATCTTGTTTTATAACATCATTTTTTTTCATTTCATTGAAATGATTTTTAGCAGCAAGTAAAGTTTCAGATTCTTTAAGTTGCCCAACAGGATTTAATATTTTTAAATAATTCCAGTAATTTTGATTAGATATTAAATTAATATTTTCTTCAGACAAGTGATCAGTTGAGGGTGCAATTATATTTATAGCTTCCTCATTAAATGGTCTAGTTCCTTTGAATGGTTTTAGTGAAACCATAATGTGATATCTATCTTTTTATCCAAGTGTATTTATACCCTGATAGTTGCTACATTAACATTAATAAAATTCAATCATACCATCAATATAATTGTTTTAGTTTAGCCTTCTTAGGCTTTAATTTCGAGTTCTTGTAATATAGTGAATTAAGTGCTCTGTTAGCTCATGTTGTATATCAGAAATTCTAAGAGTATTGTTTGTTAGATTACACATTTTTGTAACCTTCAAATCACTATATCCACAAGGGTTTATTGACTTATAAGGAGAAAGATCCATATCAATATTGAGACTTAATCCATGATAAGTTCTTCCTTGTTTCACTTTGAGCCCTAATGCTGCAATTTTAGAGTCATTTACATAAACTCCAGGAGCGCCCTTTAAGGTATGTGCTGTAATGTCATAACTTGATAATAATTCAACTAATGATTGCTCGATTATAGTGACCATTTTTTTGATTCCTATGCCGAGTCTTTTTATATCGATGAGACAGTAGATTATTAATTGACCTGGTCCATGATAAGTAATTTGACCACCTCGATCAGTTTGAATAATAGGAATTTGAGTTGCTTTGAGTAGGTGTTCTGGTTTTCCAGAGAGACCTTGCGTGAAAACACTATTATGCTCAAGAGTCCAAAGCTCATCGGGAGTATCAGAATTTCTATTTTCAGTAAAGGATTTCATTTCTTCCCAAGTTTTAACGTAGTCCTGTAGACCTTTTTCTCGAATTTTAATCATAAGAATTCACAAAAGATATGAAACTAATGGACATGTTTGGAGGTCATGGTTGATAGCATCAAGCTGCTTACGACTTGTTGCAATAATTCTTATTGTTATTGAAGAGTATTTTCCTTTAGAACTATTTTTAATGGTAATTTGATTTGTGTGAAGCTTGCCAATGTGACTCTCAATAATTTTACAAACAGTTTTTTTAAACTCGGGCTGACTTAAGCCAAATATCTTAATTGGATAGTCACAAGGGAAATTAAAAATATCTTTATTATTCATACTCACGATAGAAATTTTACCCATTAAAGTTACTCATACATAAACGATAAGAATAAAATATAATTTATAAATAAAACTTAAAAGAGAGTGCCAAAATGATTGATGATTTAACACCTGTGGAATTTAAAAACTATTTAGCTGAGAACGAGGTTGATTTAGTTGATGTAAGAGAGAAATGGGAGATTGATATTTGTAAAATAACTGGCGCTATAAATACCCCTATGAGTCAAATTGCAGAAACATTTATAGAGCTAAACCCTGATCATAACCTTGCTATTTATTGTCATCACGGTATGCGTTCAATGCAAGTTGCTAATTTCTTACTTTCTAAAGGTTTTAAATCTATTGTTAATCTTCAGGGTGGCATTGATGCCTGGTCTAGAGAAATTGATACATCACTAGAGAGATATTAAATATCTCTTAATCGCTATTTTTAGAGTTTAACTGTCTATAATTTAATTAATCTAAAATAATCCATTTCTTATGAACCAAATTGAACAAATGTTTAACCTTCAAAAGCAGTTAAATGATGATACAAATGGTGAAATATGGCTAACTGGGGTCACTAGAGAAAATAGAAAAATATCCTGGTATCAATGCATTTACATGGAAGTTGCAGAGGCAATTGATTCCTTTAATTGGAAGCATTGGAAAAATATCGATAATGAACCAGACTGGTCTAATATTAGAGTAGAGCTAGTAGATATTTGGCATTTTATAATGTCTGAATCAATTCGTATTAATGATGAGAAGTATGCAAATAAATTCCTAGAGCTACAACCAAAAGGTGACTTTGATGTTGATGTTTTGGTTAATTCTTTAGAAAATATGTTAAGCCTCTCAGTCACATCAAGTATTAAGCCAGAAGCTAATAATATACGAGAAATTACTGATATATTTTTTACAATAATATCTCACTTAGATATCAATATAGAGGATTTATATAAGCGATATGTTGTTAAAAATCAATTGAATACCTTTAGACAGAAAAACGGATACAAAGATGGTAGTTATATTAAACTTTGGAATGGTGTTGAAGATAATGTCATTGCATTTAAACTTATGGATAAAAACCCAACTATAACGCCAATTGAGCTCTATAAAAAGTTAGATTTTGAATACTCTCAGCTTTAATAATCTTGAATACCAATTCAATTACTTCACCCATTAAGCTAACTGAGTTCAGTCATGGCGCTGGATGTGGCTGTAAAATCTCCCCAAAATTGTTAAAAGAAATACTAGGAAGTGATCATGACAAGCTAATTGACTCTAACTTGATTGTTGGAAACGAGTCAAATGACGATGCTGCAGTCTATGATCTAGGAGATGGAAGGGCACTTATAAGTACTACAGACTTTTTTATGCCAATCGTTGATGATCCTTTCACCTTTGGAATGATCGCTGGAAGTAATGCATTGAGTGATGTTTATGCTATGGGTGGAAAGCCATTAATGGCAATAGCAATATTTGGTTGGCCTATAAATCTACTGCCTGCAGAATTGGGCTCACAAGTTATTGAAGGCGGCAGAGAGATATGCAGAAGAGCTGGTATTAGTCTGGCTGGTGGTCACAGTATTGATTCTCCTGAACCTATATTTGGTTTATCAGTCTCTGGGATTGTCGAAATTGACAAACTTAAAAGAAATACAAGTGCAAAAATTGGTGATACTATTTTTTTAACAAAACCCATTGGTATAGGGATTTTATCAACAGCTCAAAAAAAGAAATTAGTAACTCCAGATGACCATAATATGGCAGTTAAGCAAATGTGTATGTTGAATGATATAGGTTTAGAAATTGCACAAATTTCTGGTGTAAATGCGATAACTGATGTTACTGGATTTGGTATAGCAGGGCACCTTTTAGAGGTTTGTAGAGGTAGTAATGTAGCTGCAGAGATTTATTTTAATGATCTACCACTATTACCAAATATTCAAAAATATATAGATGATGACTGCATTCCAGGTGGCACTATTAGGAATTACGATAGCTATAGAAGTTCTATTAGCAAGTTATCATCATTTGAGAAGGCTATTATCTGTGATCCACAGACTAGTGGTGGTCTTTTAGTGACAGTTTCAAAGGAGGCTTTGCCAGAATTTGATAAACTCCTTGTCGCCAAAAATATGAATCTTAATCCTATTGGAAAAATTATTAAACCTATCCAAAGCTCTGAAACCATCTTTTTAAGATGAGTGACCGCGAAGAAATTGACGATTTCTCTCTGATTTTTCAAGGGGATACTCCATTGCTAGATATTAGAGCACCTATTGAGTTTGCTAATGGCTCTTTTCCAAGTGTCCTGAATATCCCACTAATGACCGATGATGAACGGCATCTAATAGGGATACGCTATAAAGAAAAAGGTCAAGAATCAGCAATTAAACTAGGCCGTGAGTTAGTAAATGGGCATTTAAAAGAGCAAAGAGTAGGTAATTGGCTGGATTTTGTTAATAAACATCCTTCAGGCGCACTTTATTGTTTTAGAGGTGGATTACGCTCAAAGATAGCTCAAGAGTGGATTTATCAGCAATCAGGCATTTCTTATCCTCGAATTAAAGGCGGTTATAAAGCTTTAAGGTCATTTCTTATTAATGAAATGAGTCGAATTGTAAATGAGAAAATATTTTTAGTTGTCGGTGGTCAAACTGGTTGTGGTAAAACTTTATTATTAAATAAACTTGAAAATAGTATAGATCTTGAAGGTCTCGCTAATCACAGAGGTTCGGCTTTTGGTAATAATGTGACTCCACAACCTAAACAGATCGATTTTGAAAATGCCTTTGCAATTGAGCTCATTAAAAAAGAAATTAATGGTGCCCTTATAATTGAAGATGAAGGAAAAAATATTGGAATGATACATTTACCTGATTCGCTTAAAAATAAAGCTCTTCAGTCAAGTATTGTCATTCTAACTGCGACTCTTGAAGAGCGTTTAGACATAAGTTTGAAGACATATGTCATTGATATGGCTGAAAATTTTTGCTTAATAAGTAATATCTCAGGATTCAACAATTATTCAGATTATTGGAAAAATAGTCTTTTCAAAATTCAAAAAAGATTGGGTGGTTTAAGATATAAATCACTCCTAAATCAACTAAATTTAGCGCTTAAAAGTCATAAAGAAAATAATGATTTACAAAATTATCGTCCTCTTATTGAGTCGCTTTTGGTTGATTATTATGATCCAATGTATGACTACCAGATAAGTAAAAAGAAACAAAGAATTGTTTTTCAAGGTAATTCACAGGATGTTTTAGCTTACTTGGATTGTAATTAATATTTTGCAGTAATCTTTATATCTGTAACTGGCTTTGATTGACAGGCAAGTATTTCACCTTTAGAAAGTGGAACTAGACATTCTTGGTGAGTCACATCACCAGAAATTAGTTTTAAGATGCAACTTCCGCAGTGACCTTGTCTGCAACTATAGTTTACAAGGACATTATTAGCCTCTAGCTCAGTTAATATTGACTCATCGCCATATACATAAAGCGACTCTGTTTTTCCGTTAATATTGTCAACATCAATTCTAAACATTTAATCAATGCCATTACTTATAACTTAAAGTCATTAAAGTCTTGGTCACCAGCATCTATAGTGTTGTCAATGGCACTTACAAGATAGGATGTAATTTCAGTTTCTTGAGGCGCTACTTGGACATTGTCTGAATCTAACCAATGGTTTAGCCAGGGGAGTGGGTTAGTAGTTTGTTGAAAAATAGGCTTCATATTTAAAGCTGACATACGAATATTTGTAATATATTCTAAGTACTGTTTAAGAATTTCAGCATTTAGACCAATCATTGATCCATCTCGAAACAGATATTCAGCCCACTCTTTTTCTTGATTTGCTGCATCTTTAAACATCTGTATAACTTCAGAGTCGCACTCAATAGCAATTGCTTTCATATCTAGATCATCTTTACCATCGCGCATTAAATTGATCATATGTTGAGTGCCAGTCAAGTGTAGAGCTTCATCACGTGCAATTAATTTAATAATTTTTGCATTACCTTCCATGACTTTTCTTTCAGCAAAGGCAAAAGAGCAGGCAAAACTCACATAAAACCGGATGGCCTCTAGTATATTAACAGAAATAATAGTTAAATAAAGTAGGCGCTTTAGAGAATATAGATTTATATCAATTATTTCACCATCTACTTTGTGTTTACCTTCACCATGAAGTAAAAAGGCTTGCGAGTGCTTAATTAATTTATCATAATATTTTGACACACTTGTGGCTCGCTGAATAATTTCATCAGTTTTCATTATTTCATCGAAGACTACTCCGGGCTCGTTCACAATAGCGCGAATAATATGAGTATAGGAGCGAGAGTGTATTGTTTCCGAAAAGGCCCAAGTTTCAATCCAATTTTCAAGTTCAGGCAACGAAACAATTGGCAAAAAAGCTATATTTGGAGATCTGCCTTGCACAGAGTCGAGTAAGATTTGATATTGTAAATTGGAAATAAAAATATGTTTTTCATTGGGAAGTAGCTTTGCAAAATCAATTTTATCCTTTGAAACATCTATTTCTTCGGGTCGCCAAAAGAAAGAAAGCTGTTTTTCTGTTAGCTTTTCAAACATTTCAAATTTTTGTTTATCAAAGCGAGCAACATTAACAGAGTCACCAAAAAACATTGGCTCTACTAAAGTGTCGTTTATTGTTTGATTGAAAATACTATAAGACATATTCAGTTATTAGAGTTTGCATACACCGTCTTCACAATCATCATCACTCGGATTATTAATACTCTGATCATCACTCGCTCCATCTCTTGTTGTATGGTAATAAAGTGTTTTTATGCCGTATTTATAGGCTTTTAGAAGGTCCATTAAGAAGAGCTTCATTGGAACCCTATTTCCTTCAAATTTTGAGGGATCATAGTGAGTATTTGTAGAGATAGATTGGTCGACAAATTTCTGCATAATAGCACAAAGTTGTAAGTAACCCTCGTTATCCTTGATGTCCCATAAAAGTTCATATTTTTTATGCAATTTTTCATACTCTGGAACCACTTGTTTTAAGATTCCATCCTTAGATTGTTTAACGGAAACAAAGCCTCTTGGTGGTTCAATTCCATTCGTAGAATTAGAGATTTGAGATGAGCTTTCACAAGGCATAAGAGCTGTTAAGGTAGAGTTTCTTAGTCCAGAAGCTTTGATATCTTTCCGAAGAGAATCCCAGTCAAGTTCAAGCTTAGTATTACAAAAAACATCAATATCTTTTTTATAGCTATCCACAGGAAGAATACCTTGGGCGTATTGCGTTTCTGAGAAAAGAGGGCATGCACCAAATTCTATTGCAAGTTTATTTGAAGCCTTTAAGGAATAAAATTGCAATGCTTCAAAGGTCTTATGAATCAACTCGTTACCAGAACCATCAGAGTATTTCGCATCATTTTTAGCCAAGTAATAAGCTAAATTTGTCACACCGATACCTAGTGTACGTCGATTATTACTTGTAATCTCTGCAGACTTTAATGGATAGTCTTGATAGTCTAATAAACAATCTAAAGAGCGAACAATGATTTCAGTAATATCTTCAAGTTCGTCTAAGGAGTCCAATGCACCAAGATTAACAGCAGACAGAGTACATAGCGCAACTTCTCCATTTTCATCTTGAACAGAGTAAAGAGGTTTTGTTGGAAGTGTGATTTCCATACAAAGGTTTGATTGCTTAATTGGCGCTAGAGATGGGTTAAAGGCACCATGAGTATTACAATGATCAACGTTTTGCAAGTATATTCGACCAGTATTAGCTCTCTCTTTCATAAATTTTGCAAACAACTCACGAGCATTAATTTTTTCTTTACGGATGGAGTCATCTTTCTCATATTTAAGATACAATTTTTTAAATTCTTTTTGATCAGCAAAGAATGAATCATATAAACCTGGAACATCATTTGGTGAAAACAGTGTAATGTCATCATCTTTTAAGAATCGCTCATACATTAGGCCATTAAATTGAACGCCATAATCTAAATGACGAATTCGATTTTCATCAGTTCCAGTATTATTCTTGAGAACCAATAATCCATCAACCTCTAAGTGCCATAAGGGGTAGAAGAGGGTAGCAGCACCACCTCTAACACCACCTTGAGAGCATGATTTAACAGCAGTATGAAAATGTTTAAAGAAAGGAATACAGCCAGTATGAGTAGCCTCGCCACCTCTTATAGGGCTTCCTAGTGCACGAATTTTACCTGCATTAATACCAATTCCAGCACGTTGAGATACGTATTTAACAATAGCACCTGAAGCAGCACTGATAGAGTCTAAATCATCATCAGTTTCAATTAAAACGCAAGATGAAAATTGACGAGTGGGAGTTCTAACTCCAGCCATAATTGGCGTAGGTAGGGAAATTTTAAAGTTAGATGCTGCATCATAAAAACGTTTAACAAAATCCATTCTTACAGATCCTTTGTACTCTTGGAACAAGCACATACCAACTAACATATAGAGTATTTGAGGTGATTCATAAATATCGCCAGTTACGCGATTTTGAACAAGATATTTTCCTTCAAGTTGCTTCACAGCTGCATATGAAAAGTTCATATCACGCCAATGATCGATGTAATCATTTAGCTCTTTAAACTCTTTAGAATTATATTTTATTAAGATATCCTTATCGTAAATACCTAAATCAGTGAGTTTTTTGACGTGTTTTTCAAGGGGTGGAGGTGTAAAAGACTTAAATGCTTTTTTACGTAAATGAAAAATAGATAATCTAGCAGCTAAATATTGATAATCAGGTACATCAGTAGAAATTAAATCAGCAGCAGATTTGATAATAGTTTCATGAATATCTTCAGTTTTAATACCATCAAAGAAAGCTAATTGTGCGTTAATTTCAACTTGAGAAACCGAGATATTTTGCAAATCTTGAGAGGCCCAATGAACTACTCGGTGAATTTTTTCAAGATCAATAGACTCCTTAGTACCATCTCTCTTAACTACCTTAATATCGTGATCAGCAGCTTTGACTTTAACTGCTTGAATATCTTGATTCAAACCTCTCTCCTTTTTGGGTACTACATTTAGTGTCTCCGCAAATAAATATACACTAAATATAGAATATATTTAAATTAGATTAGGCAAAAACTAAATGCATATGAAGGATAAAGATCTAAGATATTGAAAATTAAGAAAAAAGAAACATAAAAAAAATTCAATAATTATGATTTAAATCTAGAAATAAAAATACCTGAGATAATTAATAATAAAGCTAAAATATTGTACCAAAGGATTGGCTCACCTAAAACTACCGCTCCAAGAAAAAATGCAACAACTGGTATTAAATAATTGATATTAGATAAAAAAGTGGCACCCGCATTATTAATGATAGTGAAATAAATTAAGGCAGCAAATCCAGTAGGAAGAGCACCAAGCAGTAATATACTAAAACTACTAATGAAAGGAATATTATTAAAGTCAATGTAAAAGATATTTGGCCAAATTAGAAAAGACATAAGACTAGCAACTATTAATACACAAGTACTGGAAACAAGAGGGTCGTATGAAGGAAGTCGAGAAGCAATAATTGTATTAATAGAGTATGCACAAGCAGCTGCTAATACCAATAATATACCAAAAATAGTATTGCTGCCGTCGTTAACAGAGGGCCATAATATAAACATAACTCCAGAAAAACCTAAGATGAATCCTAAAACTTTAAAGCGATTTAATCGATCATTAGGAAGAAAAATATGTGCAAGAATTAAGGTTACTAAAGGCATAAATGCCATCAAAAGACCAGCCATGCCTGAAGTAATAGTTAATTGTCCAGTAGCAATAAGCAAATAAGGCAAAATATTTCCGATGACAGCATAAACAACAAAATGAAGCCAGGGAGTAATAGATCTAGGCAGTTGTTTACCATATAAGAAAGAAACACACAACATAACAACAGCACCAATGATTAATCTATAACCAACAATTTGTTCAGGAGAAAAAAATAATAAACTTCTATCAATTAAAAGGAATGACGATCCCCAGACAATAATTAATAATCCTAAAAGTTGATAATTTCTTTTATTTGTATGCATAAACAATCATTTGGGACTAAGAATAAAATTGATACAAATTATTAATATAGTAGGGGGACTAAGCATTATATTCTGCATGTTAACTTTTAATTAACAATAAGAATGAGAAATAGACATTTATTTATATTATTTAACATAATATAAATTATACGAACTAAAAACTAAGAAAAACAAGTAATAAATACATAAAAACAAGGAAAATCAAAGAGTTATATATTGAACTCTAAATTTAACTATATAGCGCTTATTTAAAGGTAATGTATAAAAGGACGTAGAAAATACATAAAGACTTGAATTACAGCAAATTTAGACGTTTACGTTAAAAACACTAAGAAATAGAGTTATATTAAGGAAAAAAGAGAATGTGCGGCAATTAATTATTTCTTCGCCTAACAAATTTATTCGTAAGTCTATATTTTTGAATTGGACTTCTTGGGCTTTCAGGAATTGTTAACTCTAAATAACCATTGTTAACTAATGGGTTGATAATTGCAATTTTAAATTTTGATTTGTTCGATCTTTTTAGGATTGTCATTAATTCATTCGCACTACTTTCATCTTTGCAATTCTTCAGTATTTTAAGATGATCCTTACTTAGTCCCTGCTTAGTCCCATTAGTCTCATTAATACCTTTATTATCGTTAAAAAAGGTTAGTTGTTCTACCTCATGACCAATTTTTTTACTTCTCCTAATGTCCTTAGTCCAATCCTCATTTTGAGATATTTCTGGCGTGTATTGAGCTTCTTCTTTCTTAAAGATTTTTTTAAACATTGGTATTTTATTAATAGTTTCTATTAAATTATATAACTGAATAGTTATCGATTTGTGTTATTGTTTAATTTCTTTATTGTTTTTTGATGAATACATTGTCTTTAAACCAGCCTTTCATCTCCCTTCCATCATCTAAATAGATCATTCTTCCTTTACCATCTCTTTTATTCTTCTTCCATTCGCCTTCATAACGACTACCTTCCCCATATATGTGACCACTTGGATATGTCATTACTCCATAGCCTTCAAGCTTATTTTTCTCAAAATTACCCTTATACTTCCTTCCATCAGGGTAATTCATAATACCTTTACCACTAAGTTCACCCTTTTTAAAGCTGCCTTCATAGCTTTGACCATCTGTTGAGGATAATAAACCGTATCCATCTGGTTTATTATTTTTGAAGTAACCTTTATACTTGTGACCAGTATGAGTTGAATAAATACCTAGCCCTTGCATACATCTTGCTTTCTTTTTATTAAGCAAGCACTCTACAACTTGCCCTTCATACTTGCTACCGTCTGTAAAATTTAGTTTAATGGTATCTAATCCCTCTAGAGAAAAGGAGTTTGTACCAGCATAAGTTATGCTTGATATGGCTAGAAATCCTAATAGGATTGCCCCTTTGATATTAACTGTAAGCCTTAGTAGGCTAGTTCCTTTTAAATTTAATGGGTAAGTATTTGGCTTAAAAACAGTTTTAACCTCTCTGATTCAGCATTATTAAAGAACTTATCTGGATCATTTTCTTCCACAATCTGACCTTCATCCATAAAGATTATTCTATTAGCAACCTTTCTTGCAAAGCCCATTTCGTGGGTTACACAGATCATAGTTATGCCTTCACTTGCTAGTTCTACCATTACATCCAGCACTTCTGAAATCATTTCTGGATCTAGCGCTGAAGTGGGCTCGTCAAAGAGCATTATTTTTGGCGAAGTACATAATGACCTGGCTATAGCAACACGTTGCTGCTGACCTCCACTAAGCTGATTTGGATACTTTTCAGCCTGATCCTTAATCCCTACCCTATCTAAAAGCTTTAAGGCTTTTTCTCTTGCCTCTTGCTTTGTCTCGTTATGAACCCATATAGGCGCTAATGTAAGATTATCTACAATTGTTAAATGTGGAAATAGGTTGAAATGCTGAAAAACCATGGCCACTTCACTTCTAATTTTTCGTATTTTTTGTGCATCGTCAGTTAGCTCTGTTCCTGATACCACTATAGTTCCTTCTTGAAACTTTTCAAGGAAGTTAACACACCGAATTAATGTCGATTTACCACTACCAGAAGGACCACATACTACAATTATTTCGCCTTCTTTAACCTCTAAATCAATATTTTTTAATGCATGGAAGTCACCATACCATTTGTTTAATTTTGATATTTCTATGATGTTTTTTTTATTAGTTTTGCTTTTATCAGTACTCATCTTTATTAGCCTTTTTAATTTGTATTTTCAGTATTGAAACGTAACTCTAGTTTTCTTGAATAGCGAGACATAGAATATAGCATAACCCACATAACTATAGTAACGAATACATATCCTTCAGTTTCCCTTCCCAACCAATAAGGATCAGCAGTTGTCAATCCGACCATTGCTAACATGTCCAATAACCCAATTATTAAGACTAGTGTAGTGTCTTTAAACAGTGATATTGAAGAGCCTACAATATTAGGAATTGAAATTTTTAATGCTTGAGGTAGAACAATTAATGCATTTTTTTGAAAGTAGCTTAGTCCAATTGCATCAGCAGCCTCGTATTGTCCTCTAGGAATTGCCTGGAGCCCTCCTCTAACAACTTCTGCAAAATAGGCTGCCTGAAAGAGTGCTATTCCAACTAAAGCTCTCAAAAGCTTGTCAATACTATTATTACCTGGTTCTAAAAATAGGGGAAGTACAAAAGATGCCATAAATAGGATTGTTATGAGCGGAACTGCGCGAACAAACTCAATAAAAAGTGTCGAGAAAAGTTTAATTACTCTTAATTTTGATTGCCTTCCAAGGGCCAGTACAACTCCTATTGGAAAAGAAACAATGATACCAACTGAGGCAATTACTAAAGTTAAGAGTAATCCACCCCATTGGTGAGTTTCAACAATTGGCAACAGTCCAAATCCACCAGAAATTAAAACGTATGAAACAATTGGGTAAAAAACTATCATTGACAATATCACTCTATTCTTGTATTTATAGTTTTTGATTAATGGAATGATAACAAATAGTGACGCCGTCAATCCAAATACTATATTAGGTCTCCAAGTTTCTGTACGCGGATAAAACCCATAGGTATACATATAGAGTTTTTCATAGATATATGGCCAGCAAGCACCTTCACGTCCACAATTTGTATTAGTTGCCATGGCTTCACTAAATTTAATGTCAAAGCCAAAAAAGTTGATAGTGCCAAAGCTAAAGCTTGCATTAAAAAACATCCAATCCAGTAATGGAGGAATCATTAAGTAAAGAAAATACAATGAAGTCGCTGTAAGGACAGTATTAATCCAGGATGAGAAGAGATTTGTCCTTAACCACAGTATTGCTCCAATTTGAGATATTGGTGGCTTTCTGGTTGCTTGTTGGTCGTATACTGACATAATTATCGCCCTTGAATAGCCATCTTTTTATTGACATAATTGAGCAATAAAGAAATAAACAGTGAGATTACTAGATAAACCAACATTGCCATTCCAAGAATTTCAACTGCTTGACCTACCTGGTTTAGGACAGTACCTCCAAATGTACTCATTAGCTCTGGGTAGCCAATTACTGTAGCTAATGAAGAGTTTTTTGTTAGATTTAGGTATTGATTAATGGTTGGTGGAATTGCTACTCTCAATGCTTGAGGTAAAACAATAAGTTTAAGAGATTGTATTTTAGATAAGCCAATTGCAGAAGCGGCTTCTTTTTGGCCTTTATCCACTGCCTCTATTCCAGACCTTATAGCTTCAGCAATATAAGTTGCTGTATAGACGCTCAAAGCAAAAGTTAATGCTAAAAATTCTGGAACAACAGCCATACCCCCTTTCAGATTAAATTTACCTAGAATTGCAAAGTCAAATTGAAGCGGAGAGCCAGACAATAAATAAACAATTATTGGTAATCCAATCACTAATGACAAAGTAATTGGCCAGGTACTTGTATGAACCCCTGTCAGTTCATGTTTTTTCTTATAAAAGCGTTTAACAAAATAAGTAGCGATAATTCCAATGATGAAAGCTAAAACTACAAATAAAAAGCCCTCTTCGGGGATTGGTTTAGGTAAATATAAGCCTCTCTGATTAAGAAATGCAAGATCAAAAAATGAAAAGCTTTGCTTTGGATTCGGGAAAACGTTGATAAATAAGTTGTACCAAAATAGAATTTGTAAAAGAATAGGAATATTCCTAAAGAGTTCAATATATCCACCTGCTAATTTTGAAATCAGGTAATTATTAGAAAGTCTAGCAATACCTATTAAGAGACCTATTAATGTCGACAATATTATGCCAATAAAGGCAACAACTAGAGTGTTAATGAGTCCTACATAAAAAACACTTAAATTCGGGGACTCTGGGGTGTAGTCAACTACATAGTTTCCAAGAAAAGGCAAGATATCAAAGCCAGCCCTATTTTTTAGAAACGAAAAGCCTGTATGTATTCCTCTTGCTTCAATATTTTCAAATAGGTTGCCAATTGCTGTATAAAAAAGTCCTATTACAATTAATAAAGTAGCGATTTGAAAGAAAAAAGCTCTCGCTTCATTGTTATAAAGTAGATTGCGAAAGTTAAATCCTCTGTGTTGAGACTGGCCTAAGGAATCGAGGATAATTTTTTTCATTTATGGTCTTTAAATTTGAATATGAATATTTTAATGAATATAGAGTTTAAGGGTTTGAAAAAAAACAAAAAAAACCAGCCTGATAAAGTATATCAGGCTGGTTTAAGTTTTAACTAGATAATTGCTTATCTAAATGGAGCTGAGTATAGAATACCACCATCTGACCATAGTGCGTTAACACCACGAGCAATACCAATTGGTGTATTAAGACCAATGTTGCGCTCAAAGCTTTCAGAGTAGTTACCTACTTGCTTGATGATCTGGTAAGTCCAGTCTGAATTCAAACCAACATACTCATGAGTGCTTCCAGAACGACCCATTAAGCGCTCACGCTCAGGGTTATTAGAAACATCATCAACAGTTGCACTAGTAACACCAATCTCTTCAGCAGTAATCATTGCGTTAAGAGACCATCTTACGATGTTAAACCATGCATCGTCACCTTGACGAACAACAGGACCTAGAGGCTCTTTAGAAATAATTTCTGGCAATACAACGTGCTCAGAAGGATCGTTAGAACCTGCACGCATTGAATATAATCCAGATGCATCAGTTGTAAGAACGTCACAACGGCCAGCTTCATAGTTAGATAGAGTTTGAGCATTCGTATCAGAAACAACAGAGTTGTAGTCGATACCATTTGATTTACCCCAGTCAGCTAAGTTTAACTCAGTAGTTGTACCAGCCTGAATACAAACAGCCGCACCACCTAACTCCAGAGCGCTAGAAATACCTAGAGAAGACTTAACCATAAAGCCTTGTCCATCATAGTAGTTAACACCAGCAAAGTTAAGACCTAGTGAAGCGTCACGAGTAATTGTCCAAGTAGTGTTTCTAGACAACATATCGATTTCACCTGATTGAAGCGCAGTGAATCTTTCTTTAGCAGTTAATGGTACAAACTTAACTTTTGTTGCATCGCCAAGTGTTGCAGCTGCAACAGCACGACAAACGTCAACGTCAATACCAGTCCATGTACCAGAAGAGTCAGCTGATGAAAATCCAGCTAGTCCTTTAGATACGCCACATGATACGTGACCTTTTGCCTGAACATCGCTCAAAGTAGAAGCCTGTACACCTAGTGCACCTACAACTAACAATGAAGCAGCAGTCAATTTTAGTAATTGTTTCATATATATCTCCTTAATGAGTTTCAAAGTATATCAATCCTTCACAAATAAATGAGGATTACAGAAATTTTATCACTACTTTGATGACTTGATGCTTATATTTAAATAAAAATAGAAATCAATTCACCCTTCTCTCACTTAGTAAATACAGTTATGCATATAAAAATAGAGCGGTTTAAACTGTATTTTTTGATAAATAAAAATTGAATTAAATTCAACTAATACAATTCATCCTGGATTAGATATTTAGATTAATTTACTCCATAAAACAAGATCAGAAGATTAATTTTTCAAAAAATAAATTTATAAAAAAATAATATAAATCAATAACTTATAACTTTAATAGTTATTAATTACATCTATTTTTATTAATGGTATAAAATAACTATAGTTATTAATTACCTATAGTGGTATAAAATAACTAATATATACTTAAATTAACAATACATGATGAATAAAAAAACAACTGAATACCTTGCTCTAGTGCGCCAAAAAACGGGTTTTTCTGACTATAAAATTGCTCAAAAATATGATATTAATCAATCAAATCTAAGTAAATATAGCTCTGGTAAGGCCGCTTTAAGTGAAACACATGCTTGGTTATTCGCTAATATCCTTGATATTGACCCAGCTGAAGTAGTTGCTAATACTAAATACGAGCACGCAATTAATACTGGTAATAATACGAAGGCTATATTTTGGCAAGAACAGCTTAATAAGATATTTTCTGATATAGAGCCTATCAAAATTCAAATAGCTCAATTTAATGCTATTGTTGGCGATATTGAATCAAATGCACAAAAAATGTTAAATTTGATTCATGATGCTGCTGATTTAGGAGCGCATTTAATAGTTTTTCCTGAATTAGCACTTACTGGATACCCACCTGAAGATCTTTTATTCCGTGATGGATTTATTAACCAAGTCAATGAACAGATTGATTTTCTTTGTAAATCAGCACCTTCTTCTATTAGTGTTTTGTTTGGAGCTCCTAATAAAACTAATGATTCTCTTTTTAATAGTGCTTACTGTATTCAAAAAAATCAAATTATTCACATTTACAATAAACAGGAATTACCTAATTATGGTGTTTTTGATGAAAAACGTTATTTCTCACCTGGTGATGAATCTTTTGTATTTGAGTGTCAGAAAACTAAAATTGGTGTTTTAATTTGTGAAGATCAATGGGTTGAAGAGCCTATTTCACAGCTTTGTCAATACAATGTTGATATAGTTATATCAATTAATGCATCACCTTTTCAATCGGAAAAGCATAATGAGCGATTAGAGATATGCAAGAATTACGCTTCAACATTCGATATTTCGTTTATTTACGTTAATATGGTTGGAGGTCAAGACGAAGTAGTTTTTGATGGAAACTCTTTTGTAGTTAACGAAAATGGAGAAATTACTCTGCAACTACCTGAGTTTGAAGAACTTAATTGTCTTCATACTAGCTCTATTCAATTGATGGGCTCTCCTAGTGAAGAGAAATCTATATATTCTGCACTAGTCTTAGCTACACGTGATTACATTCAAAAAAACTCTTTTAATGGTGCTTTAATTGGCTTATCAGGTGGAATTGATTCTGCTTTAACGCTTGCAGTTGCAGTGGATGCAATTGGTGCTGATAATGTTCATGCAGTGATGATGCCCTATGAGTTTACATCTAATATGAGTCTTGAAGATTCGAAATTACAAGCTCAAAGCCAAGGAGTACAATTTTCAAGTATCGATATTCATACTATGGTTGATTCTTTCAATTTGTCATTAAAAGACCTTTTTGAGAATACTTCTTTAGACTCTACTGAAGAAAATATCCAAGCCAGAGTTCGAGGAACACTACTTATGGCGTTATCTAATAAATATCATAAAATTGTCCTAGCAACAGGAAATAAGTCTGAAATGGCTGTTGGCTATGCCACACTGTACGGTGATATGTGTGGAGGGTTTGCACCACTTAAGGATATTTCGAAAACTATGGTATATAAGCTTTCGAACTATAGAAACTCAATATCAAAAGTTATCCCAGAGCGTGTCATTACGCGCCCTCCTTCTGCCGAACTTGCTCCTAATCAAGTTGATCAAGATACACTGCCTTCTTACGATGTTTTGGATGATATTTTGACACGATTTGTTGAAATGAAACAATCTGTTAGCAAAATTATTGAGCAAGGCCATAATTCTGAAGTTGTTAACAAAGTAACTTCAATGATTCTTAAAAATGAATACAAGCGGCGTCAGTCAGCTCCGGGACCAAAAGTAAGTAGCAATGCTTTCGGTAAGGAAAGGAGATACCCTATGACATCAAAGTTTTTGCCTTAAAGATTTAATTATTAAACACTTTAACTAATCCAGCAGCTTTATGCTTAGTCTCAGCTAGTTCCTTGTCTGGGATTGAGTCGTATACAATTCCGGCACCTGCCCGAAAAGTTAATGTATTTTCTTGATGAATAAAGCTACGAATGAGGATGTTAAAGTCCATTTTTCCATTTTGACTTAAATACCCTACTGATCCTGTATAGGCTGATCTAGGCATCTGTTCTAGCTCGCTAATTATTTGCATGCAGCGTACCTTAGGACATCCAGTGATTGTTCCTCCAGGAAAAAGAGCTCTAACAATTTCACTTACACCCACATCTTTTCTTAGTTTGCCTTTGATATTTGACACAATATGATGTACATAAGGATAAGTTTCTAGTGTCATAACCTCATTAACAAAGACACTCCCATACTCACATACCCTACCCATATCATTTCTTTCAAGATCAAGCAGCATTACGTGTTCAGCTATTTCTTTTGGATGACTTATTAGATTCTCCTTTTGAGTGTCATCTTCAGAGCCTTTTCCCCTAGGGTGTGTGCCCGCAATAGGTCTTGTTTGTAAGACACCATCATTGACACTAAAAAGTCTTTCTGGAGATGATGAAATTATGCTGAAATTTTCATATTGAATTAGCGCTGAAAAAGGAGCTGGATTAGCATTTTTTAAGGCAGAATAGATTGTTGTTGAATTTATTTTTTCACTAAGTTTATATTGCCATTGTCTCGATAGATTAACCTGAAAAACGTCACCAGCAACAATATAATCTAAGCAAGCCTTTACTCCATCAGTAAATTTTTCTTGGTTTTCTTCTGATAACTTTCCTTCTATGGCTTTTTTAGGTATCGGTTTGGTAAGTTTAATATCTGATAATATTGAATTAATGCGATCTTCATTACCATCTTGATCAATAAGATATGTCTTGTCTAGCTGATGATCGATAATGATAGCAGAGGGTATTTTTACTGCATAAGCAATTGGAAGATTAGATCTATAAACCTCACAAGACAAGGAAGGCTCAATTTGCCCTATTAATTCATACGAGAGATAGACAAACCACCCGCCAACAAAAGGCAGATCAGAATTTAAATTATTTGGTTTAAATTGATTTTTTAGTTCATTTAAAAAGTCAAAGTCAGAAAAGCTATTAAGAATAATACTTTCACCTGGAAAAGCAAACAATATTGAGTATCTATTGAAGTCGTTATGATTTACACTTTCAAGTAAAAAAGGATATCTTTCACTATTTAGATAACAAAAAGAAGCTAGATCAACTTTTTGTATTTCTAGAATTTTCACTTATTTAAAGATCTTCTAGTAATTGAATGGCTTTTTTAATTAAAGTATGCTCTGGATACTCTTCAATCATCTTTGATAATAATAGTTTTGTTTCATTAATTTCTTTAAGCTCAATAAGGACTCGTGACAATTCATATAAAGAGTCAGCATATTTTGGGTGATTGGTGTGACTAGATTGAAAGTCTAGATAGGATTTTTTAGAATCTATGTATGCTTCACTTCGAGAGTATGCTCTTCCGAGCCATAATTTTGAATCTGCTACGTTTTCTAAGTTTGGAAAATTCTCCAAGTAGTTTATGAATAACTCTATAGCTTTTTCATAGTCTCCAAGTACAAATTGACTTTTTCCATCAGAATATAGTTTGAATGCATTTTTTTCTACATCTGTTTTAAGTATTACTTCTTCTTTTTTGTTTTCAGTAGAGTTTAATTCGATTATTTCAAACAATTTAGCTATTTCTTCAGAATTTCGCCTTTGTACCTCCTTAAGAATTTCATTCTCTTCTTTTAGAGAAAGAATCTCGTTATTAAGGGATTTGACTTCTTTATTAATTTTAAAGAATGCCATTTCAAGGTCTAAACCTTCATCTGCATTTATTTCAAGCACAGAAAACATGCAGAACATTGATAAAATAAATTTAAGCAGAGTCTTTTTCATCAGACGAAACAGCTTATAAATAAAAAAAGAATTTAACGTAATTTGTCTCTAGTAATAAGAGAATTCTACTCGACGATTCTTTTCCCAGGCTTCTTCGTTGCTACCAGTTAAGATAGGCTGTTCTTCTCCATAACTTACTACTACAATCCTATCTTCAAGATTGTAAAGCCCTAAAACTTCTTTAACGTTAAGTGCACGATTTTCACCAAGTGCTAGATTATATTCACGAGTACCCCTTTCATCTGCGTGTCCCTCTAATCGAAGGTTAAAAGATGGGTTGCTTTGCATAAAATTGGCATGTTGAATAATTATTCTGGTTGCTACCTCGTCTATTTCAGAGTCGTCATAAGAAAAATAAAGAGTTGACGTAATTCCAGCATTCTCAAGTAGTAAAGCAGCCAGCTTAGTTTCCTCAGCACCCTCTCGTAGAGCTTCTATGACTTCATCTTTATTTTGAATATTACCGTCTTCGTCTAAAATTATTAGATTATCTGTTAGTGCTTTAATCACTTCATCTCTATTTTGAAGGTTGCCATCAGCATCTAGAACTAAAGTATCTTCCATGCCTTTTTCTTTTGCTATCTCGATTAACTCATCGTTAGATAACGACTTAAGTTCTCCTGAAACTACAACACTATCCATTCCTTTCTCTTCAGCTCTTTCAATTAGAGCATCGTTTGATAATGATTGGAGTTCCTGAGTGGCATTGTCTAATAAAGCTTCAGCTTCAAGGAGTGCATTTATTATTTCATCTCTGTTCTGAAGATTTCCATCAGCGTCAATCTTTAGCATGTCTTCCAAGCCTTTTTCTTTAGCAATCTCAATAAGCTCATCATTACTCAAAACTTCTAACTCTTCAAATGTAAAGCCAGCACTATCATCGTACGCAACAAAAATTTCCTCACTTAGGTCAGTGACCTCTGTTGGCGAATCAGATGGGTTAATTAGATCTAGAAACTTATCACCTAGCTCAGAAATACTAGTGGCAGCACAAGAACTTAAAAAAATCACACTTGATAATAATAGAATTTTTTTTGACATTTTTATTTCCTTAATTAGAATAATTTGACCAACTTGGTTCTCGGACTTCGCCTTCTTTTTGCATAAGCTCAACAGTCTGATTGTTATGAAGAGAAATTATAGACAATATTCCCTTGTTGTCTCGATTAGTTGAATAAATAATCATACCACCATTTGGAGAAAAATATGGTGACTCATCTGATTTATTTTGGGTCAATACTGTTAAATCTCTTGAGGCTATATCAAGCAAAGCTAGCCTATAATCTTTACCAACACGATGAATTAATGCAAGATCTTTGCCATCAGGAGAGTACACAGGTTTTGCATTGTAACGACCTTCAAAGGTTGCACGAGAAATTTTTCCTGACTTAAGATTTTTGATATACACTTGAACCTGTCCAGTTCTATTAGAGGTAAAGGCAATACTTTTTCCATCAGGTGAGAAATTAGCTTCAGTATCAATAGCAATATTTGTGGTTAACCTTTTGAGTTTTTTAGAGTCAAAATTATATAAATAAACATCTTTATTCCCATCTTTAGAGAGGGTTAAAGCAAGACTTTTTCCATTTGGGT
>ENA-ORCY01000313-ORCY01000313.1-marine-metagenome-genome-assembly--contig:-NODE-313-length-31394-cov-4.500112_pt1 | contig 31394 bp, 23 predicted proteins | sample MGYA00248634_ERZ508507 | MGnify/ENA primary metagenome ERZ508507 (study PRJEB26178, sample SAMN06266269) | marine metagenome | isolation source: Columbia River Estuary | place: USA:Columbia River Estuary... | reverse complement strand
CGGTGGAAGAGTTATTTCAAAATTAGCAGATTTAAAACCTAACATGATAGAAAAACTAGTTTACGTTTCTGCTTCAAGTTTTAATAGTCATGAAAATAATGTAAATAAAAGTGTATCAAAAGAAGAGGTAAATGCCTTTATTAAAAATAGATATCCTACAATATCATCTGGGCAACTATCCGATTTTAAATATCCTGAAAACTATCCTCTTTGGGATGACAAGTATGAGGAATTATTAAAATTTAAAGGTTTTGCGAGAGCTTTAATTTCTACTGTTAAAAATCACAAGAATTTAGATTTAGAGAATAAGGAAATTAGTGATTCGAATAAAAAAGTATATACTATTTGGGGGGATAGTGATTCGGTAGTTATTTTCAATGATATAAAAGGAAAATTAAATAAGCTTCTTCCGAATAGATTTGAATATACTGTACCTAATTCTGGTCATCTCCCCCATATTGAAAATCAAAGTGATTTTGAAAAGTATTTATTTGAAGTAGTTTTAAAATAATAATTTATTCGGGAAATAGTGAGGGGTTTTTCTGTTTAATTAAATAACCATTTTTTCTAATATAATCTGGATAATTAAGCTCTTTTATAATAATACCAGTATTACTTTCCAACCAGTCCGCTACTAAATGTCTGTGACAAAATTTAGTTTTAGCACAATTACACATTAAAATAGGTTCTAATCCGGCCGTAAGTAAATTAATATGTTCTAAAACATTACTAGCATTTAACTCAGAAAGCATCTCATTATATTCCGAAACAAATTTTTCTTCCGTTATTTTTTTTCTCTTAAAATTATCTAATAGTCTAAAATTCGGAGCCAAAGCTTTATATTCAAACATAATATCAGAGGAGTTTGATGGAAATAATGAAATGGAAACCCCTCCTTCAATTTCTGAATTCTTTAATATGTTAAAGCTTGCTGTTTTGATAAAAATAATTTAAATGAATTTAAATAAATTAATCAAATTCTCAAAAAAAATATATTATTCATAGAAGAATCTTATTATATGTAGTAGAATTTCCAAAAAAAAGATAATTTTTAACACTAAAAATTTTTATTCTTAACATTATTTTAACATATTTGTTGTAAATCAAATAATTATATATGAAAAAACTAAACTTTTTGATGACATTATCTCTTATGTTAGTGTCATTCTGGGGATTTAGTCAGCAAGTTATCATTACTGGTAGTGTAGCTGATGACAGTAGTCTTGCTCTCCCTGGAGCAACAGTTATAGTTGAGGGCACCTCTAACGGTGTTACAACTGATTTTGACGGAAATTATTCAATTACTGCAAGTGTTGGAGACGTATTAGTCTTTAGCTATGTAGGTTTTGAAACTAAGACCGTTACTGTTGGAAAAGACACAACAATTAACATTTTACTTAATTCAAGTAATGAACTTGATGAAGTTGTTGTTACTGGTATTACGACAAGAAATTTAAAACGATCAACTAGTAGTACAGTTGTAGTTGATGCTGCCCAAATTGAAGGTGTGGCAATGACATCACCTGACGCTGCTCTTCAAGGTAGAGTTGCTGGTCTGAGAGTTGTTTCTCAATCTGGAACACCTGGATCACCAACTTCTATTAGAATTAGAGGTGAAGGATCTATTTCAGGTACAAATTCACCATTATTTGTAATTGATGGAGTTCCTGTTGTAAATGGATCTTACAGTCCACTGACTAATGACTTAGGTGTTTTATCAATGATAAATCCTTCGGATATTGAAAGTATTACTGTACTTAAAGATGCTTCTGCTACTGCTCCCTATGGAGCAAGAGGTTCTAATGGTGTAATTGTTATTACTACCAAATCTGGTTCTGCCGGTGAGGTACAATACCAAGTTACATCTAACTATGGTTTCCAAAACTATGCAATGGACGAACGTCCAATGCTTACTGGTAATCAAAGATTAGAATTAGGAGCTGAAACTTTAATTAACGATTATGGATTTACTAAAGAAAATGCTACAAACTATGCTTTAGCTAACTTTCCAGGAGCTGCTGCATGGGATGCTGGTGGAAGAGTTGATGGTAACTGGGATGATGCTGTAAAAGTTAAAGATGCTCCTGATGCTGTTTATAATTTCTCTGCTTCAGGTGGAAATGCAACTGAAAACTTCAGACTATCTCTTGGACACAGAAAAACTATGGGTACATCAATTGGTGTTGAATACGAAAGTGTTAGTGGTTCTTTTGATTACAAGAAAAAAGCTGGAAAAGTAGATATAGTTACAAGTGTTAGAGTTTCTAATGCGATACAAGAAGGTCAATTGGAAGGTAGTTCATATTTTGCTGCTCCTCAAATGACTAGAATTTTTATGTCTCCTTATCAACAGATTTATAATGCCGATGGTAATTTAAACACTAGTTTATCAACAAGTGTTTTTAATACTGTTTATTTAGCTGAAAATAATATCAGTAAATTGGATGGAACAAGAGCATTATCAAATACTGCTATGACTTATGCTATTTCTGATAATTTAAAATTTCAAACTAGATATTCTTTGGATTATAATCTTACTAATTCACACAGATACCAAAATGCTGTTCATGGTGGTGGAGTTGGTGATAACGGATATGCTTACCAATCAACTGGTAGATCGTTTACTTGGGCTTTTACTAATCAATTGAAATGGGATAAAACATTTAACGATGTTCATTATGTTTCAGCACTTGGTCAAATGAGTTTTCAAAAACAGAAATATGACTTTTTAAGCTCTTCAGGTGAAAACGTTGCTACAGATAACCTAATATATGTATCTAGTTTTCAAACTAACCAATCTGCTTCAGGTTCATTTAGCGACTGGAAAGAACTTGGTTATCTAGGTCTTTTAAACTATTCATATGATGATAAGTATATTGTAGATCTTTCATACAGATATGACGGATCTTCAAGATTTGCTATGGATTATAGATTTGGATCATTCTGGTCTGCTGCTGTTGCTTGGAACCTTACTGAAGAAGATTTTCTTGCAGATAGTGATATTGTAAACAGCTTAAAACTTAGAGCTTCTTTGGGTGAAACTGGAAACAATAATGTAGGACTTAACTCTTATCAGTCATTATTTAGCTATGGAGGATCTTACGATGATAATGGAGCTGTTTCACCAGGTTCATTTGGTAATGCTATACTAACGTGGGAAAAACAAGCTCAATACGATATAGGACTTGATTTTAGTTTATTAGACAATAGAGTTTCTGGTTCTATAGTTGCTTTTAATAAGAAAACAAGTGATTTACTTCAAAGTGTTCCTCTTTCATTAACTAGTGGTCATTCAGCTCAATCTCAGAATATTGGAGAAGTTGAAAACAAAGGAATTGAAATTGAACTTTCTTCTGATGTTATAAGAACTGATAACTTCACTTGGTCTATTTATTCAAACTATGCAACTCTAGACAATAAGGTTACTAAACTAGCTAAAGATGCTGAAGGAAATGATCTTAATTTAGATGGTGGATACAATAGAGTTAGAGTTGGCGAAGAACTTAGAGGATGGTATTTAAGACAATGGGCTGGTGTAAATTCAGATACTGGTAACCCAATGTATTATAAAGGTGGTGAAGATAATGATATGACAATAGTTGATGCCTTAAATTCTGCAGACCAAACTAAAGTTGGAAATAGATTACCAACTTATTCTGGTGGTTTAGGAACTAGAGTTAACTGGGGAGGTTTTTATGCTGATGCAAACTTTTACTTCTCTGGAGGAAACAAAATCTATGAAAGATGGAACTGGTATTCACAATCAACTGGACTACTATCTACATATTACTACCAAGGTGCTGCGTCTCTTATGGACAGATGGCAAAAACCTGGTGATATAACAAATGTACCGAGAATGAGATACAGCACAAGTACAAGTGGAACAGGATCTGGTAATTCAACTAGATTTTTATATGATGGTGATTACGTAAGACTTAGAGATCTTGTAATTGGTTATAACATTAATAGTTCTGCTGCTGAAAGCTTAGGTTTTGATTCTATAGCACTTAATGTTAAAGGAACAAACCTTTGGACATGGGTAAAAGACGATGATCTTCAAGTTGATCCTGAAGTTGCTTTTAGTGGAAGTTGGGAAATTTATACTCCTATCTTAAAGTCAATCTCAGTAGGTCTAAATTTAAAATTTTAATAATATGAAAAATATATATAGATACTTATTAATTTTTACCGCATCTGCTCTAGTAGTTTCATGTGGTGAAAGCGATCTAGAACCAACACTGGCTTTAGATAAAGATTTAGATAGTGGTATAAACTCTGCTGCTGATTTAGGTTTTGTTTTAAATAGTGCTTACGACAGAATGAGTGTGTCAGGGTATTATGGAAGAAATTCTATTATTATGGGTGATGTCAGAACTGACAATGCCTATTCTAATATGAATTCTGGTAGATTTGCTGATTCTGACATGGATTACAGTTCAAATGGTGCTGGTCCTTGGAGTTCAATTTATGGTGTGATTGCTATTACTAATATTGTAATTAATGCAGACACTTCAAATTTAACAGGGAGTGCAGCTCAAATCACACACATTCAAGGTCAAGCTCACGCTTTAAGAGCTTTAGCGCATTTTGACCTACTTCAAGACTATGGTCAACATTTTATCACTGGTCAAGGTGGAGCTAGCTCATTAGGAATTCCATACGTGAAAACGTATAAAGACCCTGCTAATTTAACACCAGCCAGAGGAACAGTTGTTTCTAATATTGGTGATATTGCTGCAGATTTAACTAGTGCTATTGGCATGATGGACGATTCATTTAACACATCAACAAGTTATATGTCCAAAGCAGGTGCTTATGCAATACTTGCAAGAGCAACTTTATACGCTGGTTCTGTTGATCCTAGTTTATATGCAACTGCTGATTCAGCAGCTAAATGGGTAATCGCAAATTCTGGAGCTTCTCCAGTAAGCGCAGCTGGTTTTGCTTCTTCATACACAACTGATAATGCATCTAATTCTATATTTGAATTAGCTTTTTCAGGGACTGACAGTAGAGGTATAAACGGAATCGCTTACATTTTAAGAGGAACTTCATATGGTGATGTTAGGATATTAACTGGTGAAGGAACAAATCCTGATCTTTTGGATATATATGGTGTGGATGATGTTAGGGGAGCTGCGGATATGATAGGTACAGCTCAGGGTTATCCAACAATGCTTGGTAAATTCCCTAGCATGAACGGATCTGATAATGTAACACTTTTCAGAGTTGAAGAGATGCATTTAATTGCAGCAGAAACTAGTCTAAGAGCTGGAAATACTGCTGATGCGCTTTCATATCTTAATAATATTCCTGCAATTAGAGGACTTGGTGCTGGATACTATGCTTCTGCTACTTTAGAAAATATTCTTGAGGAACGAAGAAAAGAATTTGCATTTGAGGGCCTTAGATTCCATGATTTATCAAGAATGGGAATGGATATGCCACAAATTGATTCATTTAAGCAATTAAATGATGATTTGACTGGAACTCCTCCAACATACGGATCTCACAGATATGCATATCCAATTGCTCTTGCAGAGAGAAATGCTAATCCTAACATGGTTCAAAATTACGGATACTAATATCTAATTAACCAAAGATATACACATAAAAAACCCGCTTTATTGCGGGTTTTTTTATTTTTAAAATGGGAATTACAGAAATTACATACATATGGATTTTAATAGCTGTAATTATATTACCTATTAACTTAATCTTTAAAGCTCCATATGGGAAACATTCAACTAAAAAATGGGGTAAATCTATAGATAACAAAACAGGTTGGATTCTAATGGAGTTTCCAGCACTAATTACTTGTCCATTGGTTTATTTTGTAATGATTGAAGAAATAAATTTAAGTGGAGTTTTTATTGTGTTATGGATTATTCACTATTTTAATCGTACAATAATATATCCTTTAAGGATAAAAACAAAAGGAAAAAAAATTCCTATAGCTATAGTAAGCTCAGCATTCTTCTTTAATTTAGTAAACGGAGTTTTAAATGGATATTTTATAACATTAATCCAATTTGAATCTATTTCTTTTTTCTATTTAATTTCAGGTTTATTAGTATTTATTATCGGTTTTTATTTAAATATTTCCTCTGATAATACACTTATTAAATTAAGAACAAATCAAAAAGGATATGTTATACCTAATGGTGGGCTGTTTAATTATGTTTCATGCCCTAATTTTTTTGGAGAAATAATTGAGTGGCTTGGTTTTGCAATAATGACACTAAATCTTGGTTCTTTATCATTTTTAATATGGACAATTTGCAACCTAATTCCTAGATCAAAAGCTCATCACAAATGGTATCAAGAAAATTTTAAAAATTATCCAAAAAAAAGAAAAGCCGTTATCCCCTATTTGCTGTAAATTAAAATTTTACTGAATAAATAAAATATATTACTATTAAAGCAAAAACTGCTGCAAAGAAAACTGCACCAGCCGCAATATCTTTTATAAATCCGATTTTTTTATTAAAATCAGGATGAATAAAATCTGCTAATTTCTCAATAGCTGTATTTAAAGATTCAGCACAAAGAACTAGACATATTGCAAGTATTTGAAATAACCATTCAATATCAGAAATTTCAAAATAAAACCCAGCTATTATAAACAATAGAGCAATAATAGATTGTGCCTGAATTGAATGTTCAGTTTTTAACAATAAAAAAGCACCTTTAATTGAATAAAAAATTGCTTTAGTTCTTCCTGTTATGAATTTCAACATAATAATTAATAGACTGCTAATATAAAATTAATTTGAGACAAAATATTTCACCAATTACTTGGTATGGTTATTGGACTAAGTTAAATATGAAAAAATATATTCTTCTTCTATTTCTAACTAATCTTAGTTTTAGCTATTCTCAAATCAACCCTAAAGATGTTGAAATAGTAAGAGACAGCTTTGGAGTTCCTCATATATATGGAAAAACTGATGCAGATGTTGCTTATGGTCTAGCCTGGAGTCACGCAGAAGATGATTTTAAAACTATTCAACAGGGCTATTTAGCAGGAAATGGATTACTTAGTAAACATATTGGTATTAATGGAGCTGGTGCAGATTTTTTAACTCAACTCATTGAATCTAAAGAAACCGTAGATAAGTTGTTTGGTACTCTAGATCCTGATTTTGTTAAAATCATAGAAGCCTATTCACAGGGATTAAATAAATATGCAGAAACACATCCTAACGAAATATTGGAAAAGAAATTATTTCCAATTACCCCTAAGAAAATGACTGCATATTCTTTTCTTCAACTTTTTATAGCCAACGAAGCTGATAAATTAGTATTATCAATTATAAACAATAAAGTTCCAAGAGAAAACCCATTTATAGATGATATAAAGGGGTCTAATACGTTTGCTTTTAATTCAAATAAGACTGGAAACAATGAGACTTACTTAGCTATTAATACTCATCAACCACTTGATGGGCCAACATCTTGGTACGAAGCTCATTTGATAAGCGAAGAAGGTACTAACATCATTGGAGCTACATTCGCTGGAGCACCATGTTTATTAATTGGTGCAAATGAAAATTTAGGCTGGGCGCATACAGTAAATTATCCAGACAAAGCTGATATTTTTGAGTTAGAAATGCATCCAACTAAAAAGCTAACCTATATCGTTGACGGAAAAGAATTAAAACTTGAAAAGAAAAAAGCTTCTGTTTATGTTAAAGTTTTAGGAATTGATATTAAGGTTAAAAGAAAGTTTTACAAAAGTATATTTGGACCAACTCTAAAAAATGAATCTGGATATTACTCAGTTCGTACCCCTTCCCTGTTTAATATTAAAGCTCTCCAACAGTGGTGGAAAATGAATAAAGCAAATTCTTTTGAAGAATTTTACGAGATATTAAAAAATAGAAATCTACCTGGATATAATATTGGTTACGCTGATAATCAAGGAAACATATTTTATATTTCAAATGGAATAATTCCTGTTAGAAATGAAGAATTTAATTGGAGAAATGTAGTCCCTGGTAATACTAGAAAAAATCTTTGGACAGAATATTATAAAATTGAAGATCTTCCTCAAGTTTTAAATCCAAATTCTGGCTTTATTTATAACGCAAATCACAGTCCTTTTAAATCAACTTCAATTGATGAAAATCCAAAAGAAAATGATTTTTCTAAGACAATGGGTTTCCCTACATATGACAACAACAGAAGTACTAGATTATTTAATTTAATAAATTCATACGATAAAATAGATTATTCCACATTTAAAAAAATAAAATACGATCGAACATTTCCAACGCCTTTTAATTATAATTACATTGATTTAAATTTATTATTTGATTTAGATCCAAATGATTATCCTGAACTAAAAAATTTAATAACAGCAATTCAAGATTGGGACAGATCAACTGATGCAGATTCATATGGAGCTGGATCATATGCAGTTTTTTATTATTTATTTGGTAAAAAATATTTCAAATTACTTCCTAAAGATAAGATAGCAACCAAACAGATGATTATTGCTTGTTTAAGAGATACCAAACAAAAAATGATTAAAGATTTTGGTTCCATTAATGTTAAACTTGGTGACTTTCAAAAACTTGTTAGAGGAAATAAAGAAATTCCAATATATGGCCTTCCAGATGTTTTAACTGCAATGAGAGGAGTCGATCATAAAGATGGGAAAATAAAAGTAACTCATGGTGAGTCATATATTGAACTAGTAAAATTTAGTAAAAATAAAACTGAAGTTGAATCAGTAATTTCATACGGAAGTAGTGATCATGAAAATTCAGTTCATTATTCAGACCAAATGGACATGTATTCAAAATTTCAAACTAAAAAAATGACATTTGATAAAAATGTAGTTTATAAAAATGCTAAGAAAATATATCATCCAAATTAAAAATCTTGTATTTTTAAGCATGAAATTTAATTATTTATATATTCTAATAACCTTATTAATTATGTCAAGCTGTAACAATTCAAACGAAAGTGATTCGAAAATAATAGAAGGAAAAATTATTCACAGTGTGTATTTTTGGTTAAATGATTCTGATAATAAAGAAGATGTCAAAACTTTTGAGACAGCAGTTAAAAAGCTTATGAAAAATAGTCAGTTTGCTAATAAAATGCATTTAGGAAAACCTGCTAATACTGAAAAAAGAGAAGTAATTGATAACTCTTATAGTTATTGCTTAATATTCACATTTGACACTTATAAAGATCAAAGAATTTATCAGGATGAACCTGCTCATTTAATATTTATTGGGGAAGCTAAGCACTTATGGAAAAAAGTATTAGTATTTGATTCAATTCAAGAGCCTATTTAATGCTGTCTAAAGCCATTTGATAGGTTTTCTCATACAATGGCACTAGATTATTAATATCATACTCTTTAGCTTTTAAAAAGGCCTTGTTTTTAAAACTATCAAGTTGTTCTTTACTACTAAGTATCGATATTGCCTTTTTTGACATTTCATCTATGTTATCAAAATCTTCAACATAACCAGTTTCGCCGTCGATATTAATTTCAGGAAGTCCACCAGCATTTGAAGAAATAACAGCAACTTTAGATGCCATAGCTTCAAGAGCGGCTAATCCAAAACTCTCAGCTGAAGACGGTAATAAAAACAGATCTGAATGACATAGATTTTTTTCAACTTGATTAGTGTTTCCTAAAAACTTAACCAAGTGTGAAATCCCTAGCTCTTTACACAAATCTTCAGCTACGGATTTTTCTGGACCCTCACCTATCATTAATAGTTGAGCTTTTAATTGTTTTTGAATGTTATAAAATATTTTAATAACGTTAGTTACATTTTTCACTGGTCTGAAGTTACTTACGTGAGAGATAATAAATTCCTTTGCTGGGATAGGATTCTCATGTAAACACAAATCTTGTTGAATAATATATTTACTTATATCAATAAAATTAGGTATTACAACAATTTCCTTTTTAATATCAAACTGATCTAAAGTATCTTCTTTTAAACTTTGCGAAACACAGGTGACTATATCAGATTTATTAATACTAAAAGTTACAGCTGTTTTATAAGAAGGATGATTTCCAACTAAAGTAATATCTGTTCCGTGAAGTGTTGTTACAATTGGAATATTAATTGACTGCTCTTTTAACATTTTTTTTGCCATATATGCTGCATATGCATGAGGGATTGCGTAATGGACATGTAATACATCAATAGAATTATTTTTCACTACATCAACTAGCTTAGTAGACAAAGCAAGTTCGTAGGGTACAAAACTGAATAATGGATAATCAGGAACATTAACTTTATGAAAATGTAAATTCTGATTTAAATCAGTTAATCTTACTGGTTTTTTATAGGCTATAAAATGGACTTCATGACCATGATTAACCAAAGACATTCCTAATTCAGTTGCCATAACACCACTTCCTCCAAAAGTTGGATAACAAACAATAGCTATTTTCATTTTCATTATTTTAAAGAATCATAAATAATTCTTTGAATTTCTGTTCTAACATTATTATCAGAAAGCTTGCTATTATTCATTGATGGAAAAGTTCTATTAGAAAGAAAAACATAAACAATATTATTTTCAGGATCTCCCCATACATATGTCCCAGTAAAACCTGAATGCCCAAAACTAGACATTGGAACGCATCCACAAGTAGGAGAACTATCATCAATTTGTGGTTTGTCAAAACCTAAGCCTCTTCTATTTCCATCATCACAATAATAACAAGTGTTAAAATAATCAATTGTTGATTTAGAAAAAAATGTTTTTGAACCATATTTGCCGTTCTGTAGAAACATTTGCATAATTTTAGCTACATCATTTGAATTAGAAAAAAGACCAGCGTGTCCTCCTATTCCACCTTGCATTGCAGCACCCATGTCATGAACATATCCAACAAGGGTGTCTTTTCTAAAGTAATCATCAATTTCAGAGGGAACAATTTTATTAGAAGTATATGATTTTAATGGATTATATGTTGTAAAATTTGCACCAACTTTATTTAAAATTATCTTTTTAAGTAATTTATCTAAACTAACTTGATGTTTGTTTTCAAGAAAATATTTAAAAAAATAATAAGGAAGATCGCTATATAAATAAGATTTATTTTGCGAAAGTTCGCTGTCAATTATTCTATTTGTAATCGTGTCTAAAAAGGAATTTTTGAGAAAAAGATTTCTATTTACAGGAATAGAATATTTTTTGTTTTTTTTTTACTATAAATACTAGTTAATGGATTATAATTAATAGAATCCAAGGTTTCCTTGTAAAAAGGAATCCAAGGGTATAATCCAGACTGATGAGCTAACATTTCTTTCAACAATAAACTTCCTTTATCTTTTAAATCTAAATCAGGTAAAATATCAGATAAAGTTGATTTTTCATTTATACCATTACTTTCATATTCATTCATTAGTAACGGAACTGAGGATAAAATTTTGGTAAGTGAAGCTAAATCGTAAATATGATCCCAATTTATTAAATTATTTTTTTCATAAGTTTTGTAGCCGTAACTTTTATTAAGAACAACTTTACCATTTTTAGCAATAAGTAACTGAGCTCCAGGTGTCATTCTTTTTTCTATTGCATCTTCAATAACTAAGTCAATTGAATTCAGTTTGTCTAAATCAAAGTTTTTACTATTTGGTAGTCCATAACTTAATCTGTTAATGGTTTCAGTTTTAATGGATGTGTGTAAGGGATATTTTTTGTTTATAGAGACAGGTAGTCTTCCAAGTGCAGGTAATGCTCCAAAAATAATTTGAGCAGATTTATTTTGAGCAGTAACATTATTTTGATAAGAAACTAAAACTGAAGAAACATTAGTCATATCCACATCCATAAGTGCGTAAGCTTTTGCAAAAACATTTAAAATTACATTCTTGTTCTTAGATAGTAGTTCGATTGTTTCAATTTCTGTTTTGCTAAATTTATATGGATCAAAAGGACTTTTGTTTGATTTGTGAAAACCTACAATAACAGTTTTGTAAGGCTTTAATGTTCTAAGCAATTCAGCTTTTGAATCATATTCAACTTTATCAACCTTAGTGTAATGATTTAACATTTTAAAAAATTCATCTGAGTTAGAATCTCCCATTTCTAAAAAAGCAATTTTTGATGATACATCTTTTAATGGAAGAATATCATTATCATTTTTTATTAATGTGATAGATTTTTCTGTAATTTCTTCAAATAATAATTTATCGATATTACTATTCATGTCCTCAACAATATTTTTTAAATCGACTTTATTATTTTTATGAAGTCCAGCTTTGTATTTAGCCATCAATATTTTTTTAACAGAGTACTTTAATCTTTTCTCTGTTATAGTTCCGTCTTTAATAGCATTTTTAATACTTTTTGTGCTTTCATCTAAATCATCAGGCATAAGTAATACATCATTTCCAGCTAATAATGCACTGACATCAGCAGATTGATTTTTATTAAAATCTACTACTCCTTTCATATCCATAGCATCAGTAATTACTAAACCTTCAAATTTTAGTTTCTTTTTTAAAAGTTTTGATATGATATTTTTTGAAAGAGTTGATGGCATTTTAGGCTCCTTTTCAAGAGATGGAACCTCCATGTGTGCAACCATAACTGTAGATAAATTATTTTTTATTAATTGTTTGTAAGGGAATAATTCTACATCATTTATACGTTTGGCAGAAAAGTTAATTATAGGAAGAGTTTTGTGAGAATCTGTAGAAGTGTCTCCATGACCAGGAAAATGTTTTGCCGAACCCATAATCCCCTCAGATTGCATCCCTTTTAAATAAGATAAAGACTTCATTGTAACGTTAATCTTATCCTCTCCAAACGATCTGCTTCCAATGATAGGATTGTTGGGATTGGTATTGATATCTGTTACTGGAGCAAAATTAATATGAACACCTATTCTTTTAGCGTGAACACCTATTCTTTTTCCAACTCTATATATTAGCGAATTATCATTTAATGCACCAAGTGTCATGTTGTAAGGAAAAGAAAAAGCATCATCTAATCTCATTCCAATACCCCATTCTGCATCCATACCTATTAATAAAGGAACTTTTGAAATAGATTGAAATTCGTTGGTATATTTAGCCTGATCATTAATGTTTCCAAGAGAAAAAATCAATCCTCCTAAATGATTCTTTTTTATTATTGAAGATACTTCATCCATTTTTTCAGGACCTTGTTTTGTAGCTACCCAAATTGTAAATAACTGTCCTATTTTTTGATCGATAGATAATGAGTTATAAATACTATCTACCCATACCTCTTGTTCTATTTTGTCGCTTGTGATTAAAGGATTCTGTGAATATGAAAAAAATGAAATTAAAAGAAAAAATAAAAGTGTTTTAAAAAAATGCATTTTAATATTTTATAAATATAAATTTAAAAAAAATAAGTTTTGAGATGAGAGTTTTTAGATAAATGTAAACTTACAAGCTATCAAAAGAACCTAGAGTGCCAACTTTTACAAGCTGGAACTTCCCAGTTATTTTTATAATCTCCGATATCTAAAACAAGATTATTAAAAACTATTGTGTTTTTAGAAACTGAATTGTTTTTTATTAAGGATTTAAATTCAACTATAGATTTATAAGAAACATACTCACCTTGTTTAAAAGCCACATTCATTTTATCTAATAAGCTAATGTTATAATCCTTTTCAATTTGCTGAATAAAATGAACACAAGCATCAATAGAACATCCAGATGCTTTGGCTGATTTTTCATTTAAAGCTATAATTATAAATCTATCATACCTTATTTCAAAACTAGATTTTAAATCATCTCCATGAGCAGTCCAGTTTTTTAAAAAGTCTGTAAGTTTTAATTTAATTTGATCAAGCTCTGAATCATTTAATTTTCTATCAGACTGATAAATCCAAATTCGTGAATTAGCAGGCATTTCGTTAAAGGGGAGTGTCATAAATCTGAAGCTTGATTAATTAGCTCTGCGATATCTAAAACTTCAATTTCATCTTCTTTCTTTTTATTTTTGATTCCATCAGAAAGCATTGTGTTGCAGAACGGGCATCCAGCTGCAATAATATCTGGTTTAGTTTCTAAAGCTTCCTCTGTTCTCTTTACATTAATTTCTTTTTCCCCATTTTCAGACTCTTTAAACATTTGTGCTCCACCTGCTCCACAACAAAGACCCTTTTGTTTACAGCTTTTCATTTCAGAAAGTTCTATATCTAATTTTTTTAATACATCTCTTGGCGCTTCATAAACGTTATTAGCTCTACCAAGATAACATGGATCGTGAAAAGTTATTCTTTTACCTTTAAAACTTCCGCCTTTTATAGTTATTCTACCATCGTTTAATAACGATTTTATAAATTGTGTGTGATGTATAACATCATAATTACCTCCAAGCTCAGGATATTCGTTTTTTAAAGTATTAAAGCAGTGAGGGCATGTCGTCACAATTTTCTTAATATTATAACCATTTAAAACTTCAATATTTGTCAAAGCTTGCATTTGAAATAAAAATTCATTTCCTGCTCTTTTTGCAGGATCTCCTGTACACCCTTCTTCACTACCTAAAACAGCAAAAGAAACATTAGCTTGGTTTAAAATATTAGCAAATGCTTTAGTAATTTTTTTTGCTCTTTCATCAAAACTACCAGCACAACCAACCCAAAACAAAATTTCAGGTGTCTTTCCTTGTGCAATTAGTTCTGAAAAAGTATGAATTTCTATTTTTTTCATAATTATTCGTGTTGGCCGTCATCAAACACTTCGATCGTTACTTTTTTATCAATTAAATCAGTGAATTTTCCATTATATCTTGTAGCTTTTACTAAATGATTATCAATCCAATGATAATTCCCTCCTCTGGGTTTTCCCATTACCATTCCATGAAACTTAAAACCGTGTTTATTTAGCCACTTTTCTGTTACTTCTCTATGTTCTTCAATTCTTGAGGTGAAAAAACATATAATATGACCTTCATCATACCACTTATTTAAAGTAATTAGTGCATCCGGATAAACATTTGCTGTAGCCATTCTTTCTGGCTCCTCATTTGGAATGTCATCACATATTGTACCATCAATATCAATTAAATAGTTCTTAATACCATCTGGAAGAATTGGACTTATATGTTCACCATCTTCCATTTTTTTACTAAGTAAATTGTCAACGTCTTCTTGTTTCATTTATGTATATATATTAAAATTAAATTTCATTTTTCCAATTGAGTTTATCCATTTGATTAAATGGCCATGGCGCACCATTATTTTCAATATTAGACATCATATTGTTAAGCTCAGATGGAGCATCGGATTTTTCCATAACTAAATACCTTCTCATATCCATAATAATCGATAAAGGATCTATTCCTATTGGACAAGCCTCAACGCAAGCATTACATGATGTACAAGCCCATAATTCTTCTTTTGAAATATAATCACTTAATAACTCTTTTCCATCAGGCTTAAATTCACCTTTATTAGTATCAATATTTCTTCCTACTGCTTCCACTCTATCTCTTGTATCCATCATTATTTTACGAGGAGAAAGTTTTTTTCCTGTTTGATTTGCAGGGCATTCACTAGTACATCTTCCGCATTCCGTACAAGTATATGCATTTAATAGTTGGATTTTTGATAAATCAAAAACATCAGAAGCGCCAAATTTAGAAACTTCAACAGAACTTGCATTAGAATAAGGATCAATACTTGGATCTAACATCATTTTAACCTCATTAGTTACTGATTTCAAATTTGAAAATTTACCTTTTGCATTTAAGTTGGCAAAGTAGGTGTTTGGAAATGCAAGTAAAATATGCAGATGCTTTGAATAATATAAATAATTTAAAAAGCATAGAATTCCAATAATATGTAACCACCAAGCGGATCTTTCTATAATAAATACAACATTTGAAGATAAACCGTCAAAAAGAGGCAATAAATACTGACTTATTGGAAATGATCCAGCAGAAATATAATTAAGCTCAGGAGAATTTTGTTGAATCCATAAATCTGCTCCATTCATTGTTAAAAATAAAACCATCAACACTACTTCTACATAAAGAATAATATTAGCATCATTCTTTGGCCATCCTTTCATTTCAAGACTAAGAAACCTTTTAATATTCAACATATTTCTTCTTATCCAAAAAATAACAACTGACACAATTACTAAAAATGCAAATATTTCAAAGAACGCTATTAAAAAATCATAAAAGGATCCTAGAAATGGAGCAAAAACTCTATGTGTCCCTAAAGCTCCATCAACAATAATCTCTAATAATTCAATATTAATGACTAAAAATCCAACATAAACTACAATATGTAATAATCCAACAATTGGTTTGTCTATCATCTTAGACTGACCAAAAGCAATTCTAAGCATTTGAATTAGTCTAGTTTTTTTATTATCAGTACGATCAATGGAAATTCCCAGATTTATATTTCTATATATTTTTTTTACATTTTTAATAAAAAGAGATAATGCAAATGAAAAAAGAGCTATAAATATGATGTTGGGAATTAATGAAATCAAAGATTAATTTTTATTTGATTGAAACGGTTTGTTTTTTTTTCCAAAAACCGAAAAATGAATATATCTTTTTGGATTAAGTCTAATATCCTCAAGTAAAAGATCAATTGATTTTGATGCGTCATTTAAATTATTGAACAATGAGTCATTAGATATAAGTTTGGATATAGAACCGTTTCCATTATTGATATTATCTAGTACTGAAGATAAATTATCTGAGGAAAGTTTTAAATTCTTAAGAGTTAACTCAAAATCACTTGATTTAATTGAATTAGAAATAGATGAAAGATCACTAGAAATATTATTAATATTTTCAATAGAACTGTTTATGCTTAGTTTATTAGATTTTACAATGGATTTGATCATTGTACTAGTTTCTTTTAAATCAGTAATTGTTTCTGAAAAATCGGAAACACTTGTGCGTAAATTATTTCTAGTAGGGTCATCAAAAACTGAATTAATCTTCTCTAAAACATCATTTGCACTAAGAATCATTGTTTCTATATTCTCTTGTAAAGGAGTAAGCTTTTCGTTAACTAGTTCAGTTAGTCCGGGGGCAACAGAAGATTTTAAAGTATCTAATGTTACAGCTACTCTACTGTTATCCATTGCAGGAATAATCGCTAGTGCTTTTCCACCAATAAGACCGGTTTCATAAATTTGCGCTATACTATTAACAGAAAACTTGATATCATTCTCAACTCTGAATTTAACAAGTAAACGGTTATTAGTAAAAAAAGATATATCAGTTATACTACCAACAGGATATCCATTAACAGTAACTGGTGTGCCATTAACAACACCCTCAACATCATCATAAATAGAGTAAAACGTTCTGTCGCTTACAAAGATATCATTAGATTTTAGATAACTAAATCCAAAAATGAACAGGCCTATTCCAATAATGACTAAAAATCCAGTTTTAATTTCGTTTTTATTTTTCAAATTATAATTATTGAATTATATCAAAGTTATGAATTATTTTATCATAATTTAATTTTTATAAGAAGATAAAAATTCTTCAATTGAAATACTTTTATCATTTTTAAAACCAACAATCAAAGCGTCCTTATAACCACTCTTAACTGCTTTTTTTAACATTAATTTTGCTTTAGAATAATCTTGGGTCTTTTCAAAATAATATCTGTAAATATTTTTGTTTTTTAAGTAACTAAGATTTTTTAATCCTTTGAAATTATAGGATTTTAAAGGAACTTTTTTTGAACTTGAAGCGATTTGAATTTTTAAAAAATATTCGTCAGTATAATCTAAATCGCTAAATAATTGACTGTCATTTTTAATAACATCAGAATTAATAGAGTTTCGATATCTTAAAATTCCTTTAGCAATTGATTCAGACATTTCTCTTTGACCTTTTTTAGAATTTAAATACGCTCCTTCTTTTTTGTTTGTTAAAAACCCTGTTTCAACTAAAACACTAGGCATGTAGGTATATTTTAAGACTATAAATCCAGCCTGTTTAACTGTTCTGTTTTTTCTATTCAAATCCGAAACAAAAGCTTTTTGGATAAGGTCTGCTATCACTATACTTTGATCTAAATAATCTTCCTGCATAAGAACTAAACTTATGACAGATTCGGGTGAATTAGGATCAAATCCATCATATTTTTGTTCATAGTTCTCTTCTTTGAAAATAACTGAATTTTCTTTTTTTGCAATTTCAAAATTTCTTTGATTTGCATGTAAACCCAGAACAAAAGTTCCTGCTCCATAAGCATTAGATGAATGAGAATCACAATGAATAGAAATAAATAAATCAGCTTTTGCTTTGTTGGCTATTTCAGCTCTTTTGAATAGATTTACAAAAACATCTTTTTTTCTTGTGTAAATAACTTTAATGTTACTTTGTTTTTCTAACTCGGCTCCAACTTTTAAGGCTATTGATAAGGCTATGTTTTTTTCATAATATCCATTTCCTCTATTGCCAGGATCTTTTCCTCCATGACCAGCGTCTAAGACAACTGTAAACTCATTAATTTTTTTTTGAGAAAATAAAAAACTTGAGTTTAAAAAAATTAAACATAATACAGTTAAATTAATAACAAGCTTAATTAAATTTTTCATAATAAATTATCACTTGAAAAATATATGTAATTTTACTACTTAAACGATTTAATCTGTCAACAATAAATACACATAATAATTACTTCAACAAATTAATTTTTATTTTGATAGTATTACTTACTTTTCAAATTAATTATTCACAAGATATTAAGGAAATTGACAGTATTTCATCTAATGACACTCTTAAGAAAAAACCCTTATTATTAGGAAAAATAACTAGAAATGCAAAAGGGTATATTAAAATTGACAAAAATAAAGGAAAACTATACTTGTACGATAAGGCTGAACTTTATTATCAAGATACAGAACTAAAAGCTGGAATTATTGTTTTAGACTATAAAAACAATGAGGTTTCCGCTGGTAGAATTAAAGATTCAACAGGGAAACTAATACAACCTCCTTTTTTTAAACAAGCAGGAGATGAAGTTAATCCAGATTCAATCAGATTTAATTTTGATACAAAAAAAGCATTGATATGGAATTCAAGAAGTGAACAAAGTGGAATGAATGTTTCTGCTTTAGCTACAAAAAAAGAAAATGATTCAGTTTATTTCATTAAAGAGGCTAAAATCACTACCTCAAAAAAAGAAAACCCAGATTATTACATAAGAGTTAGAAAAGGAAAGTTTATACCAAATAATAAGATTATAGCAGGACTAAGTAACATATATGTAGCTGATGTGCCAACTCCAATATTCTTACCATTTGCCTATTTTCCTTTAACTCAGAATAGAGCAACGGGTTTTATATTCCCAAGTATTGGTCAAAACAACGAAAGAGGGTACTTTATTCAAAACGGAGGGTATTATTTCGCTCCTAGTGATCTTTTCGATGTAACTCTTTTAGCCGACTATTATACAAATGGAAGTTATGGGTTTAGAGCTGAATCAAAATATAAAGTTAGATATAATTATACCGGGTCACTAAGTTTAAGATTTGAAAACTTAATTAATGGTGAGAGAGGACTCCCAGGATATTCTAAAAATAATATTTACAACATTAGATGGTCTCATAGCCAGGATTCGAAATCAAACCCAAACAGCAGATTTTCAGCATCTGTTAATTTAGGAAGTAGTAATTATTTTAGAGAATCAGTAAATCAACTTAATACTCCAAATTTTTTAAATAATACTTTAAATTCTTCAGTGTCATATTCAAAAACATTTAGAGGATATCCGTCAGTAAATTTATCATTAACAGCTTCACATTCACAAAATACTAGGACTCAAACTGTAAACATGAGCTTACCCACTCTACAAGCCAATGTTGAAAGAGTTTATCCATTTGTAAAAAAGAATGGTCAAAAAAAGGGAATTTTAAAAAACATCAACTTACAATATTCAGTAAGAGGGGAAAACAGAATACAAACTTCAGATTCATTGTTTTTAAAGAAAGAAATGTTTGATGACGCTATGTACGGAATGAAACATTCTATTCCAATAGGAACAAACTTTAAATTTTTAAAACATTTAAGTGTTAGTTTGAGTGGAAAATTTGATGAAGTGTGGACTGGACAAACAATAAAAAGAAATGATTTTGACATAATCAATCAAACCATTGGCAAAAAAGACACAATTAAAGGTTTTGACAGGTTCAACAAGTATAGCTTTAGTGCTAGTCTAGGTACTACTGTGTATGGCGTTTTTAATTTCAAAGAGGGTAAAAAAATTCAATCTATTAGACATGTAATGAGACCCTCTGTTACTTATGGAATTAATCCAAGTTTTGAAAAATATTATGATGAATATATTATTGATGCAAACGGAAACACAAATGAGTATACCAGATTTGAAGGAGGATTTTTCGGAACTCCAGGTAAAACTTTTTCTAGCTCTATAGGTTTAGGTCTGAGCAATGTTCTTGAGGCAAAAGTAAAAGACAAGGACAGTATGAAACTTGAACCTAAAAAAATTAAACTTTTAAATAATTTAAATTTTTCAACAAGTTATAATATTGCAGCTGATTCATTAAAGTGGAGTCCAGTAAGGATGACAACATCAACATCATTATTTGAAGATAAGTTAAGTTTAAATTTAGGTGCAACATTTGACCCTTATACAGTAAATGAGAACGGAAGAAGAATAAATACTTTAAATATTAACGACGGAGGCGGATTGTTTAGAATGACAAGCGCTAATATAAATCTTGGTTTTTCATATTCAAGCAAAAATTCAAAAAATGACAAATCCAATGGGTCTGACAACTCAAGAAGTGGTGGTAGAAATGACGATTTATTTGGAAGAGCAAACGATTTCGCAGATAGTTCATTTGATGAAAATGATGAGGATAAAGAGGATGAAGAGGAAGACGAAAAAGGTTTAAAATTCTATCAAAATCAAATTCCTTGGGATATTAGAATTGCACACTCTTTAACATATTCAAACAACAAAAAACAAAAAGACATTACAAATAACTCACTGATGCTTTCTGCAAATATAGATTTATCAAAAAAATGGAGAATTGGTGGGTCTTCAGGATATGATTTTAAAAACAAGGGAGTGACTTATACGCAGTTAAGATTTGAAAGAGACTTAGATAGCTGGAAAATGAATTTTAATTGGGTGCCATTTAGCACTAGAGCATCTTGGTATTTCTTTATAGGAATTAAGTCTGATTTACTAAGCGATCTAAAATATGATAAAAGAAGATTACCAGACAAAAGGTTATAAATTAAATTTTCTATTAATTTTAATCTGTTTAATTAGTTTTAATAATTATTCACAATCAAATATGAAAAAAGTAATAAATTCAAAAAATGCACCTGAACCAGTAGGCCCATATAATCAAGCAATTCTAGTAGATGGCACCCTTTATCTCTCTGGTCAAATAGCACTAGATCCAAAATCAATGAAGATGGATAATTCCACCATAGAGAGTGAAACAATTAGGGTTTTAAATAATATCGAAGCAGTACTAAAAGAAGCTAATTATGATTTTAATGATATTATTAAAACGACTATATTTTTAACCAATATGGAAGATTTTAACGTTGTAAATGAGATTTACGGAAAAAGATTTGAAAAGGAGTTTGCTCCTGCAAGGGAAACAGTAGAAGTTTCAGGATTACCGAAAAATGCGAAAATTGAAATATCGGTTATAGCTAAGAAATAAAGTTATAACCCTTGATGATAAGCGACCAATCCTTCAATTGGCCTTCTTAACACTTTACCTAACTTCAAGTTTTTCTTATTTATTCGCTTTTCTAGTTCATCTTTTAGATAAAAACCAATCGAACCAACAAAATGCAAATCAACATCCTTACAATTATCAAATTGTCTAATTTGATTTGAAATAAATAAATTAAAACCTTTTTTGATTAGTTTTTTAGAATACTTTAAATCTTTATTTTGAACTAAAAATTTAGCAAATTTTGCTAAGTATGTGTTTGGGTTAGGTTTTTTGTACAAATAATCTTTAATAACTTCAGCCTCTAGATTAAATTCTTCTCTAAATTTTGTTTCTAATTCTTTTGAAAGTCTATTAAAATAATAATCTCTTAAAAGTTGTCTTCCAAAATAATTACCACTGGCATCATCCATCAAAACATATCCTAAAGAAGTTACCTTTTGATGTATTTCTTTACCATCGTAGTAACTACAATTAGAACCAGTGCCTAAAATAGATACTATAGCTTTTTCTCCAGGTTTACAACAAGCATATACTGCAGCATAAGTATCTTCTTTAATATCAAATTCAGAGTTTATAAAAATTGGAGTTAAAACTTTTTTCAGAAGATCTTTTGGTGGTTTAGTTCCACATCCGGCTCCATAAAAATGAATTTTTTTTATTTTTTTTCTATTTTGATATAAATCATAATTATTGATTATTCGTTCTTCAATAATATATTCTGTTAAAACTTGTGGATTTAAACCTAAAGTGAATGTTTCAAAAAGAATAGATCCATTGTCATCAATAGCAATCCAATCTGTTTTAGTAGAACCGCTATCAACAATTAATCTCATTTACTTTAATGTTAAATAATTATAGTGAATGTACGTGAGCAGCTAAATCAATTAGCTTATTTGAATAACCTGCTTCATTGTCATACCATGTAACAATTTTAAAGAAAGTTGAATTTAATTCAATACCTGCATTATAATCAACGATCGAAGTTCTTGAATCACCAATGAAATCTTGAGAAACAACTAAATCTTTTGTGAATCCTAAAACACCTTTTAATTCGTTTTCAGAAGCTAATTTTAAAGCATCCATAACTTTATCATAAGAAGTTTCAGAATCTAACTTAACTGTTAAATCAACAACTGATACGTTGGCAGTAGGAACTCTAAATGCCATACCAGTAATCTTTCCAGCTAAACTTGGAATAACTTTGGTTACTGCTTTTGCAGCACCAGTTGAAGCTGGCATAATATTAAGTAAAGAACTTCTTCCTCCTCTAAAATCTTTTTTTGATGGACCATCAACTGTAAATTGAGTAGCCGTTGTAGCATGAACCGTAGTCATTAATGCGTCAGATATACCAAATTGGTCATGTAAAACCTTCGCAACTGGCGCAAGACAGTTTGTTGTACAAGATGCATTAGAAACAATCAAATCACTACTTTTAACATCATTGTGATTAACACCCATAACAAACATAGGAGCATCAGGTGAGGGAGCAGATATAACTACTTTTTTAGCTCCTCCATCAATATGAAATTGAGCTTTTTCAAGAGAAGTAAATATACCTGTACATTCTGCTACAATATCAGTATTTATACTATCCCAAGCTATTAGTTTAGGATCTCTTTCAGCTGAAATTCTAATAATATTATTATCAACAACTAAATTACCGTCTTTAACTTCAATTGAAGCATTACATGTTCCGTGAACTGAATCATATTTTAATAAATATGCTAGGTGTTCAACATCTAATAAATCATTTATTCCAACTACTTGAACATCACTTCTTTTTAAAGAAGCACGAAAAACCATTCTTCCTATTCTTCCAAAACCATTAATTCCTAATTTAATTTTTGACATAATTTATATTTTTATTTCGATGGCAAACCTAAAAAAAAAACCACAATACTATTATTAAAAAAAAATAAATCTTATCTAATATGTGAATTTGATAATATTTTTATAAAATAATGAGATATTGACAACTGTTATTTAAATATTCATAATTTTTGAGACTCTAATTAATTCAGGATCAATTCTAGTTTCACCTTTTATTGCCTTTTTTAAAGAAGTTAACATAATTTTTCCGTTATCAATTCCAATCATTTTACCAGATATCCCCTCCATCAATGACTCAACTGCCCTAACACCCATTTTAGTACCAAGAACTCTGTCAAAGCAAGTTGGAGACCCTCCTCTTTGCATGTGACCTAAAACAGAAACTCTAATTTCATATTTAGGAAATTCTTTTTCAACATTTTTAGCTAAATCAAAGACATTTTCACCTGTTCGATCACCCTCAGCTACAACAACTATACTAGATGTTTTTCCGTTTTTTTTACTTTCCTTTAAAGAATCAATTAATTGCTCAATTCCATTATTTTGCTCAGGAATTAAAATTTCTTGAGCCCCAATAGCTACTCCAGAGTTTAAAGCAATATGTCCCGCATCTCTTCCCATGACTTCAACAAAAAATAATCTATCGTGAGATATTGCAGTATCTCTAATTTTATCAATTGCTTCCATCACTGTATTTAAGGCAGTATCATAACCTAAGGTATGAGTAGTGCCAAACAAATCATTGTCTATAGTTCCAGGAATTCCAATAACTGGAATATCAAATTCTTTTTGAAATATCATACCACCGGTAAAAGATCCATCACCTCCTATTACAACTATTCCTTCAATATTATGTTTTTTAACGTTTTCAAAAGCTTTTTTCCTACCCTCTTTAGTTCTAAACTCATCAGATCTTGCAGAATATAACATTGTACCTCCTCGGTTTATAATTCCTCTTACGCTTCTTGTTTTTAAAGTTTTAATATCATCATTTATTAATCCTTGAAATCCTCTAGAGACCCCAACACAATCAATATTATTATATGCACAAGTTCTTACAACTGCTCTTAATGCAGTATTCATTCCAGGTGAGTCACCACCTGAGGTTAGTACGGCAATTTTTTTAATCTTCATTTTCATAATTTAAATGTAAAATTACAAACTAATTATTTAAAAAATTAATTTGATTTTTTTCTTGACTTTGAATCTTTGTTTTTTCTGAACAAATTTTTAATATCATTGAAATCAATTTCATAAGAAATTCCCATTCCTTGAGTATAACCAATATCATTTCCAAAATATTGATATTCATTTTCTTTGTTAAAGAATCTAGCTTTTAAATTACCTTCATCATTTAATAAAAACTCTATTTGAACATCGCCAATGACAACATTTTCTTCAATTCCACCAACTGGAACACCAATTTTACCATTTATAAGTATTTTATCACTTATTTCAGTCTTTAAAGTAAGACCTAGTCTATCTCTATTTAAAAGAGATGAAGAAGCATTTTTATCTCCTTTAAGATAATTAACCCCAATATTCATTTTATCGTCTGAATTAGCAAATATGTTATCAATTAAACCTGACGCGCTTTGAAACAAATTATTAGTAATAGCTTGAGAAGATACGGTTGACAAGGATACTTCGTCAATAAATGTGCTCTGATAAAGTAAAGACAATGCTTGTTTTTGTTTTTTTTCTTTATCTACTAAATAATAATCTAGCTCTGATTTTATTGGCCCACTTGTATTTGGGAATTCGATTTCAAAATCAGGCGTTTCCATTTCATTAAAATCACCAGTTAAAACAACGTTTACATTTGTTGGTATTTTTCTGTTAAAACTTGTGTTTTGAATTAATATTGCAGGATTAGCTCCACCAGGGACTTCATATTTTGCATTTATATTTAGATCTCCCAAGTAAGGATCTCCATTCCAAACTATCCTAGATCCTTTTAAAATATTGAATTCACGATTAACTATTCCCAAAGATTTATAAAAATAAGATCCTTTTTCAACATCAAAATTTCCAAACATATTAAAATTACCCAAAGTATTAATTTTGAAATTTAATCTTCCATTTCCAAAACCATTTATTCTAGATTGAGATTCCGAATCTAGAATAACTTCAAGATTAGCATTTGAATTAAAATCAATATCAAGTTCAACCAGTAACGATTTAGCAGTTTTTTCAAATTCACTTTGTTCAGAATTTGGGTTTATATAATTCAAGAATTTAAAATCTCCTACGTTGTTAGAATCTTTAATAGGTATAACCAAAGATGTGTTCTTGTTTGTTGAACCCTTAAGATTTATTAAAATGTTTTCTTCTGGACCATATATTATTGCATTTCCATTAAACATTCCTGTTCCATAATAGAGTGAATTATCATTAAATTGAGTATTAAGGATCATTAGGTTTTTAGAATTAATATCCAACTCTAAAAACCAATTTTTAAATAAATTATGAGAGATTTTCCCTGAGATATTTCCAAATGTATTTGTTAATCTATTTGTCAGTACAAAATCATCTATGAAGAATGACTGATCATTTAAAAAAAATGTTGAATTATCTTCAATTTCATATCTAACATTTAAATAAGGAACTTTAAAAGCAACATTTGAAGTAACAATATTTCCATAAAAAACAGGATTAGATGAATTACCCGTAATTTTTATTTCCGAATTAAATTCGCCTTCAAAGTTTGATATAGAATTTTTAATAAGATTGGAAAAAGGACTTATTTTAAAGTCATTAGATGTTAATGTTAAATTGAGAGGATAGTAATTTTCTTCAATTGAAAAGTCTCCAAATAAATTTAATTTTTTCTCAAAATCATTAATTACAAAAAAATCAATATTTATTTTTTTTAAATCTTCAGATGCGATAAGATTCAAACTTGCATCTCCAATTAATTCATTATTTGACATTAAATTTGAAATAATCAAATTTGATTCTCCACTAAATTTCTCGTCTTGTTGATTCAAAAATAATTTTCCGTTTATTTTTCCATCAAAAAGAATTGAACTGTTTTTATTAGTAAAACTATTTAATTCAACATCTTTGAATGAAACATCATACTTAGATTGTTTTTTAAAGTTTGATATATTTAAATCAATACTTTGATCCTTATTTAAAAAAGAAATATTTTTTATATTAAATTCATTAGAATTTCTATTGATCGTCAAACTCGGATTATTTGACACTTTATTTAAAGACCATTCCATATTATTTAGAATTAAGTCTAAATCGGTAAAACCAAAAACTGAATTATTTTCAGAGTTGATTGTATGATAAAAACTTAACTTATTTATATTATTAGAAAATGAAGTGTAATTAGATTTTACAAAAAGAGTGTCATTTAAAAAACTTGATTCCATTACAAGTTCCTTTCCCTCAAGAAAATTAGATTTAATATTTTTAATTTCAAGTCTTCCATTATCACTATCCATCTTAACATCAACTTCTTCTATTGAAAGACCATCATATTTTAGTGAATTAGATTTTAAACCTAATTCGTAATCTCCATTTGAATTAAAACTTCCTGAGAGAAAAGTGTTTTCATCAATTTCAATCGATTGATCAAACAAAGACAAAAACTTTGGTTTAAAATTAATATTAAATGAAATATTTTGAAAATCAGTTCCGCTATCGGAAACATAATTTTTATAGTCAGAACCGAAGCTATTTAAAAAAGTATTTTTTAAATTAAAAAAATCATACTCTCCTATAAATATTCCACTAAATGCATCAACAGATCTAATATTAACTATTCTTATATCTTCATTATAGCGTAGTTGAGCATTAAAATCCTTAAATACTGTTGACTTTCCTTGAGATTTAAATATTACGTTATTTAAACTTAAATCTCCAATAATATTTTCAATTTCTGATCCTCTTAACTTAACATTCGCTAATCCACTAATTTGAGAATCAATATCAAAATTCAATTTATTTAAATCAGCATTTATTAAATTAAGATCAAAATCAAAATCAACTAAAACTTCGGAAAAATCAATAAGTCCATTAAACTTTAATGACAAATTATCATCATTCACCAACATAGTTCCATCAAAAATTTGATCTTTTATGTTTCCAGTAATATCAGTGTTCAATAATTTATAATTATTAAAATCTAAATCATAAATTTTTCCGTTGACTGATGAGTTTAGAAATTCTTTTGTAAATCCCTTGCCCTTAATTTCAAATTTAAAATTTGATTTTTTAATATTTCTCATGTTAACAAAGCTTGATAAATCTAAATCAAATCCAGAAATAGTTCCATCATAAGAAGCATTATCAATATTAGAAAAATTAAAAATTTTAAGATCTGACTTTAACAGGCCTTGTTTAATTATCAGATTAAATTTTGAACTTACATAATCTGTTTTAAAATCAACGTAACCATCCATCTTAAATCTACCAAAAGTTTTTAATGACGAAGGAAGCACTGTTCCAAAAAATTTGGGAAAAACTCTATCAATTTCTTCAGAGTTAATATCAAAATTTATAACATCAAAAGTTAATGAATAGTTGTCATGAAAAATATTTTTAATATTTGAATTAAAATTTATTGTGTTGTTTTTATTTTCTAACAATAGATTTTCAATAAATAAATCATTTAAATATCCTTTGATATTAGTATTAACTAGCCAGGATTCATCATAATTTGTTTTAAGGTTAGGTAACATTTTACCTAAATCAAACGAAGAGATTTTTGAATCTATAATTTCTAAGTTTACATAAGCAGAATTAATAAAATCAATTGAGAATATATCTGAACTATTAATATTTGAATAATCTAATTTTATATCTCCACTTACATTTGATTTTCCAAAAGATAACTTTGAGTTTTTTAAAGATAAAATCGAATCTTTTTTATTTACTTTTCCCTTAAGGTTAGACAATGCAATTCTATTGTCAAAATTTAATTTCATGTTATCAATTATAAAATTAAAATCTTGATCAAAAAGTTCAAAGTCAATTAGTGAAAAGTCAATATTTGAAATATTTAAATTACCGTCTTCATTATTATAATTTATAATTTTAACAGATGAATTTTTTGCGTATATATTTGAAATAATACCAATATTATTTATATTTTCTATCGAATCCTGATTTTTACTATTAAGTTTTTCAAGGAAAATTTCTAAACTATTTTGATTTTCATTTAAATAAGTGGAAATTTTCAAATCTAACCCATCAAACGAAATTGAACTAAAGTTTAAGTCATTTGAAACTAATTTACCTAGACTAATTGGAGATAAATATAGATTTTTAAAAAAAACAAGAGTATCATTTTTATGATCTCTAATAATAAAATCTCTTAAATCTACTTTTCCATTGTAACTTAATGTTGCCTTGTCAATTGCTATTTCAGTACCAAACTCAACATTAATTTCATTGGCTAATTTATTAGCGAGTGTGGTTTGGAATTTAGAATTAGTAATTATTAAAACAAAAGTTGTAATCAACAACAAGATGATTATTAATAAAATAAATTTATATTTTTTTAAAAACTTTTTGATACTTTTTATATTATATATCTTTGTAATAAACAATTATAGTGCCTACATATATACTTGGAATTGAATCTTCATGTGATGACACTTCTGCATCAGTACTTTGCGATGGTAAAGTACTTTCAAATCTTACAGCTAATCAAGAAATACACAAATCATTTGGAGGCGTAGTTCCAGAGCTAGCTTCAAGAGCTCATCAAAAAAACATTATTCCTGTTGTAAATCAGGCAATCATTAATGCAAATATCGACAAAAATCAATTAAATGCTATAGCTTACACTAGAGGACCTGGATTATTAGGATCCCTTCTTGTTGGATCATCATTTGCAAAATCATTATCAATGGGCTTAAACGTTCCATTAATAGAGGTTAATCATATGCAAGCTCACCTTTTAGCTCACTTTATTGAAGATTGCGGAGATGAAAAACCTACATTCCCATTTATAGGAGTCACGATTTCTGGTGGTCATACCCAAATAGTTTTAGTTAAAAATTATTTTGAAATGGAAATCATCGGTGAAACATTAGATGATGCTATAGGAGAAACTTTTGACAAATGTGGGAAAATGTTAGGGCTACCCTATCCCGCTGGACCACATATAGATAAGCATTCAAAAAATGGAGATTCTAAAAAATATAAATTCACTAAACCTAAAGTTGGTGGATTGAACTATAGCTTTAGTGGACTCAAAACTGGATTTATGCGTTATATCCAAAAAGAAAAAATGAACAATGAAAGTTTTGTTTCTAATGAATTAGAAAATCTTTGCGCGTCCCTTCAAAATACAATTGTTGAAATATTATTTGACAAAATAGTTTTAGCAATAAAACAAACTGGAATTAGTAGAGTTGTTTTTGGTGGTGGTGTCTCTTGTAATAGTGGAATAATTCAAAAATTTAAACAAAATGGCAAGCTAGCAATACAAAGGGAGTGCTAAAATACTGGCCGACTGCCTAGTTTTAACTCAAAAATGCATAAGCTAAGCGGGATTTGATTATATATATTATCGGCACTTAATTCGCGAGCATTAATATTAAGAAATTACCTCTGTAGTATCGATGAATGTTTTCGAACAAAATCGAGCCGCTATGTATTTAGATTTTCAGAGTTTCTGCCTACCTATTCTTCCTCATTACAAAATGAATCAAAGATCACTCAACTTCAGAAAGAATAGATCACCAACTACGGCTCTTTGTTTGGTCCAATCATTCCATTTAAATTTGCCAACTTAGCTCTGGATCTCGAACCTACATTCTCTGAACTCTTTGCTCCTACTTCAAAATAAGCTTTGGCCCTTTGATAATTTTTTTGCTCCATCGCGGCATTTCCAAGATAATAGTTCCCCTCCGCCGTTGGCAGCAACGCCTGGCTTCGTTTTATATCGGCAATACCCTTTATTTTGTCTCCACTATCGTAAAGCAACACCCCTCGCTCTAAGTAGGCACTGTAATGATTGGGGTTTTTGCTGATACTAGTAGTGAATGCCCGTTCTGCTCTTCCTGTATCGCCTAACATTTTCCATGCCTTGCCACGCAGCACCCAGAAGGAAAACTCATCTGGCTGAATATCAACCGCTTTGTCTAGCGAGCTTAAGGCTCCTTCTGGATCATTTTTCGCTAGAGCCTTCTTGGCTTTTTCTGCCGCTTCGTACGCGAGTTCATCCTTTTTTAACTGCCTAATAGCTGCCTGGAAGCGTGCCCTACCTCGATCGCCGCTCGGCAAAGTTTTAGCCTTTATGCGATTTGCCTCCACTCTCCTCATTGAAGGGGGATGACTAGCAAATAAACCTGACAAGAAGCTGGTTGCTTTGTCTTTACTAAAAGAGACAAAAGTCTCTTGTAATTCCACCGCGCCCTCTGGTTCATAGCCAGCTTGAGTCATGTAATCCATACCGTAATAATCCGCCTCAAGCTCATCATCTCGACTATATCTGGCCATCCACGCTGCAGTTCCAAGCTGAGAAGCCAAGCCAACAATCTCCTCGTTCTCCTTCTCTTTGGCACTCACTCCAACAGCCATGACCCCGAGGCTCAGGAGTGTGCCTCGGCTCATTTGGGATGCTCCATGTCTTGCTACAGCATGAACAATTTCATGGCTAAGCACTGCCGCAAGTTGTGCCTCATCTCTGAGCTGTACTAGCAGCCCGCGATTAATTGCAATTTTACCCCCCGGCAGAGCCCAGGCATTGGGAACTGAATTGTTGAGCACTACGAACTCGAAGGGTAAGTCGGGCTGTGCACTATATGTTGCTAATTTTTTACCTACTCCCGTAACATAGCTCTGTAGCTCAGAGTCAAGATAATAATCACCTCCTTGGGCTTGCCGAGAGGGACTATAATT
>ENA-ORCY01000311-ORCY01000311.1-marine-metagenome-genome-assembly--contig:-NODE-311-length-31525-cov-6.598353_pt1 | contig 31525 bp, 23 predicted proteins | sample MGYA00248634_ERZ508507 | MGnify/ENA primary metagenome ERZ508507 (study PRJEB26178, sample SAMN06266269) | marine metagenome | isolation source: Columbia River Estuary | place: USA:Columbia River Estuary... | reverse complement strand
TGACTCTGTGAATTTTAGACTTTAATACTTCAATTTCCATGCGGCAAATATAACTATTTAACTAAAATATTATCAATTAACCTGACACCATTAACTAAAACACAAATAAAAATTCGATATGAGTTGTTTGCATCTATTTTTTGTTCTTTTTCAAGACTTTCATTATTTACTAGTTCAAGATATTCTAATTCAAAATGTGAGATAGAATTAATTTCTTCTTTACAATTGTTGTAAATATTTTTAAATGAAGTTTTTTCAAAATTTTCTTTACAATAAATAAGTTTATTATAAATAACAGCAGCTTTTTCTTTGTTAATACTTGAAAGCAATGCGTTTCTTGAGCTCAAAGCTAATCCATTTTGTTCTCTTACAGTTGGACAAATAACAAGCTCTGTTGAATAATTTTTAATTTTAATTAGTCTGTTTATAATTCTAGTTTGTTGAAAATCTTTTTCTCCAAAAAAAGCTTTATTTGGCTTAAACAATTCAAATAGTTTAGAAACTATGGTGCCAACTCCGTTAAAATGATTGTTTCTATATTTGCCTTCAAGCTCTTTGTCTAAGTTTTGAAAATCAAATGTTTCCGTTTTCAATTCACTATCATACATTTCAGAAATTTCAGGACTAAAAACATTAATATTTTTTGAAATTTTTAGAATCAATTCTAAATCATTTTTAATATTTTTAGGATAATTTTTAAGATCATTTTTGTTATTAAATTGAGTTGGATTTACAAAAATAGTTGCCCAAACTATGTCACAACTTTCGACGGCTCTTTTTAATAGCGACAAGTGACCTTGATGTAAAGAGCCCATAGTTGGCACTAATCCAATTGTTTTTTCTAATCTAATTGTTTTTTGAACACTTGTTTCAACTTGTGATTTAAGAGTATATAACTGCATTTAATAAAACTTTAACAGTGTGAATGTGTGAAAATATGAGGTAAATCTAACATAATTTTTGTAATTTTGCATTTCAAATTAATTGAGTCTAAAGAAAGGATTTTATGACTGGAAAAAAAGTACTTTACGTATCCTCTGAAGTTATACCGTATTTACCTAACAATGATATATCCACTCTTACATATAGTTTACCTAAAGTTGTAAATAAAAACGGAGGACAAACTAGAATTTTTATTCCTAAGTATGGTTTAATAAACGAGAGAAGACATCAGCTACATGAAGTTATTAGACTTTCAGGAATGAATCTAATAATTGATGATTTAGACATGCCGTTAATTATTAAAGTAGCTTCAATTCCAAAGGAAAGAATGCAGGTCTATTTTATTGATAACGACGAATATTTTAAAAACAGATTAATAGATTCAGATAAAAAGAAAAATTTATATAAAGACAATGATGAAAGAGCAATATTTTTTGCTAAAGGTGTTGTCGAAACCATTAAAAAGTTAAATTGGAGACCTGATATTATTCATGTTCATGGTTGGATAGCTTCTTTAATGCCATTATATCTCAAACAGTATTACAAAGATGAGCCTCTTTTTTCTAAATCTAAGGTAGTAACTTCTATATATGACAATGAAATTTCCGGAGATTTAAATCCTGAAATTATTAGTAAAATTAAGTTTGATGAAGTCGAAAGTGAAACTCTAAATGTTTTAGAAAACCCAACTTATGAAAATTTATATAAGTTATCCATAATGAATTCAGATGGAGTTGTATTTGCCTCTGAAAATATTAATAAATCTTATTTAGATGTTGCTAATAATTGTAAACTTCCAATTCTAAAATGTGGATTTAAGGAAGGTTTTGAAAATGAATATATGGACTTTTATAATGACAAGATTTTAAATTAATATTTTGAAAAATTTTTACTTTATTTTATTCGCATCAATTTTTTTTATTTCTTGTAACAAGGATTATAAAACTGTTGGCCTAAATTTAATTGATAATAATACATTCAGCACTAATCTTGAGGAAATTCCATTAAATGTAAAAATGCGAAACATTACGCCATATGTTTCAAATACTTTAACCACATTTCAACTGGGAGAATATAAAGATAATTTGTATGGATCTTCAAAAGTTAGTTTTATGAGTCAAATTAATTTTGAAGACCCCAACTTAGTTTTTGGAGATTATAGACAATCTGATGAAGATAATCCAGAGGATAATATTTCTCGTATTCCAGAATTAGAAACAATAAAAAATGTTTATTTAGACATTCCTTTTTTTACAAATGTAGATGACGATGATAATGATGGAGTTATAAATATTTATGACGTTGATAGTAATGATCCTTATAGTGATTCAGATGGAGACGGTGTTTCAGATGCAGATGAATCTAATGCCGGTCAAAATCCACTAGATAAAGACACAGATGGTGATGGAATTTTGGATGGAGAAGATACAGAATCAATTAACCCTTATGCTGGGAGAACCTTATATGAGTTAGATTCTTTAATCGGAAATTCTGAAGCAACTTTTAAACTAAAAGTTAGCGAATTAGATTATTTTTTAAGGCCTTATGACCCTGATTCAAACTTTGAAAAATTTCAAAAATATTATTCAAATAATAGACTTTCAGATGATTTTTCAGGTTATACATTATTTGATGATGAAATTAAAATTGACTCAGATGAACTAGTCTTTTATAATGAAGACGATCCTGAAACTGAAGATGATGATGAATCAGAAGTAGTAAAAGAGAGACTATCTCCAAGAATAAGAGTAGAATTAGAGCATAATTTTTTTCAAACAAAATTTTTAGATAAAGAAGGTTCTCTGGAAATCTCAAACTTAGATAATTTTAAGCTATATTTTAAAGGCCTAGTATTAGAAACTTATGATTTTTCTGACCCATTACTTATGATTTTAAATTTTAATGAAGCAGAAATCAGAGTTATTTATGAATATCAAAAATATAATCAGCAAGATACGCCTGACGATACTGCAGACGATACCGTTGATACAGAAGAAGCAGAATTCTTGTTTAAATTGAATGGGATTAAATTAAATTCGTTCAAGCACGATCCATATCCTGGTTACGTTTACTCCGCTATTGCAGATACCATTACTAATCCTGAAAGAGTATACTTAAAGGGAGGAGAGGGCATTATGGCTGAAATCGAATTATTCAAAGATGACAACGGAGTAGATGTTCTTGAAGAAATTAGAGCAAAGGAGTGGTTAGTTAATGAAGCAAATATTTCAATGTATATTGATAAAGACATGCTTTCGGCTAACGGGGGAATTATTGAGCCATCTAGACTTTATCTTTATGATTTAGTCAATAAAGCACCTGTTATTGATTATTTTGTTGACAATTCAGCTGGACAAAAATCATATCAAAATAAAGTTATCCATGGAGGGTTAATTGAGTTAGATGAAGATAAAAATGGATTAATGTATAAGATTAGAATAAGCGAACATATTAAAAATGTTGTTAGAAAAGATTCCACCAATGTTAAGCTTGGTTTAGTAGTTTCTTCAGATATAAATAACACAATTAATATTGAAGTTGAAGATTCAGATTTTATGACATTTACGCCACTTTCATCAGCTATCAATCCGTTAGGTACAGTTCTTATTGGACCAAGCCCGAGTGCAGAGAATTTTGATAAACGAATGAGATTAAATTTATTTTATACTGAAGTCAGTAATTAGTTTTTAAAACTTTATTCGAACTCCAGTCTCCTTTCAAAAGACCATTTTTCCAATACTTAAAACACTTTACAAAAATCTTTCTTTTTAAAGTAGAAAAAATTGATCCAAATATAAGATCAATTGACCTTGACAAAATAAGAATTGAATGAAGGCTTAATGCACTTAAGTTTTTATAATGATTTTGAATATATATGTGAGCAGATTTTATAACTTCTGTTTTTGACATTACAGTTATAGTCTTATTTTTTCTTGAAGACTCTCCATGGAAATGAATACATTTCCAATTGTTAAACAACGACACCTTTAGATTTAAATCTTTGGCTCTTTTACATAGATCCATATCCTCATAATACATCCAGTATTTTTCGTTCCATCCTCCTAGTTTTATAAAATCAAATTTTCTTAAAAGCACAAATGATCCAGAAATCCAGTCTGGATGTGAAATTTCTGTATTATTCATTTTTTTGTATGTTAAACCTCTAAACCTTCTAGTAAATATTCTTGATAAACCTGTAGATGTGAAGATGTTTAAAAATAATCCATAAGCATTAGTATTTCTGTTCTTTTGATCTAGTTGTTTAATTCCTATTAGTCTATGTTCAGTGTTGGAATTAGAATAATTTATTAATGAACTAAGAGAATTTGAATCTAAAATAGTATCAGGATTTAAAAACAATAACCATTTAGATTCAGATTCGAAAGCTCCAATATTACATGCCTTTGCAAAGCCTAAATTGTTTTTGCTTTCAATCCAATTAACTTCTTTATGTAAGTTTCGAAAATATTTAAGCTTGTTATCATTTGAAAAATTATCAACTACAATAGTCTGAATGGTAATATTTTTTTGATTTTTAATGCTTTCTAAGCATTGTTCTAGTTTTTCCCAGGACTTATAATTAACAATTATAATTGTAAGATCGATTAGCATTATAATTTTTTTCTTAATCGTGCTACAGGAGCTCCAATCATTTCTCTATATTTTGCTACTGTTCTTCTTGCTATAGGGTATCCTTTTTCATTGATTCTTTTAGTAAGTTCATCATCAGTTAATGGTTTTGATTTATTTTCATTATCAATGATATTTTGAAGTTCTTTTTTAATTTCTATGGTAGAAACCTCAACCCCTTTGTCATTAGTTATCCCCTCAGAAAAAAACGATTTAATTAACTTAATTCCATAAGGTGTATCTACATATTTACTATTAGCTACTCTTGAAATTGTAGAAATATCCATTCCAATTTTTTCAGCAATATCTTTTAATATCATCGGCTTTAAGTTGCTTTCATCTCCACTTAAAAAATACTTATTTTGAAATTCCATTATGGTATTCATAGTAATTAATAGAGTTTGATTTCTTTGATTGATAGCATCAATAAACCATTTTGCCGAATCTAGTTTTTGTTTGATAAATGTAACGGCTTGTTTTTGACTTTTAGAAATGTTTTTATTTTCCTGATAACCAGACAACATGTTTTTATATTCATTTGAAACATATAGTTCAGGCGCATTTCTAGAGTTCAAATTTAATGAGAGTTTATTTTCATTAATTTCAATTTTAAAATCGGGAATTATTGTTGAATTAATTTTTGTCGGTTCAGAAAATGCTGAACCAGGCTTAGGATTTAATTTTTCTATTTGTTTTATGGCATCTCTTAATTCATCTTCAGAAATACTAAGTTTTTGAATTATTTTTTGATAATGTTTTTTTATAAATAAGTCAAAATATTTTTTTAAAATTTGAATAGCATTATTTACAGAACTACTTTCTTTTTTTCTTTTTAATTGAAGAACTAAACATTCCTGTAAATCTCTTGCTCCAACACCAGGCGGGTCTAAAAGATGAATTTTGTTTAAGACTCTAGTTAAAGAATCTAAATCAGTATAAATTCCCATAGTAAAGGCTAGGTCATCGACAATATCTAGTAAGTCAGCTCTTATGTATCCTGATTGATCTACACTTCCAACTAGAAATTCAGCAATTTTACTATCATTTTCATTTAGCGAAAAAGTTGTCAATTGATTTTTTAAAAACTGATTGAAGCTTATTCCCGAAACAAATGGCAAAGATTTTTCTTCATCATCGTCGCTGTAATTATTAGTTTTTAATTTATAATCTGGAATGTCATCGTCACTTAAGTAGTCTTCTACGTTAAGTTCATTATCCTCATTTTTTGCTTCTTGTTCGTAATCTGGTTCATTATCAAAGTAGTCTTCTTCTTGCTCTTTTCCTGATTCTAGAGCCGGATTTTCTTCAATTTCTCTGGACAATCTATCTTCAAGCTCTTGAAGAGGAAGTTCAATCAACTTCATCAACTGAATTTGTTGAGGAGATAGTTTTTGAGAAAGTTTTAATTGTAAAAACTGCTTAAGCATTTGTTCTAATAAGTATTAAAAATACAAAAAAACTTAATGAAGATTTTAATATTAAAATTCAGCATTTTTTGGTGTTCTTGGGAAAGGAATTACATCTCTAATATTAGTCATTCCGGTAGCAAATAAAATAAGTCTTTCCAGTCCTAATCCAAATCCACTATGTTTGACTGTACCGTATTTTCTTAGATCAAGGTACCACCACAGTTCTTTTTCGTCGATATTAAGTTCTGAAATTCTTTCTTTTAAAACATCTAATCTTTCTTCTCTTTGCGATCCTCCAACAATTTCACCTATTCCTGGAAATAATATATCCATAGCTCTAACTGTTTTTCCATCCTCATTCATTCTCATGTAAAATGCTTTAATTTTAGCAGGATAATCATATATAATTACAGGTTTTTTGAAATGTTTTTCTACTAAAAAACGTTCGTGTTCACTTTGAAGATCTACACCCCACTCATTTACAGGGTATTTAAATTTTTTCTTTTTGTTGGGCTTAGAACTTCTAAGAATTTCAAAGGCTTCAGTATAGTTTATTCTTACAAAATCATTATTGACAACAAAATTTAATCTATCAATTAAGTTAAGTTCATTTCTGTCTTTTAAGGGTTTTGTTTTATCTTCATTTATTAATCTTTCGTTAAGAAAAATTAAATCCTCTTTACAATCATTAATAACATATTTTAAAACTTCCTTTATGAAGTTTTCTGCTACATCCATGTTATTATCTAGGTCACAAAAAGCCATTTCAGGTTCTACCATCCAAAATTCAGCTAAATGTCTAGAGGTATTAGAATTTTCTGCTCTAAAAGTAGGTCCAAATGTGTAAACATTACCTAGTCCCATAGCCATACTTTCAGCTTCAAGTTGACCTGATACAGTAAGGTTAGTTTCTTTTCCAAAAAAATCTTTAGAAAAATCAATTATATTTTCACTATCGAGTTCAGCATTATTAATATCAAGTGTTGTTACTTTAAACATTTCACCTGCACCTTCAGCATCACTTCCAGTAACAATGGGTGTGTTAACATATACAAATCCATTTTCTTTAAAATATTTATGAATTGCATATGATATACTTGACCTAATTCGAAATATTGAACTAAATGTATTGGTTCTAACTCTTAAGTGAGCATTTTCTCTCAAAAATTCTAAACTGTGTTTTTTAGGTTGTATAGGATAATCTTCAGGATCACATTTACCTAAAATCTCAATTTTTTCAACTTTAATTTCGATTTTCTGACCTTTACCTTGACTTTCGATTAAGACACCAGTAATTTTTATTGATGCTCCCGAATTAATATTGTTTAAAATTTCATGATCAGTGTTTTCATAATCTACAACACATTGAATACTTTGAAATGTTGATCCATCGTTCAAAGAAATAAATCTATTAGCTCGAAAAGTTTTAACCCATCCTTTTACAGAAATTTTTTTTGAAATGGGAGTATTTAAAAATAAATCTTTAACTGTCATGTTTAATTTAGCTTTTGAAAATCTCTATCAAATATAAAGTTTTGAATTGGTTTTATTATTAAATTAATCTGAGTCTAATTTTATTTTAGGATCCTTCATGTCAATTTTATTTGAAATATTTTTTTCAAGGGAAATTAAAAGTGAAGGCAACAGAACCAAGTTAGCCAACATTGCAAAAAGTAAAGTAGTAGAAACTAACCCGCCCAGTGCAATTGTTCCACCATAACTAGAGGTCATGAAAACTGAAAACCCAAAAAATAAAACAACAGAAGTGTAAAACATACTAATCCCAGTTTCTCTTAGAGATGAAAAAACTGATTTTCTGATTTTCCAGTTATTTGCTATTAATTCTTGTCTATATTTTACTAGGAAATGAATAGTGTCATCAACTGAAATGCCAAAAGCTATACTAAAAACTAAAATTGTTGAAGGTTTTATAGGGATATTTAGAAATCCCATAACTCCGGCTGTGAAAAGTAAAGGAAGAATATTTGGAACTAGTGAAATTATCACCATTTTGTAAGATCTAAATAAATATGTAATCATTAATGAAATAAGTATAATGGCTAAAAAAAGAGAAATTAGTAAATTCTTAATAAGGAATTTTGTCCCTTTAAGATAGCCAAGTGTTTTTCCAGTGAGGGTTACGTCAAATCTGTCATTTGGAAAGTACAGTTCAATACCTTTAAGTAAACTAGCTTCAATACCTTCCATTCTCTCTGTATCAATTTCACCAATCATTGTTGTAATTCTAGCTATTTGTCCTGTTTCATTGATATAGCTATTTTTTTCTCCAAGCTTGAGATTAGAGTTTTTTAGATAGCCTGAAATAAAAGTATTTTCCTGTGATGATGGTATTTGAAAATAATTGGGATTTCCGTTATAAAAAGACTGTTTTATATATTTTGAAAGATTAACTACAGAAATAGGGTTTGAAAGCTCAGGAATTTTTAAAATATGCTCATGAAAATCATTCATCCTTTTAAGATTTGCCAATCGAGTTATTCCATTTTTTCTTCTGCTATCTATCATTATTTCTAATGGTAAAACCCCTTTAAACTCCTTCTCAAAAAACTTAATGTCTTTAACAAATTCCGATTTTGAAGGCATATCTTCAATTAAGTTCCCTGAAATTTCAATTTTATTCATTCCAACAATACTCACACATAAACAAAGTATAGAAATAATAAATACTGGAATTCTTCTTTTTTTAACAGTGTTACCTAAAAAGTCAACAAATGAGTTTAACCAGTCATTATTCAAATGTTTTAAATGCTTTTTTTTAGGTAATGGTAAAAAGCTGTAAATAATAGGAATTAATAAAATAGATAATATAAAAATTACCATAATATTGATTGATGCAACTACTCCAAATTCTTTTAAAACCTGACTATCAGTTAAAATAAATGTTGCAAATCCACAAGCAGTTGTAATATTTGTCATTAATGTTGCATTTCCAATTTTAGAAATTACTCTTTGTAATGATCTAGCTTGATTTCCGTGTTTTTTTACTTCATGCTGGTATTTATTTATTAAAAAAATACAGTTTGGAACTCCAATGACAATTATTAAAGGCGGAATAAGCGCAGTTAGAACTGTTATTTCAAACTGTAATAATCCTAGCACTCCTAATGCCCACATTACTCCAGTAATCACAACACTTAAAGTGATTAGTGTTGCTCTATATGATCTAAAAAAGAAAAAGAAAATACAAATTGTAACACAGATAGCAATTATTACAAATTTACCTATCTCATCCATAATGTTCTGAGCATTCATGGTTCTGATATAAGGCATACCAGAAATTCTAACATTTATATTACTCTGTTTTTCGAACTCTTCAATAGCAGGTACAAAAATATTATTTACAAAATCTATTCTCTCAATGTTGTTTATTACTTCCTTATTAAGATATATGGCCGTCTGTATCGTTTCACTTTTTTTATTAAATAGTATGTTTTCGTAGAAAGGAAAATCATTAAAAAGTAAACTTTTGAATTCATCTATTTTATTATTACTAGAAAATGATTCGTTTTTAACAGAATCAATTATAAATTCTTTTTTAAATTTATTTTTAGTAATAACAGGAAAATTCCCTACATGAAGAACATTATTAACCTCTTTTTTTGATTTAAAAGAATCGCTAAGTTTAATCCATGAGTTAAAATTTTTTTTATCAAATAATAAAGAATCGTTTACAGCTATTATTAAAAGATTTCCTTCCTCTCCAAATACATCAACGAAATTATCGTAAGCTACATTAAACGGATGGTCTTTAGGCATTAGGTTAGCCTCAGAATAGCTAAAACGAATATTTTTCCACTGGGTAGAAAGAAAAATAGTATTTACTAGTATAAGAACTAAAAAAAGAATTCTATTTCTTAAAATTAACCGAGCAAATTTTTCCCAACTTATGGAATTTTTTGATTTACTCATTGATTAAATTATTCAAAGGGATATAGTTTAAATAGAAAGAATTTCTTTTTCTTTTGATGAAAAAATTTCGTCTATTCTTGTGATGTAGTTATCTGTTAAAGTTTGAATTTCCTTTTCTGAAATAGCTTTTTGATCAGTAGAAATTTCAATTTTTTTTATTTCATTATTAGCATCTTTTCTTGAATTTCTAATACTAATTTTAGCATCTTCAATTTCAGATTTCGCTATTTTAACTAATTCTTTTCTTCTTTCTTCAGTTAATGGAGGAATGCTAATTATGATAGACTCTCCATTGTTCATTGGGTTGAATCCTAAATTTGCAATTTGAATAGCTTTCTCTATATCCTGTAATTTATCTTTTTCCCAGGGTTGTACAGAAAGTGTTTGAGCATCTGGAGTATTGATGTTTGCTACTTGAGATAATGGTGTAGTAGACCCATAATAATCTAGTTTAACGCTCGAAAGCATAGTTGGATTTGCTTTTCCAGCTCTTATGTTTAATAATTCTCTTTCAAGATGTTTTACAGCATTTGTCATTGATTCTTCACAGGCTTCAATAATAAATTCTAATTCTTCCACAATTAATTTTTTATAGAGGTTCCTATTTTATCACCATTAATTAATTTCAATAGATTACCAGCTTTGTTCATATTAAAAACTATAATTGGCAAGTTGTTTTCTTGACTTAAAGTAAATGCAGTTGAATCCATTATTTTTAGATTCTTATTGATTACATCTTGAAAAGAAATAGCATCAAATTTAATGGCATTTTTATTTTTTTCAGGATCAGAATCATAAACTCCATTAACACGAGTCCCTTTTAATATTACATCAGCACTTATTTCGATTGCTCTCAAAACTGCAGCAGAATCAGTTGTAAAAAAAGGATTACCTGTTCCCCCACCAAAAATCACAACCCTTTTTTTTTCTAAATGTCTTACGGCTTTTCTTTTAATATAAGGCTCAGCAACAGCTTCAATTTTTATAGCAGTTTGTAATCTTGTTTGAACATTTTCTTCTTCAAGTGCACTTTGTAGGGCCATACCGTTTATAACCGTAGCAAGCATACCCATGTAATCACCTTGAACACGATCTATTCCATTACTAGCTGCTGAAACACCTCTAAATATATTACCACCACCAATAACTACGGCAACTTCAAGTCCTAGTTCGGTAACAGTTTTGATTTCTTTTGCATATTGAGCGATTCTTTTAGGGTCAATCCCATAGCTTCTTTCACCTAATAATGCTTCTCCGCTAAGTTTGAGTAGTACTCTTTTATAAATCATTAATGTAAATATAGTTAATGATTACAATTAAATTAAAAAAAGAACAGTATTGAATTTTAAATTAATTAGGATAAACTAACTCTTTTAAAATTTGTCACAGTCAAATCATTGTCGACAGATTTAACGTAGTTAGCAACACTTTGTTTATTATCTTTTATGTAATCTTGATTTACTAAGGTATTATCTTTAAAAAATCTTTTTAATTTTCCTTTTGCAATATTGTCAAGCATAGCTTCTGGCTTACCTTCTTGTCTAAGTTGATCTTTTGCAATTTCAATTTCTTTTTCGATTGTTTTTTGATCAACGCCGTTTTCATCTAAAGCTATAGGATTCATTGCAGCTGCCTGCATAGCAACATTTTTTGAAGCTTCTTCAATTCCATCAACAGATTTAGAAAAACCTACAATCGTAGCAATTTTATTTCCTGCATGAATGTATTTCCCAACATATCCGGCAGAAATTTTTTCAAAGTTGCCTATTACTAATTTTTCTCCAATAACTCCAGTTTGTTGTATAAGTTTTTCATTTACTGTCATGGAATCAATTTCGCAATTTAAAAAATCATCCATTGTTTTATGCGATATAGCTAACTCTGCAAGTTCATTAGCTAAATCAATAAAAGTTTCGTTTTTTGCAACAAAATCAGTTTCACAGTTAAGCGAAATGATAACTCCAATTGTATTGTCTGAATTAACTTTAGCAATAGCTGCTCCTTCAGAAGATTCTCTGTCAGCTCTTTTGGCAGCTACCTTTTGTCCTTTCTTTCTTAAAATTTCTATAGCAGTTTCAGTATCACCATTGGCTTCAACTAAGGCATTTTTACAATCCATTATTCCAGCTCCCGAAATTTTTCTAAGATTATTTACGTCTGATGCAGTTATTTTTGTCATAATTATGATTCAGTTTTTTTAGAAACTCTTGTTCTTTTCTTTTTTTCTTTAGTTTCAGTTTCAGGTTTATCATTAGGTGTTTCTTCAGATTTAGCTGATCCTTCTTCTTTCTCTTTTTTAACTTCAGCAATTTCTTTTTCTTTCATTCTTTCAGACAATCCTTCTTTTATAGCGATTGAAACATGATTTAAAACAATATCAATTGATTTGGAAGCATCATCGTTTGATGGAATAGCGTAATCTACTTGTCTAGGGTCACAATTTGTATCGACCATTGCAAAGATTGGAATATTTAATTTTTGAGCTTCACGAATAGCAATGTGTTCTCTTCTTATATCTACAACGAATAATGCACCAGGTAGCCTAGTCATATCTGTAATTGATCCAAGATTCTTTTCTAGCTTAGCTCTTAGTCTATCGATTTGTAATTTTTCTCTTTTTGAAAGAGCTTCAAAAGTACCGTCTTGCTTTGTTCTATCAATTGCAGACATTTTTTTCACAGCTTTTCTAATTGTTACAAAGTTTGTAAGCATTCCACCGGGCCATCTTTCCGTAATGTATGGCATATTTACATCAGCAGCCGTTTTTGAAACAAGATCTTTTGCTTGTTTTTTAGTTGCAACAAATAAAATTTTTCTTCCAGAGGAAGCTATTTTAGACAAAGCCGAAGAGGCTTCTTCAATTTTAGATGCAGTTTTGTAAAGGTTAATAATATGAATCCCATTCTTTTCCATATGAATGAAAGGGGCCATATTAGGATTCCATTTTCTTGTAAGGTGCCCGAAATGAACACCAGCCTCTAGAAGAGGTTTAATTTCAATTTTTGTCATTTTTTTTAGTTTACGTTCCGTATGATTAGCAATAAATTTTAAATTTATTTAGATGCTAAACTAACTTTCGACAAGCGAAATACGACAACAGGTTAATTTCAATATTTATATGAACTCTATAACAATCATCGAATCGAATTAACGTTTCGAGAATTGGAATTTTTTTCTTGCTTTCTTTTGACCAAATTTCTTTCTTTCAACCATTCTCGGGTCTCTGGTCAATAATCCTTCTTTTTTTAATGCCGGACGATTTTCTTCATTAATTTCACACAATGCCCTAGATATAGCCAATCTTACAGATTCAGCTTGTCCATTAATCCCACCACCATAAACATTAACCTTAACATCAAATGATGAACTTGTCTCAGTTATAGCAAATGGTTGGTTTACTTTATATTGAAGAATGTCAGTTGGAAAATATTCTTTTAATGATTTTCCGTTAATTGTATATGTTCCTTTTCCTTTAGAAAGATATACTCTAGCAACTGATTTTTTTCTTCTACCTATTTTATGAATTACTTCCATATTATTTTAAATCGTTTAAATTGATCAACTTTGGATTTTGTCCTTCATGTTTATGATTTTCACCCACATATACTTTCAAATTTCTGAAAAGAGCAGCTCCTAATTTATTTTTAGGCAACATACCTTTTACAGATTTTTCAACTAACCTTGCAGGATCTTTAGCAAAAAGTTCTGTTGCAGTTAGTGATCTTTGTCCTCCGGGATATCCAGTGTGTCTAATATATTCTTTGCTTTCCCATTTATTTCCAGAAAGCGTTATTTTTTCTGCGTTAATGACAATAACGTTATCACCACAATCAACATGAGGAGTAAAGCTTGGCTTGTATTTACCTCTGATAAGTTTAGCTATTTTAGAGCACATTCTACCTAGAGCGTGTCCGCTTGCATCAACAATAACCCAGTTCTTATCAACTGTTTCTTTATTTGCTGAGATTGTTTTGTATGTTAAAGAATCCAAAATATATAATTTTTAAAAAAGCATTACCCATGCCTTTAATTGGCCTGCAAATCTACAATAATAAATCAATTCTGCAAACCGCTAATAAACAATTTATTAATGTGCTTCAAACCAGTTTAGACCAGTGCCTATATCGACTTTTAAAGGGATCTTTATGTCGTATGCATTTTCCATTTCATTTTGAATCATTTCTTTCATTTCTTTCAATTCGTTATTATGTACTTCAAATACTAATTCATCGTGAACTTGGACAAGCATTTTTGATTTAAAGTCGTTTTCTTCAATTCTTTGCTGAATATTAATCATTGCAAGTTTTATAATATCTGCAGCACTCCCTTGCACTGGAGCATTAACTGCATTCCGTTCTGAAGCCCCTCTTACAATAGGATTTCTTGAGTTGATGTCTTTTAAGTATCTTTTTCTTCCTAAAATAGTTTCAACATAACCATTTTCTCTTGCAAAATTTATTTGTGATGCTATGTAGTTTTTTAATTTAGGATACGCCTCATAGTAAGAATCGATTAATTCTTTTGATTCTTTCCTTGAAAGTGAAGTTTGATTGCTAAGTCCAAATGCTGAAACACCATAAATAATACCAAAATTTACAGTCTTAGCATTACTTCTTTGCTCAGAAGATACTTCTTCAATATTTATATCAAAAACTTTAGCAGCGGTTGAGCTATGAATGTCTTGATCGTTTTTAAATGCTGAAATCATATTAGGATCTTCACTCAAACAAGCAATAACTCTCAATTCAATTTGAGAGTAATCAGCAGATAACATAGTGTAATTTTCATTATTGCATATAAAAGCTTTTCTAATTTCTCTTCCTCTGGGAGTTCTAATAGGAATATTCTGTAAATTAGGATTATTGCTACTTAACCGACCAGTAGAGGCTACCGCTTGGTTAAATTCAGCATGTATTCTTAAGCTATGAGGATTAATTTGTTTTGGGAGAGCATCAACATAGGTGTTTAATAATTTCTGTAATGATCGCCATTCTAATACTTTTTCTACTATTAAATGTTTTGCTGAAAGTTTTGATAAAACTTCTTCACTTGTTGAAAATTGACCAGATTTAGTTTTTTTAGGTTTTTCTACGATTTTCATTTTATTAAAGAGAACTTCCCCAAGTTGTTTGGGTGACGCTAGATTAAATTCTTCGTTTGAAATTTCAAAAATTATTTTTTCAAGCTTACTAAGTTCTTTATGAAATGTAATTGATAGTTCTTTTAAAAAAGATGAGTTTAGTTTTATCCCGTTCCCCTCCATAATTGATAAAACTTTTAATAAAGGCATCTCAATATTTTCAAATAGAGTTAGTAGCTCTCCTTTTTTTAAATCTTCCTTTAAATAAATACTTAATTGATAATTTAAATCTGATTTTTCCATGCAAACCTGAACTTTAGATTCATTATTTAAATCAGGACTATAATTCAAATAAGTTTGGCAAGATGTTTTAAAATCGTGGTTTAGATCAGGATTAACTAAATAGTGAGCTATTTTATTATCAAAATATTGCCCTTTGATTTTTAAATCAAAATCACTTAAAAGTTTAAATTGATGTTTTAAGTCAAAACCTAGAACTAGTAGATCTTCTCTTTCAAGTAAACTTTTAAGTTCACCATATATTTCAGAATCTGATTTTTCTAAACTAATGAAATAGCTTTTGTCTTTGTCCCAGCTAAAACTTAGCCCTAGACAACTTTCTTTTTCTTTAAATTTAAATATTTCAAGTGATATTATTTTTTGTTTTTTTAAAATGGACAGGGTTAATTTTTTAGATAATTTACTTTCATTTTTTTGATAAAATTTTGATGAATTTAAAAATGTATTTTTTTCTTTATTTAAGTTAGCGTTTGATTGTCCAGGACTACTAAATAAATCATATTGAATATCCTGTTGAGTTTCTTGATTAGGTAATTCATTATCTTCTTTTTTGTCTTCAATAAATATTCTTTTAAAATTTTCTTTCATTCTGGCAAACTCCAGTTCTTCAAAAATTTCATAAACATTTTTATGGTTTGGATCATCCAACTTAAAATCATCAAAATCATATTGTATAGGCACATCTAACATTATGGTTGCTAGTTTTTTTGAAAGAATTCCTTTGTCTTTATTTAGCTCAATTTTTTCTCTTAACTTTCCTTTAATTTCAGCTGTATTTTTGAGTAAATTTTCCATTGATCCGTAAAGATTAATAAATTTTTTAGCTGTTTTTTCACCTACACCAGGCAGACCAGGAATATTATCTACAGAGTCCCCCATCATACCTAAAAAATCAATCACTTGCTTAGGATCGGTAACTTCAAATCTTTGTTGTACTTCTTTTATACCCCAAATTTCAATACCATTTCCCATTCTAGCTGGTTTGTACATGAAAATATTTTCAGAAACTAATTGAGCAAAATCTTTATCAGGAGTAACCATAAAAACTTCGAAATTATTTTTTTCTGCATCTTTTGCAACAGTACCTATAATATCATCTGCTTCAAATCCTTTTTTCATCAAAATTGGAATTCCCATTGCCTTTAATATGTTATGAATGTATGGAACAGCAATTTTAATAGCGTCAGGTGTTTCGTGTCGATTAGCTTTATACTCTTCAAACATTTCAATTCTGTCACTAGATCCCCCAAGATCGAATGCAACAGCAATATTATCAGGTTTTTCCCTTTTAATTAAATCTAAAAGTGAATTCATAAAGCCCATAATAGCACTTGTATCCATCCCTTTAGAGTTTATTCTGGGGTTTTTAATAAAAGCGTAATATCCTCTAAATATTAAAGCATAGGCATCAATCAAGAATAGTTTTTTTCTATTGTTCATATATAAATATTATATATTTTTGACATCTAATTTAAAAAATTGTAATGTGGAGATGGGTATTTGTTGTCATTGTTTTTTTATTAATTGAAATATACGCTTTTCAAGCGTTTAAAACCTTATCAAAAAACAATTGGATTATAAAATCATACACAATTATTAATGTAATTGTTTTTGTAAATTTTTTTTTCAGACTATTTAATATTTATTTCCAGGATTTAGATTATTCCGATATTTTTTACAATTATCTTTCTGTGCCATTTGCACTTTTATTTACTTTATTATGCTTTAAATTAATTATAATCTCATTTCTTTTTTTTGAAGATATTATAAGAATAGCTGAGTCAACCTTTAAATTCTTTTTTTCAAGTTCCTCAGATTCTTTCTTAACTCAAAGAAGAGAGTTTTTGAGTAAACTAGCAATTTTGATTGCTTCTATTCCTATTCCATTTGTTATCCATGGTATTTTTAAGGGAAGGTATAATTACAGAGTATTTAATTATGAATTAGAATTTGATGATCTGCCAGATGATTTTGATGGTTATCAATTAACTCATATTTCAGATATTCACAGTGGAAGTTTAAACAATAGAAATAACGTTGAGTATGCGATAGATTTAATTAATAAACAAAATTCTGATCTTATTTTATTTACAGGAGATATAGTAAACAACAAGTCTAATGAATTAATAGAATGGAAGACATTATTTTCAAAACTTAAGGCAAAAGATGGTAAATATTCAGTTTTAGGAAACCATGATTATGGCGATTATGTACAGTGGAGCTCCAAAAATGAAAAAAAATTAAATTTTCAAATGCTTCTAGATATTCAAAAAGAAATGGGGTTTAATTTATTGTTAAATGAGAATACCAAAATCAATAAAAATAATAGTTCAATTTCTTTAGTTGGTGTAGAAAATTGGGGAAAAGGTCGTTTTAAGAAAAAAGGTGATATCGATATGGCTTGCTTAGGGCTTACAAATTCTGATTTTAAAATTGTCATGAGTCATGATCCATCCCATTGGGATAAAGTATTAATAGATCACAAAACCCATTTTCATTTAACATTAAGTGGTCACACTCATGGAATGCAGTTTGGCATTGAAATTCCAGGGTGGATTAGTTGGAGTCCTGTTAAATGGGCCTATAAATATTGGGCAGGTATTTATAATAAAAAAAATCAGTTTATAAATGTTAATAGAGGATTTGGTGTTTTAGGTTTTCCGGGGAGAATTGGTGTTTACCCTGAAATATCAGTGATTAAGCTCAAAAAATCATAGTTTTTTAAAAAAACCTTATTTTAGTACAAATTCAATATTGACCTATGTCAAAATTTGGTGAACTTATTAATTTAGAAGTACCAATTCTAATAGACTTTTATGGTGATGGGGATGATTCTTCAAAGGCTATGCATCCTGTGCTTAGAGATGTTGCGGCTGCAATTGGAGATAAAGGAAAAGTAATTAAAATTAATGTCGATCAAAATAATGAACTTTCTGAAGCTCTCAGGGTAAAAGGTTTACCTACACTAATGATTTACAAATCTGGAGAAATGGTTTGGAGACAAAGCGGAGAACAAGATGCAAATACGCTGATTAATTTAATCAATGATTTTATTTAAACCTTCTCCAATTAATCCTAACTCTTTTATTTCCTCTAATACATAATCTTTCTCACTATCATATTTTTGAATTAATTCAACTAATGACCTTAATTCAAAATAATCATTAAGAATTGACTGAGTGTATTCAGCTTTTTTATCATCCTGCATAGACATAATTATTGAGAGTCTTTCTTTATACTGAGATGATATTTTTATAAATAATTCTCTAGCCAGTTCTTTATCGTCTGAAATAAAAAGCTGCTTTAGAAACGGACTTAGCAGTGTGTAATATTCATAATCTCCATAGAGTTCAGAAACAAATTCAGTTGAACTTATATATTGTTTTATTGCTTGAGATTTTAGACTATTATTTTTAGACTTTAAAAGAGTTTCTAAAAGAGATCTATATCTTTCCGTATCAGTTATAATACTTTCAGCAAAACTGTATATTGAAAATTTAGAATTTTTTGAATTAGATAGTTGAGAATAGTATTTTAAATTTTCATCATATTTAACAGAAAGTTTTTGGTAAAGATCATCTCCTTTATCAAATTTATTTATTTTATAATAGGTTGAGATGTAAGGTTCTAAAAGACTATAATAACCAAAGTAATCAATAGGCATTTTTTGAATAGATAAATCTAATATTTCTTCTGCTTTTTGATATTCTTTATCTGCAATAAGTTGTTTTGCAAGTCTATGAAGATTTCCTCTAAATGAAATACTGTTTTTTCTAGTCTCAGGATCATGGTAAATCTCAGAACTCTCAGAGTTACCCCACTCCCAACTCTTAACAATATTATACATTAACGAAGAATCTATACGTCCCATTTCGTATGGATTGTTTTTGTTAATTTCTGTTTTTATTGGAATAAGCTTATAGACAAGGCCGTCAAGTTGAAGAAAATCTTTCATCCATAAATATTCAGCATCATTATAACTTCCTCCTGTAAAATAAATAGGTCTTTTCCAGTCGTTGTTTGCTAAAATATCTAGCATTAATAATTGATTTTTATATAGGCCGCTAGTTGGAAGATCAATGTCAATATAATCTAAAATTAAATCCTCTTTCTCAGCTTTAACAATTCCGCTTTCTAAAACATTTTTTTTATTAATAGGTACTCTAATTTTGTTGGTTGGATAGAAAACCATGTTTTGAGTAAACATTGGAATATTTTCTAAATCAGCACCATATTGAGTTAATAGATTTTTATATTTGGTTCGAGGATGGTCACTAGAAACCCAATTCATAAAATCTTTAATATCCCACCTAACAGAATCTATTAAAGCTTCATATTTAATATAATCTCTAATACCATATGCATATTGACTATGTTTAAGTTGAGAGGGAACTGGACTGCTATTGTAGGTGCGTCTTTTCATTTGATCCATATACCAATCTGTAGCTATTAAACTTGTATTAATAGTCCTAACATCAGTCCTGTAATTTTCAATTTCTTGAGCGTACCATAAAGCAAAAGTATCATTATCTCCAATTGTAAAAATCATAGCGTCCTTATCCTCATCAATAGAATTTAAATAAGCTTTAGCTAAAGATTGTGCTGTATATCTGTCAGATCTGTCATGGTCATCCCAATTTTGGTAACCCATTAAAACAGGAACAGAAAGTAATAGTATACTTAATAATGGAACTGATATTTTTTCAGAAAGTATTTTTTTAAATGAATTTGATATTGAGTATAAACTAAGACCAATAAAAATAGAAAACACATAAAATGACCCAACTAGTGCATAATCTCGTTCTCGCGGTTCAAAAACTCTTTCATTTAAATAAACTTTTAGTGCTAACCCGGTAAATAGAAATAATAAAATCACAATCCAAAATAGATTTTTATCTTTTTTGAAAAGAAACAGCAGCCCTATTAATCCTAAAATTAAAGGAATCATATAATAAGTATTCCTAGCCTTATTGTTTTTAAGATCTGAAGGTAAATTACTTTGAGGACCAAGTCTAAATTCATCAATAAAATTTATTCCAGAAATCCAGTTACCGTTTAACAAATCATATTCCCATTTTATATCATTTTGTCGACCGCTAAAATTCCACATAAAATATCTCAAATACATCGATCCGATTTGGTATTTAAATAGATATTTTAAATTATTAAGTAATGAAGGTTTTTCAATATCTAGATATCCGCCATATTCACTTAAAAACTTGTGATATCCCTCTGCATCGATGTCTCCTTTAGAAACACTTTGATTAAATTCATTTACAAGTTTTTTAAAATTAGTTTCTGCTAGATATTCTGGTTTAATTTGAAAATCTAAAAACCCAAAATAGTTCATGTAGTTTATTGCATGTTCTGAGCTCCACATTCGTGGAAGAAGTCCAAGATGCTTACTATTAGAATTGATTTTCCCTGACTCCCAATCATTTACAATTACATATCTTTTTGTCTTATCGTCTCTTTCATATTTGGGTTTATCATCTTTGTAAGGATTAATTTCGTCTTGACCTGCATAGGCATCTGAAAACATTGGACCGTAAAAAAGCTTTGTTTCGGGATACTGTTCTAAGTTGTAATATGCAAGTAAAGCTCTTGCATCAGATGGTGAATTTTCATTTATTACAGTATTGGCATTAGATCTTATAGGAATCATAAGCCAAGCTGAAAATCCTATAAAAATGAACATGACACAAAGTGTTAGCACATTTGTGTTAACCCAATTTTTTTTTCTAGTGTATGTCAATAAAAAAGAGAATAGGATAATTATTAAAATAGATGTAAAAATTGTTCCAGAATTAAAAGGGAGTCTAAGGCTATTTACAAAAAACACTTCTAGATAGCCGAATAAAGCTAGAGTTGAAGGCAAAAGAAGCTTAAAAATAAAAAGCAGAACAGTTACAGAAAGAATATTTGCAATCAAAAAACTTTTTAAATCAGGTTTCGGGTACTTTTTAAAGAAATAAATCATTCCAATAGCTGGAATTGCTAAAAGACCCATAAAGTGTACTCCAAAAGAAAGCCCAACAACAAATGAAATCAATATAAGCCATCTGTTTCCTCTTTCATTATCCATGTCTTCTTCCCATTTGAAACCAAGCCAAAACAGAAGCGCCATTATAAATGTAGCCATTGCATAGACTTCCGCTTCAACTGCGTTAAACCAAAAACTATCTGAAAATGTAAAACATAACGCTCCAATGATTGAGGAGCTTATTATTTTAATTGTGTTTTCAGTTGTAATATTATCAGAAACGCCAACAATTTTCTTTCCGATTATTACTATTGTTAAATAAAGTAAATAGATTGTGAATGCACTTGCAAAGACAGACATCATATTCACCATAAATGCAATATCCTCTGGGTTAGAAGCAAAGGAAGAGAAAAAGGCACCAATCATTTGAAATAATGGAGCTCCTGGAGGATGCCCCACTTGTAATTTAGCTGATGTCGAAATGTATTCTGCAGCATCCCAATAGCTAGCTGTTGGCTCAACAGTCAAAAAATAAGTAGATAAGGCAATTAAAAAAACAATTAATCCTGCTACAGTATTTATTTTTTCGAATTTTCTAATATTCATTATTCAAATAATTGATTGACGAATTTAAGCAATATTATCAATTAATATTTTAAATATATTTATTTGTCTAGCTGAAACTTTAGTTTAAATAAGTCAAACACACTATTTCATTTAATGATTGATTATAAGTATAATTCAGAATTTGGAAATGGGTTTGAGTTTGTGGATATAAGAATAGAATAATATTATATATTTTTGATATATGGAAAAAATGAAAGATATATTGGAAGCAGTTAATTTGTATTTTGAAGGTATTCACGAATGTGATGTTTCTAAATTGAAAGAAGTTTTTCATCCCCAATCTAGTCTCTTCGATTCGGACAAAGGTTGTATTTATGTAGAAACTATTGATAGTTTTTTAGATGATGTTTCAACAAGGGTTTCTCCAGCAAGTGTCGGACAACAGATGAAAGCAGAGGTTTTGATGGTTGATTACTTGTCTTTGACAAATGCTATGGTAAAAATTAGAATCCAAACCCATAAAAGTATATTCATAGATCACTTAGCATTTGTTAAAGGTGAGAATGGTTGGAAAATTGTGTCTAAGGTTTGGCATTTAGAGAAAGAAGAAACTGAGAATAAGAAGACATATTAAGAAATTTATAGTTGTAAAAAGAAGTAAAACTATAAAAGAAAAGTTTTATTTAAATAATTCAAACTTTATATTAAATTTGCCGTTCATTACACTGGCCTATGGTGTAACTGGCAACACGCCTGGTTTTGGTCCAGGAGAGTCTAGGTTCGAGCCCTAGTAGGCCAACTTTAATTAACGGAGTTTAATTAAATTCTTTGTTTTGTAGAATTTAGTATATTTGCACTGCGTTATTGGAAATATGAAGGGGACAATGTCCCCTTCTTTATTAAATATATTTGATTTGAAAGAAATATTAGAAAAAATATTTATTGAATTTTTTGAAAATAATAAACAACTTTTTTTAGTGGATCTTGATGTGGATTCTTTTAAAATTGATGTAAAAATTGATGGTGATAACGGTGTTAAGGTTAGTGATTGTGTTTTATTATCAAAACATATAAAAAAACATTTTGACACTGAGCTAGATGATTTTAGTTTAAATGTTAGTTCTGCTGGACTTTTGTCTCCGTTAATAACTTACAGACAATTTTTGAAAAATTTGAAAAGAAAATTGAATGTAACTTTAAAGGAGGGTGATGATATAAAAGGGAACTTAATTAAAGTAAGTGAAGAAGATATTACACTTGAATGGACAGCTCGTGAGCCAAAACCTGTAGGAAAAGGCAAAGTGACTGTGAAAAAAAACAAATTAATTGCTTTTGATGAAATTAAAAAAGCAAAGTTAGTAGTAGAATTTAATAAAATATAAGCATGGAAAATTTATCTTTAATAGAATCGTTTTCAGAATTCAAAGACGAAAAATTTATAGACAGAGTTACGTTAATGTCAATATTAGAAGAGGTTTTTAGAAATACTCTTAAAAGAAAATATGGCGATGACGATAACTTTGATATAATTATTAATCCAGACAAAGGAGATTTAGAGATTTGGAGAAATAGAGTTGTTGTTAAGGACGGAGCAGTTGAAGACGAAAACCAAGAAATTTCAATCAGTGAAGCAAGAAAAATTGAACCTGATTTCGAAGTTGGTGAAGATGTCTCTGAGGAAGTTAAACTAGTTGATCTTGGAAGAAGGACAGTTCTTTCTTTAAGACAGAATTTAGTGTCTAGAGTTCACGAACACGATAATGGAATTGTTTACAAACAATTTATTGATTTAATAGGCGAAATATATACTGCAGAAGTTCATCATATCAGACATAATGTTGTGATATTGCTCGATGATGATGGAAACGAATTAATCATGCCTAAAGATCGTCAAATACCATCTGATTTTTATAGAAAAGGAGATTCTGTAAGAGGAGTTATTGAGTCTGTTGAACTGAAAGGTAATAAGCCATCAATTATTTTCTCAAGAACTTCTCCAAAGTTTTTAGAAAAACTTTTTGAACAAGATATTCCCGAAGTTTTCGACGGTTTAATTTCTGTAAAGAAAGTTGTTAGAATTCCTGGACAAAAAGCTAAAGTAGCTGTGGATTCATATGATGATAGAATCGACCCAGTTGGAGCTTGCGTGGGAATGAAAGGATCTAGAATTCATGGTATTGTTAGAGAGCTTGGAAACGAAAATATCGACGTTATTAATTTTACAAATAACACTCAATTATTAATTACAAGAGCATTAAGTCCTGCAAAAATATCATCATTAAAAATTAATGAAGAGAAGAAAACTGTTGAAGCATTTATGGATCCAGAACAGGTTTCTAAAGCCATTGGAAGAGGAGGACACAATATCAGATTAGCTGGTCAATTAACAGGCTATGAAATTGATGTTTATAGAGAAGGTGCTGAAGAAGATGTTGAATTAACCGAATTCTCTGATGAAATTGAAGGGTGGGTTCTTGAAGAATTTAAAAAAGCAGGTTTAGACACAGCAAAAAGTGTATTAGAACAAGATATTGAAGATTTAGTAAAAAGAACTGACCTAGAAGAGGAAACTATTTTAGCAGTTAGAAATGTATTAAAAGCAGAATTTTCTGAATAATAAATTTATTTATGGGTGAAATAAAATTAACAAGATTAAACAAAATTTTAAGAGAATTTAATATCTCTCTTGATAGAGCTGTTGAGTTTCTTGCTTCTAACGGGCATGAAATTGAAGCTAGACCAACTACTAAAATTTCACCTGATCAGTATACCTTATTTTTAAACGAATTTAGTTCTGATAAATCTAGTAAAGTTGAATCTCATGATTTAAGTGAAGAGAAAAGAAAAGAAAAAGAGGATCTAAGGATCAAGCTTGAAAAAGAATTAGAAGAAAAAGAAAAGAAAAGAAATTCATTTATTCAAAGAGCTGAAATTAAAAAACCGGTACACTTAGGAAAAATAGACTTAGAGAAGTTTAGCAAACCTAAGGCTAAAGCAGAGCCTAAAGTAGAACTTAAAGCAGAACCTAAAGCAGAGCTAAAGGTTGAGTTAAAAGTAGAAAAGCCTGTTTTAAAAACCGAACCAAAGGTTGGAGAAATAAAACCTGAATCTCAAACTGAAGAATCTAAAGAAAGTTCTAGTATAAAGACAAAGTATACTAAGTTAAGTGGTTTAAAAACTGTGGGAGATAAGATTGATTTAGGAAAATTTGATAAACCTAAGCCAACAACACCAAAGTTTAATCCAGCTTCTAAAAGAAAAAGAATTAGAATTTCTAAAGATCCTGTAAAACCATCAGTATCTAGCAATAAAAGAACCTTTAATAAACCTGGAAGATCTAAGCCTGTTGCAAGTGAGCCATCTGAAGTTGATGTTCAAAAGCAAATACGAGAAACTTTAGAAAAATTACAAGGAAGATCATCCTCTAAAGGCGCTAAATATAGAAAAGGTAAAAGAGATTCCCATAAATTAAAATCTGATGAAGTTTTAGCTCAAAACGAAGCTGAAAAAAAGACTATAAAAGTCACTGAATTTATCACTGTTGGGGAGGTCGCTACTATGATGGAAATAACTTCAACTGAAATTATTTCTACATGTATGTCTTTGGGTATTATGGTTACCATGAATCAAAGGCTTGATGCTGAAACTTTGACTATTGTAGCTGATGAATTTGGATACGAAGTTGAGTTTGTTACAGCAGATATTGAAGACTCTATTAAGGAAGTTGAAGATAGTCCAGAAGATTTACTTCCAAGAGCGCCAATTGTTACTGTAATGGGGCATGTCGATCATGGAAAAACTTCCTTGTTAGATTATATTAGAGAAGAAAATGTAATTGCTGGTGAATCAGGAGGAATTACACAGCATATAGGAGCTTATAATGTTGTTTTAAAAGATGGACAAAACATAACTTTTTTAGACACACCTGGTCACGAAGCATTTACTGCTATGAGAGCCCGTGGAACTCAAATTACTGATTTGGTGATTATTGTTATAGCTGCAGATGATGATGTAATGCCTCAAACTAAAGAAGCAATAAGTCATGCTCAAGCTGCAGGAGTCCCAATTATTTTTGCAATAAATAAAATCGATAGACCAAATTCAAATCCTGATAAAATTAAAGAGAAGCTTTCTGGAATGAATTTGCTTATTGAAGAATGGGGTGGAAAAATACAGTCTCATGATGTGTCTGCTCTTAAAGGAACTGGAGTTGATGAGTTGCTTGAAAAAGTATTGCTTGAAGCAGAGTTTTTAGAATTAAAAGCAAATCCAAATAAAGCTGCTATTGGTTCAGTAGTTGAAGCATATTTAGACAAAGGCAAAGGTTATATATCTACAATTTTAGTTCAATCTGGTACTTTAAAAATTGGAGATTATTTATTAGCTGGTCAACATTCTGGAAAAGTTAAAGCTATGCAGGATGAAAGAGGCAACGCGATAATTGAAGCCGGACCTTCAACCCCTGTATCAATATTAGGTCTTGATGGCGCTCCACAAGCTGGAGACAAGTTTAATGTATTTAATGATGAAAAGGAAGCAAAACAAATCGCAGTAAAAAGAACTCAATTAGTAAGAGAGCAATCTGTCAGAACTCAAAAACATATTACACTAGATGAAATTGGAAGAAGAATTGCTATTGGTGAATTCAAAGAATTAAATATTATTTTAAAAGGTGATGTTGATGGATCTGTTGAAGCACTGACTGACTCTTTTCAAAAATTATCTACTGACGAAATTCTCATAAATATAATTCATAAAGCTGTAGGTGCTATAACAGAATCTGACGTTCTGTTGGCTTCTGCATCTGATGCAATAATTATAGGATTTAATGTAAGGCCAACTGGAAATGCTAGGCAAATTGCAGATAAAGAAGAAATTGATATTAGGAATTATTCAATTATTTATGATGCAATAAACGATCTAAAAGATGCCATGGAAGGTATGTTAGCCCCAAAATTTAAAGAAGAGATTTCTGGTAACGCTGAAATTAGAGAAACTTTTAAAATATCTAAGGTTGGTACTATTGCAGGTTGTATGGTTACCAGCGGAAAGATTTTCAGAAATTCAAGTATAAGAATTATTAGAGATGGAGTTGTAGTTAGTTCGGGAGTCCTATCGTCATTAAAAAGATTTAAAGATGACGCCAAAGAAGTTTCTAAAGGATACGATTGTGGTTTACAAGTAAAAAACTATAATGATATAAGAATAGGTGATGTTATTGAGGCCTACTCTCAAGTAGAAATAAAAAAGAAAGTTAAGTAGTTATTTAGGTTGTAAAATAAATGCTGAAGAAAAATCTTTTTTGATTTTTTTTAATTCTTTACTTGCTAAAATTCTTGAGACATATTTCCCAACTCTTATTTTGTAATAAGGAGTTTCAAAACTGTAAAAAATTTCGTTATATTTTTCTTCATCAGTCAATTTATCCATTAATATTTTATAGTCAGTAAAATTTCCACTAAATATTTGAATTGTATATTGACCTGATGTAAAAACTTCTTGATTAACTATTTTTTTTAATTCTAAAACTTTTAAAAGTTTGGGATCTTGATTAATTATAATAGAATCTTTTTGTGAAAATGATTTAAAGCAAGTTAATGCCAAGAAAAGTAGTGAAAAGACTGATTTATACATCTTTACAAATATAGTTTTTTGCTAAAGAGTTTTTTAAAAATATCGATTTTTTTTACGCAGTTTATTTAGAATGGATATAAATTAAAAATTACATTTAAGTTAGGTTTTTATTATCATTCTTGTGTTGTATTTTTGCCGTCTAATTTTGATACTATTTTTAATTGTCAGTCGTAGTAAAAACATCTTTATTGAGCGCTTTTTTGAAACTAATTAAACAAGTATCTGTGTCCAAGATATTTACTGTATTTTTTCTTTTTTCTTTTTCTTTAAACTTGTCTTCTCAAGAAATTGATATAGCTAAAGGAAAATCTCTTTTTAATGCAAATTGTGCTTCATGCCACAAGTTAAACAGAAATTTAGTCGGTCCTGCTTTAAAAGGCGTTTCTGCGAAATATGAAAAGGAATGGCTTTATTCATGGATTAAAAACAGTGCTGCATTAATTAAGTCCGGTGACGATCAAGCTGTGGCTATTTATGAAGAATATAATAAAGTAGCTATGAATGCATTTCCTCAACTTTCGAACGAGGATATTGATAATATTTTAGCCTATACTGATTATGTTCCTGAACCTGTTGTTGCCGCAAATGCCGGTACTGAATCAACAAGTTCTAGTGACGAATCTTCCTTAACAAATGACATCGTTCTGGTTTTACTTACAGTGGTTTTATTGGTTCTCATTACTATGTTGTTTTTAGTTACTAAGACTTTAAGAAACATAGCTGAAAAAAATGGTATAGAATTTGAAAAAGAGTCAGGCTCTAAGTTTTCTTTATGGAAAGCATTTGTAAATAATCAATTTTTAATATTTGTTTCAGTTATACTATTATTATTGTCTAGCGCATACTTTGCATATGGCTACATGATGCAAATCGGAGTTGATCAGGGTTATATGCCTATTCAACCAATACATTATTCACATAAAATTCATGCTGGTGAAAATCAGATTGAATGTCAATATTGTCATTCTTCTGCTAGAATTTCAAAACATTCCGGAATCCCATCGTTAAATGTATGTATGAATTGTCATGAGAATATAGCCGATTACAATGGTGAAGAGGATCTTGAGAAAGGCTATACTAAAGATTTTTATACAAATGAAATAAAGAAATTATATAAAGCAGTTGGTTGGGATGAAGAAACTCAATCCTACACTGGTGATACTGAACCTGTTAAATGGGTAAGAATACATAATTTACCTGATTTTGTTTATTTCAATCATGCTCAACACGTTTCTGTTGCTGGAATTGATTGTCAAAAATGTCATGGTCCAGTTGAAGAAATGGAAATATTATATCAATATTCTCCTTTAACAATGGGATGGTGTATTAATTGTCATCGTGATTCAAATATAAAAGTAAAGGACAATGAGTATTATACAAAAATACATGAAGAATTGTCGAAAAAATATGGTGTAGAAGAATTATCTATCGCTCAAATGGGTGGTTTAGAATGTGGTAAGTGTCATTATTAAACAAGTATTATTAAGAAATGGGTAACCATAAAAAATATTGGAAAAGTGAATTAGAATTGTCTTCTGATAGCAAATTAATTGACAAACTTGCAAACAACGAGTTTGTTGAAGACTTGCCAGTTGGGAATCTGTTAGCCGACGACAATAGTTTAGAAAATTCTAGTGCTAGTAGAAGAGATTTTTTAAAATATTTAGGGTTTAGCACAGCTGCTGCAACACTAGCTAGTTGTGAAGGTCCAGTTAATAAATCTATTCCTTACGTTGTTCAGCCTGAACAAATCAGGCCTGGGATTTCTAATTTTTATGCCACATCAATTTCTGATGGTTTTGATTTTGCAAATGTTTTAGTCAAAACTAGAGAAGGACGACCTATCAAAATAGAAATTAATAATCAATCAAAAGATAATTCTCCAAACGCTAGAGTTCAGGCTTCAGTTCTTTCAATGTATGATAGTTCAAGAATTCAAGGCCCAACAATGGATGGTCAGGATATCTCTTGGGATCAGTTTAATGTAAATGTAAAAGCTCAACTTGATGCAATGAAAGCATCAAACAAAAAAGTTGTTTTGTTGACACAAACTTTTGCTAGTCCTACTACTGAATCTGTAATTAAAAAATTTTTAAGAAAATATCCTAACATAGATCATGTTGTTTATGATTCTATTTCAAATTCAAAAGCATTAGATGCTTTTGAAGTAAGCTACGGTGTTAGAGCATTACCTACCTACGATTTTGAAAAAGCCAATGTCATTGTTTCTTTCTCTGCTGATTTTCTTGGAGACTGGCAAGGTGGAGGATTTTCAAAAGGGTATGCTAAAACAAGAGTTCCAAAAAATGGAAAGATGTCCAAGCATTATCAAATTGAAGCCAACATGTCGCTTTCTGGTGCAAATGCTGACACAAGAATTCCATTAAAACCTTCTTTACAAAAAAAGGCTTTACTTAGATTCTACGACCTTATTTCTGGACAAAATAGTGGAGTTAAGTTAAATGATAAGCTTGACGCAAAATTAAAATCCATTTCTGATAATTTATTAAAATCTAATGGTAAGGGAGTGTTTGTTACTGGATTAGATGATGTTGGAGCACAGCTCATTGCATTAAAAATTAATGAGTTAATTAAAAGTAATGTAATAAATGTTCAAAAGCTTAATTATACTAGTCAAGGTGATGATCAAAAAGTGTTTGATGTTGTTGAAGATGTTTTAAGTAAAAAAGTTAATGGTTTAATTATGGTTGGAGTAAATCCATCATATACTCTTCCAAACAGCAAACAATTTAACGAAGCATTAAAGTCTATCGAGTTATCAGTTTCGTTTTCAATGAATAATACAGAAACTTCTAAAATTTCTAAATGGGTTGCAGCAACTCCTCATTATTTAGAATCTTGGGGCGATGTTGAAATGAAATCAGGCAATTATAGTTTAGTACAACCTACTATAAAACCTCTTTTTGACACTTCGCAGTTTCAAGATGTTTTACTAAACTGGCTAGGTTCCTCAAATTCATTTTATGATGAATTAAAAAATAATTGGAATACAACTATTCTTAAAGGTGCGTCCTGGAACCAAGCTTTACATGATGGGGTTTTTTACAGTGATATAAGCTCAAAAAAACTAAGTTCACCCTATACTAACCCTAATGTCAAAAAGTTTTTTAAAAATTTAAATTCTACAGATTCTGATACTTTTGAACTGATTTTATATTCAAAAACCTCAATGGGTAACGGAACGCAAGCTAATAATCCTTGGCTTCAAGAAATGCCGGATCCTTTAACAAGAGTTTCTTGGGATAATTATGTAACAGTATCTAAATCTGATGCAAAAAGTTTAGGATTAAAAAATATTAACGATTCTAACGGAGCTTTGAATAGCAATCATGCTAAAATTTCAATTGATGGTAAATCATTAAAAGTTCCCGTTATTATCCAACCTGGTCAAGCTAAAGGTTCTGTTGGTTTATCTTTTGGTTATGGTAGAACAGATGGAGTTAAAAACGAATTACAAACCGGTGTAAATTCATATGATTTTTATAATAATTTTATAAATGTTCAAAATGTTTCTATAGAATCAATAAACGAAACACATGAATTTGCCTGTGTTCAACTTCACAATACTTTAATGGGTCGTGGAGATATTATCAAAGAAACAACTCTTGAAATATTTAATACAAAAAAATCTTCTGAGTGGAATTATGTTCCTAGCGTTTCTTTAAATCATGTTGAGACACTTGTAACATCTCCTGATGTTGATATTTGGGATGAATTTGACAGATCAATTGGACATCATTTTAATTTATCAATTGACTTAAATGGATGTACTGGATGTGGAGCTTGTGTTATTTCATGTCATGCTGAGAATAATGTTCCTGTTGTTGGTAAAAGAGAAGTTAGAAAATCTAGAGACATGCATTGGTTAAGAATAGACAGATACTATTCTTCAGCTGAAACATTCTCTGGTGACAATACTACTAAAGATAATATTAACGGTTTAAGTGATTCATTATCTGTTTTTGGTGAAATGGAAAATCCATCCGAAAATCCTCAGGTTGCTTTTCAGCCAGTTATGTGTCAACATTG
>ENA-ORCY01000309-ORCY01000309.1-marine-metagenome-genome-assembly--contig:-NODE-309-length-31640-cov-5.562177_pt1 | contig 31640 bp, 26 predicted proteins | sample MGYA00248634_ERZ508507 | MGnify/ENA primary metagenome ERZ508507 (study PRJEB26178, sample SAMN06266269) | marine metagenome | isolation source: Columbia River Estuary | place: USA:Columbia River Estuary... | reverse complement strand
CACTTGAATAACCGGAAGTATTACCTGTAGTTCGAGTCCCAAAAAAATCAATTGGAATTCTAACATTGGTAAAACCAGCGGCGGCAACATCAATGAAATATTGCTCCCTTACGATAGGCGACCAGTTTCCCTCTGTCGGAGCACTAAGAACGTTCCCAAGGTTTATTCCTCTTCCCATTTCAAGAACCCTTTCTGCGCCTGTTTTTGCTTGAGCAAATAACAGAATGGGTACCAAATGAGCTACTAAAAAAAGAAAGGTAATCGTAGAATCAACTGGAGAAGCCCATATCACGGCTTCATTCAACAACATCATCATTTCGTTGACCAATAAAAAAGGAGACGTGATTTCATGGTCTTCCGCTGGGAAAATGGGTTTCCGTGGGTCAAAGAAAAACACGCCCTATGCTGCTCAATTGGCAGCTGAAGATGCTGTTGGTGTTGCTAAAGAAGCAGGCCTTAAGAAAGTCAAAGTGTACGTTAAAGGACCTGGTAATGGTAGAGAATCAGCAATACGTTCTTTACACAACAGTGGAATTGAAGTTACTGAAATCATTGATGTAACTCCTACACCTCACAATGGATGTAGACCTCCAAAGCGAAGAAGAGTTTAATTTATTTAATAGTATAAACGAGAGATCAACGATTGTCGAAGGATAAGCTTAAGACCTTAATTCACAATCACTCTCAAAAACAAAACAAAATGGCAAGATATACTGGTCCTAAAACAAAAATCGCCCGTAAGTTTGGCGTAGCAATCTTCGGAGAAGATAAGTCTTTTGAAAAAAGAAACTATCCTCCAGGACAACACGGAAATAACAGACGTCGTGGTAAAAAGTCCGAATATGCAATCCAACTAATGGAGAAGCAAAAAGCTAAATACACTTACGGTGTATTAGAAAAGCAATTTAGAAACATGTTTAAAAAAGCAACAGCGTCACGTGGTATTACAGGTGAAGTGCTTTTACAACTGTGTGAATCCAGATTGGACAATGTTGTTTTTAGAATGGGATTATCTCGTTCAAGAAGTGGAGCTAGACAATTAGTATCACACAGACACATTACTGTAAATGGTGGAATTGTAAACATTCCTTCCTATTCTCTTAAAGCTGGCGATGTTATTGCTGTTAGAGAAAAATCAAAATCTTTAGAAACTATTGAATCCGCTTTATCAAACGCTTCTGCAGTTTATGAGTGGATTACATGGAATAACGATACAAAATCTGGAACCTATGTTTCTGTTCCAGCAAGAATTCAAATACCAGAACAAATCAACGAGCAATTTATCGTTGAACTTTACTCTAAATAATAAATTAATCATATTGGTATTTAGCCAAAGGATTTATGAGTGGTCTTCAAACCTATAAATCGCGCAACTAATTAACAATTAAAACGAAGACAACTATGGCAATATTAAATTTTCAGAAGCCCGACAAAGTAATCATGATTGATTCTACTGATTTCGAAGGTAAATTCGAATTCAGACCTTTAGAACCAGGATACGGATTAACAGTTGGAAATGCTTTACGTAGAGTGTTATTATCTTCATTAGAAGGTTTTGCAATTACTTCAGTCAAAATGGATAGTGTAGAACATGAGTTTTCTACCATTCCTGGTGTTGTTGAAGACGTAACTGAAATTATTCTTAACTTGAAACAAGTACGTTTTAAGCGACAAATTGATGAAGTAGACAATGAGTCTGTTTCCATTTCAATTTCTGGTCAAGATCAAATCACTGCTGGAGATTTTCAGAAATTTATTTCTGGATTTCAAGTTTTAAATCCAGATTTAGTTATATGTAATTTGGAAAAAAATATTAGCTTTAGTTTGGAGTTGACTATTGAAAAGGGCAGAGGTTATGTTCCGGCTGAAGAAAATAAGAAAGCAGGAGTTCCGATAGGAACAATTTTTATTGATTCTATTTTTACTCCAATCAAAAATGTAAAATATACAATTGAAAACTTTAGAGTTGAGCAAAAAACTGATTACGAAAAATTAATCTTTGAAATAGTTACTGATGGTTCAATTCACCCAAAAGATGCTTTAACGGAAGGAGCTAAAACTTTAATTCATCACTTTATGTTATTTTCTGATGAAAGAATAACGCTTGAGGCTGATGAGATAGCTCAAACTGAAACTTATGATGAGGAATCTTTACATATGAGACAGCTTTTAAAGACCAGATTAATTGACATGGATCTTTCTGTTAGAGCTTTAAACTGTTTAAAAGCTGCTGAAGTTGATACTTTGGGAGATTTAGTATCATTCAATAAAAGTGACTTAATGAAATTTAGAAACTTTGGAAAGAAATCACTCACAGAATTAGAAGAACTGGTTATAGTTAAAGGCCTAAATTTCGGAATGGATTTATCTAAATATAAATTAGATAAAGAATAATTAAATATTATGAGACACGGAAAAAAGATAGCACATTTAGGAAGGAAAACTCCTCACAGAAAATACATGTTAGCTAACATGGCTTGTTCTTTAATTGAACATAAATCTATCAATACAACTGTTGCTAAAGCTAAAGCTTTAAAAAAATATATTGAACCTTTGATTACTAAATCAAAATCTGATTCAACTCACAACAGAAGAATTGTTTTTAGTTACTTGAAAAATAAATACGCAGTAACAGAGTTGTTCAGAGATATTTCTGTAAAAATCGGTGATAGACCAGGTGGTTACACAAGAATTATTAAACTTGGAAATAGACTTGGTGATAACGCTAGTATGGCAATGATTGAATTAGTTGATTACAATACAATTTATAATTCTGGATCGGATGTTGCTAAGAAAACTAGAAGAAGAAAAAAATCTTCTAAAAAATCTGATGCTGTTAATGATGAAGCTGCTCCAGTTGTTGATCAAGCAGCTCCAGTTGTTGATGAAGCAGCTCCAGTTGTTGATGAAGCAGCTCCAGTTGTTGATGAAGCAGCTCCAGAAAATAAAAATAATGAAACAAATCAATCAGATTCTGATAAAAAAGAAACTGATTCATAAAATAATTATATTATTTATAATTTTTATCAATTATAAGGGATAAACATTCTGTTTATCCCTTTTTTTGTATTATTTTTGAAATCCATGAAAAACATCAAAAAATTAGAAAAAGCTTTTATTCTTCTTGATGACGGTACTGTTTTTTTTGGTAAAGCACTTGGAGTTAAAGGATCCGCTTTTGGTGAATTGTGTTTTAACACTGGAATGACTGGATATCAGGAGATTTTTACTGACCCCTCTTACTATGGACAACTTATGGTTACTACTAATGCACATATTGGTAATTACGGCGTTAGTGACATAGATATTGAATCTGATTCACCAAAAATTTCTGGCTTAATTTGTAAAAATTTTAATCACAGTTATTCAAGACCAGCTGCCGATAATTCTTTACAAAATTTCTTTACTAAACATGAAATTGTAGCTATTTCGGATGTAGATACACGAGCTTTAGTTTCTCATATACGTGACAATGGAGCAATGAATGCAGTTATTTCAACTAATATTGATTCTATGGAGTCTTTGAAATTAGATTTGTTAAAAACTCCATCTATGAAAGGACTTGAGTTGGCTTCTAAAGTTTCAACTAAAGAACCATATTTTTTTGGTAATCCTGATTCTAAAATTAAAATAGCAGCTTTAGATCTTGGAATAAAATTAAATATTTTAAGAAACCTCTCTAAAAGGGGAGCTTATATCAAAGTATTTCCTTACGATTCTTCAATTGAAGATCTGTCTAGCTGGAATCCTAATGGATATTTTATTTCTAACGGCCCAGGTGATCCTGAACCCTTATCATCAGCTATTTCTCTCGCTAAAGAAGTTTTAAAGATTAACAAGCCTCTGTTTGGAATTTGTTTAGGACATCAAGTGATAGCTATCGCTAATGGAATATCTACTTATAAAATGCATAATGGTCATAGAGGAATAAATCATCCAGTTATTAATTTGATTACAGGGAAAGGGGAAATAACTTCTCAAAATCATGGTTTTGCTATTAATAAAGTTGAAACTGAACAAAATAGGGATATAGAAATAACTCATTTACATTTAAATGATAATACTATAGCAGGAATAAGTATAAAAAATAAAAATTGTTTTTCTGTTCAATATCATCCTGAAGCTAGTCCTGGTCCTCACGACTCAAATTATCTTTTTGATCAATTTATTGAACTAATAAAATCTAATATTAATGAGTAAAATAAGTAAAATTAAAGCTAGACAAATTTTTGATTCTAGAGGAAATCCAACTGTTGAGGTAGATATTATTACTGAAGATGGTGTTTTAGGTAGAGCTGCAGTTCCCTCTGGTGCTTCTACAGGAGAACACGAAGCAGTAGAGTTAAGAGATGGTGGTAATGATTATATGGGTAAAGGTGTTTTAAATGCTGTTTCAAATTTAAATAACATATTATCTAAAGAATTAATTGGTCTTTCAGTATTTGATCAAGAAAATATTGATAATTTAATGATTAAAATTGATGGAACTCCCAATAAAGCAAACTTAGGAGCTAATGCAATTTTAGGTGTTTCACTTGCGCTTGCTAAAGCCGCTAGTAATTCAAAAGGTATTTCTTTACATACATATATTTCAAATAATAAGAGTACTACACTTCCGGTACCTATGATGAATATTATTAATGGAGGTTCACATTCTGATGCGCCCATAGCTTTTCAAGAGTTTATGATTATGCCAGTTGATGCTGAAAGTTTTACTCATGCAATGCAGATTGGCTCAGAAATTTTTCACAACTTAAAGAAAATACTTTCTGACAGAGGGTTAACTACTTCTGTTGGTGATGAAGGTGGGTTTGCTCCAAAACTTGAAGGAACTGAAGATGCTTTAAATACTATTATTAATGCTATTGAAAAAGCTGGATATCAAGCCGGAAAGCAAGTTATGATTGCTTTGGATTGTGCTTCGTCTGAATTTTATGAAAATGGAATGTATGATTATTCAATCTTTGAGGGAAATGAAGGCAAAGTATTAACCTCTAAACAGCAAGCAGAATATTTAGCAGAATTATCATCTAAATATCCAATTGTATCAATTGAAGATGGAATGGATGAAAACGATTGGGATGGTTGGGCACACTTAACTAAAATATGCGGAGATAGAGTTCAGATAGTTGGTGATGATCTTTTTGTTACAAACGTTGAAAGATTAGGTAAAGGAATAGAAAATAATATTGCTAATTCAATTCTAATAAAAGTAAATCAGATAGGTACTTTGACTGAAACGATTAATGCAGTAAACATGGCACATAAAGCAGGTTTTACCAGTGTTATGTCACACAGATCTGGTGAAACAGAAGATAATACTATTGCTGATTTAGCTGTTGGATTATCAACAGGTCAGATTAAAACTGGTTCTGCTTCTAGAAGTGACAGAATTGCAAAATATAATCAATTATTGAGAATTGAAGAAGAGTTAGGAGAGAAAGCATTTTATCCTAAAAAGGAAGCTTTTAAAGTTAAATTTTAAAAGTTTTATTAAATTAAAATTAGTACAATAATGAAAAACAAGGCAACTCTTAACGTAAATAATAATATTCATGAAATTGATCTAATTACTGGATCCGAAAATGAGATTGCTTTAGATATAAGTAAATTACGTTCAGATGCTAATTTAATTACACTTGATGCAGGTTTTAAAAATACTGGATCTTGTCAAAGTGCTATTACATTTTTAGATGGTGAAAAAGGAATTTTAAGATACAGGGGCTATTCAATTGAAGAGTTAGCTAATAAAGCGGATTTTTTAGAGGTTGCTTATTTGTTAATATTTGGTGAATTACCTACCAAACTACAATTAGAAAAGCTCTCTGAAGATATTAAAGAAAGATCGATTATTGATGAAGACTTACGTATTATATTAAATAGTTATCCAAAGTCTGCTCATCCAATGGGTATCCTTTCCTCTTTAACAAGTGGTTTAGTAGCTTTTGATCCTTCAGCAGTAGACATTGACGATGAGGAAGACATGTATGATGCTATTCTTAACTTATTAGCTAAAATTCCTGTTCTAGTGGCTTGGGTATATAGAAGAAGAAAAGGACTTCCTCTAGAATATGGAGATACTTCATTGGATTATGTTGAAAATCTTGCTAAAATGATGTTTCAACGACCAAATAAAGAATATGTTCAAAATAAAACTGTAATTAGCGCTTTAAATAAATTATTGATTTTACATGCTGATCATGAGCAAAATTGTTCTACTTCAACTGTCAGAATAGTTGGATCTTCTTATGCTGGTTTGTTTGCATCTGTTGCTGCTGGAATTTCTGCTTTATGGGGAAGATTACATGGAGGAGCCAATCAAGCTGTTATTGAAATGCTTCAAGCTATTAATGAAGATGGTGGAGATACAAAAAAATATATGTCTAAAGCTAAAGATAAGTCTGATCCATTTAGACTTATGGGCTTTGGACATAGAGTATATAAAAATTTTGATCCAAGAGCTAAAATTATTAAAGTTGCTGCTGATGAAGTTTTAAAAGAGTTAGGTATTGACGATCCAATTCTTGATATTGCTAAGGGATTAGAGAAAGAAGCGCTAGAAGATCAATATTTTGTAGATAGAAAACTTTATCCAAATGTTGACTTTTATTCAGGAATTATTTACAAAGCTCTTGATATTCCTAACGAAATGTTCACCGTTATGTTCGCTCTTGGAAGATTACCTGGCTGGGTTGCTCATTGGAGAGAAATGAGACTTAGAAAAGAACCTATTGGAAGACCAAGACAAGTTTATATAGGAGAAAATTTAAGATCTTTTACCGATATAAAGTCAAGATAATTATTTAATTATGGAATTTTTAGTTAGTGGTGAAACTTCTAAACTAAGATCGGTAGTCATAGGTATTGCTGATAGTTTAGGAGAGATTCCATCTTTAAAAGAACTTTACGATCCAAAATCTATTGAAAATTTAAAAAAAGGTACATATCCAATAGAATCTGATATGGTTAAAGAGTTAGAGAGTTTTGTTGTTTTACTTGAGAAATATAATGTAAAGGTTTACAGGCCAAATCTAATAAAGGATTACAATCAAATTTTTTCCAGAGACATAGGATTTGTAATTGATAATTTTTTTTTTAAATCAAATATCCTTCCTAAAAGAGAAAAGGAATTTCGTGGTTTAAGCTCAATTTTATCTAATTTTCATAATAAGATTATAACAATGCCTCAAAATCTTCATATTGAGGGTGGAGATGTACTATATCACTCCAATACTATTTTTGTTGGTTATTATGATAATGATGATTACAGTGATTTATTTACAGCTAGAACAAATAAAGCTGCATTAGATTATTTTATTGAATTTTTTCCAGAAAAAAAAGTAAAAGGTTTTCATTTAAATAAATCATTAACTAATCCAAAAAAAAATATACTTCACTTAGATTGTTGTTTGCAAATTATTGGTAAAAATAAAGCTATTATTCATCCTGAAGCTTTTACTTTTAAAGATGATTATTTATGGTTAGTAGATTTTTTTGGTAAACAAAATATTTTTGAAATTTCTGACATTGAAATGTATGATATGACTAGTAATGTTTTGTCTATAAATGATAATACAGTTATTTCTCAACCTAAATTTAAGAGATTAAATAATTGGTTGAAATATCAAAATTTGAACGTTGAAGAAATTGATTTATCTGAAGTTTCTAAACAAGAAGGACTCTTTAGGTGCACATCATTACCCTTAATAAGATATGATGAATAATATTCATTCAATTTTAATGGTTAGACCTTCTAGTTTCAGAATGAATCCTGAAACAGCTAAAAATAATTATTTTCAAAAACATACTGACTTAACAGACTCGCAAGTTTTAGAAAATGCGTGCCTTGAGTTTGACAATCTTGTTAACCAATTGCGATTGCATGGAATTCCAGTTAATGTATTTCAAGATGATTTAGTTCATGATACACCAGATTCTGTTTTTCCAAATAATTGGATAAGTTTTCATTCAAATTACAGAATTGCGATATATCCAATGTATGCTAATAATAGACGACTTGAGCGAAATGATAAAATCTTAAAATTTATTGAAAGCAAGGGAGTTAAAATTGATTTTATTAATGATTACAGTAACGCTGAAAATCATAATTTATTTCTTGAAGGAACTGGTAGTATGGTTTTAGATAGGCTAAATAAAAAATCCTACTGTTCTTTGTCTGAAAGAACATCAGAGAATTTAATCGAAGAATTTTGTGATGAATTTAATTACTTGCCTATAGTTTTTAAATCTTATCAAAGCACTAATAATCAAAGAAAACCTATTTATCATACTAATGTGATGATGTGTATAGCAAACAACTATTCAATAATTTGTTTAGATTCCATTGATTCCGAAATAGACAAACAAATTGTTCTGAAAAGCCTAAAGGACGATAATAAAGAAATAATTGAAATAAGTGAAATTCAATTAAATTCTTTTGCAGGAAACATGATAGAATTATTATATAAAAATATTAGTTTTCTAGTAATGAGTAGTCAAGCATATAAATCGCTTTCTAAACTTCAAATACAAAAAATAGAAAAATTTTCAAAAATTATACAGTCTAATGTCGAGACAATAGAAAATTGTGGTGGAGGTAGTGTTAGATGTATGATTGCAGAAGTTTTTAATTAGATAATTTTAATTTATTAATTTTTTTGATGAATTCATGTTCACTGTTTTTTTTTGCCAATATTTTAATAAAGTATTTGTCCATATATATTGAGTATTCGTTAGATTTCCCTTTGAACAATTTTAGTTTATAGTATGGAACTATTAGAGCGTAAGTTTCTAATAATGATCTGAAACTAATTATTATTCCCTTTGGTCTTATCTCAATATTGCAATGATTAATATTATTATCTAAGATTAATAAACTATTGATTTCAGAGTCTGTTTGTGATATTAAATATTTTGGAGAACCAATACCACCAAGTTTAATCCTTTTTAATATTGTAAAAGGATTACCTAATAAGTCAATGATTTCTGATTTAATTTTAGAATTATTGTAAGAAATATTTCTTAACATTTAAACGAATTAATTATTTCAAAGATAAACGAATCAAAAAAATAATTTATTCATTTTATAATTATATTTACTTGAAATTTATTTGATGAATATAAATAAAATTTTAAAGTCTAAACTTTCAGAATATCTTAAATTAAAGTACGATATTGATTTTATTGATTTTGAAATCCAACTTACTAGAAAAGATTTTGAAGGTGATTTAACAATTGTAGTCTTTCCTCTAGTTAAAATTTTAAAACAAAATCCTTCTAATTTAGGAAACGAACTAGGCTCTTTTATAGTTAATAATTCTAAATATGTTACAGGGTTTAATGTTATTCAAGGATTTCTAAATCTTTCTATTTCATCATTTTATTATTTAGAATTTTTAAATAATTGTCTTAGTGATATTAATTATGGTTTTACTAGTCCTGATGAAAACAGCTCTCTTTATTTAGTTGAGTATTCATCACCCAATACTAATAAACCTTTGCACTTAGGACATATTAGAAATATTTTACTTGGTTATTCTATGTCTAAAATTTTAGAAGCCTCTGGTAAAAGAGTAAATAAAACTCAAATTATAAATGACAGGGGGATTCATATATGTAAATCAATTATTGCTTGGCTGAAATTTGGTGAAAATAAAACTCCAAATGATTTGAACGAAAAAGGTGATTTTTTTGTTGGTAAATATTATATTCTTTTTGATAAAATTTATAAAAACGAAGTAAATGAATTAATTAGTTCTGGTTTGTCAAAAGTTGAAGCCGAACAAAAATCTCCTATTCTTCTTGAAGCTAAAGAATTATTAAGAAAATGGGAGGCTGGTGATCAAAAAACTATAGATGTTTGGAAATTAATGAATGGTTGGGTTTACGACGGGTTTAATAAAACCTATAATGATCTTGGAGTTGATTTTGACTCCTTGTATTATGAAAGTGATACTTATCTAATTGGAAAAGACATTATAACTCATGGACTAGATAAACAGATTTTTTTTAAAAAAGATGATGGCTCAGTTTGGATTGATTTATCTGATGAAGGATTAGATGAAAAACTATTACTAAGATCAGATGGTACTTCTGTTTATATGACACAAGATTTAGGGACAGCTTATAAAAGATATAAAGATAATCCTGAAATGAATGGATTAATATACACAGTAGGAAACGAACAAGACTATCATTTTAATGTGTTATTTAAGGTTTTAAAAAAACTTGGTTTTGAATGGTCAAATCATTTATTTCATTTAAGTTATGGGATGGTTGATTTACCATCAGGAAAGATGAAAAGTCGTGAAGGTACAGTTGTTGATGCGGATGAATTGATTTCGGAAATGATTAGCAATGCCTCTAAACTATCTAGTGATCTTGGAAAGCTTGATGGTTTAAGTAGTGATGATAAAAACATATTAAATCAAACGATTGGACTTGGGGCTTTGAAATATTATATTCTTAAAGTCGATCCAAAAAAAAGAATTTTATTTGATCCAAATGACTCTATTGATTTCAACGGAAATACAGGACCTTTTGTTCAATATACATATGCAAGGATTCAATCTTTATTAAAAAAAGAAACATATATAAATAATCCTGTAAACGATAATTTAGAAATTAATTCAAAAGAGAAACAAATATTAAAATTATTAACTCAGTATCCAGACTTAATTAAATCTTCTGCGGATAATTTAAATCCATCATTAATTGCTAATTATACATACGAATTAGTAAAAGCTTTTAATTCTTATTATCAAACTACAACAATATTAAAAATTGAAAATAATGATGTCAAATTATTTCGATTGAGCTTAAGTTATAAGGTTGGTTTAATTATTAAATCGTCTATGAAATTATTAGGAATAAGTGTTCCTGACAAAATGTAATTAAAACAAAAAATAATGTTTAATAATTTAACAGATAAACTTAATTCGGCCTTTAAAGTTCTAAAAGGTCAAGGTAAAATTACTGAAATTAATGTTGCAGAAACATTAAAAGAAGTTAGAAGAGCTTTGCTTGAGGCTGATGTGAATTTTAAAACAGCAAAAGAATTTACGATCAATGTTAAAAATAAAGCACTTGGACAAAATGTTTTAACAACAATTAATCCAGGTCAATTAATGGTTAAAATTGTAAAGGATGAATTGACCCAACTAATGGGAGGAAATGCAGAAGGAATTAATCTTTCTGATTCTTTTACGGTCGTATTAATGTCTGGTTTACAGGGTTCAGGAAAAACTACTTTCTCTGGAAAATTATCAAATTTTTTAAAAACAAAAAAAAATAAAAAACCTTTGTTAGTTGCTTGCGATGTTTATAGACCTGCTGCAATTGAACAATTAAAAATTATTGGTGGACAAATTGAAGTTGATGTATACAGTGACGAATTAGAAAAAAATCCAGTAAAAATTGCTTCAGATTCAATTTTATATGCAAAAAAGCATGGTAAAAATTTAGTTGTAATTGATACTGCTGGAAGATTAGCTGTTGATGATGAAATGATGAATGAAATTAAAAACATTCATAGAGCTGTCAACCCTCAAGAAACTTTATTTGTTGTAGACTCAATGACAGGTCAAGATGCAGTAAATACTGCTAAATCTTTTAATGATATATTAAATTTTGATGGTGTTGTATTAACTAAGCTTGATGGAGATACAAGAGGAGGAGCAGCCTTATCAATTAAATCAGTAGTTGATAAACCAATAAAGTTTATTGGAACCGGAGAGAAAATGGATGCAATTGACGTTTTTCATCCAGAAAGAATGGCTGATAGAATACTTGGAATGGGAGATATCGTTTCTTTAGTTGAAAAAGCTCAAAATGTTTATGATGAAAAAGAAGCGAGGATTTTAAGTAAAAAAATTGCAAAAAGTCAATTTGGCTTGGACGATTTTCTTGCTCAAATTAAAAAAATTAAAAAAATGGGTGATATCAAAGATATGGTAGGTATGATTCCTGGTGCGAGCAAAGCAATTGGTAATACTGAAATTGATAATGATTCGTTTAAGCATATTGAAGCTTTAATATATTCGATGACTCCCAAAGAACGTTCAAATCCTAAAATTATTGATGTTAGTAGAAAAAAAAGAATATCAAATGGAAGTGGATTAGAGATTCAAGAACTTAATAAGCTCTTAAAACAATTTGAACAAATGTCAAAAATGATGAAAATGATGCAAGGCGGAGGTTCTAATAAGCTTATGCAAATGATGCAAGGAATGAAATAAATAATTTATGAAAATAATAGACGGAAAAGAAATTTCAAATCAAATAAAGCAGGAAATTAAAAATGAGGTTGATACTATAATTTCCAAAGGAATTAGACCTCCACATTTAGCAGCAGTAATTGTTGGTGAAGATGGTGCTAGTTTAACTTATGTTGGTAGTAAAGTAAGATCATGCAAGCAAGTTGGTTTTGAATCAACTTTAATAAAACTTGATTCATCAATTAGTGAAGACAAACTTATTGATCAAATTAATTTGTTAAATAATGATAAAGAAATTGATGGTTTTATTGTTCAATTACCATTGCCAAATCATATTAATGAAGAGAGAATATTAATGTCGATTGATCCCAACAAAGATGTTGATGGTTTTCATCCTACCAATTTTGGTAAAATGGCGTTAAATATGGAAACTTTTATACCGGCCACACCTTTTGGAATTATGGAACTTCTAAGAAGATATGAAATAGAAACATCAGGAAAACATACAGTTGTAATTGGAAGAAGTCATATAGTTGGAAGACCAATTAGTATATTAATGAACAGTAAAGGAAAAGCGGGAGATTCTACTGTAACAGTCGTACATAGTAGAACATTGAATTTGGAAAGTTATACTAAAAATGCAGATATTATAGTTTCAGCACTCGGAATACCAGAATTTGTCAAAAGCAATATGGTTAAGGATGGTGTAGTAATAATTGATGTTGGAATAACAAGAGTTAAAGATGAAAATTCTAAAAAGGGTTATGTAATAAAAGGAGATGTAGATTTTGAATCTGTTAAATCAAAAGCTAGTTTTATTACTCCTGTCCCTGGTGGAGTTGGTCCAATGACAATTGCAATGTTGTTAAAAAACACTTTACTTTCTAGAAAAATACCTAATTAGCAAATATTTGACTAGGATCTTTAAATGATTTAAATTCTAGGGCATTTCCAGATGGATCTTTAAAGAACATTGTAGCTTGTTCACCTGTCAGACCTTTAAATCTTACATAGGGCTCTATTATAAATTCAATCTTTCTTTTTTTAAGTTTTTCAGCAAATTCTTTAAATACTTTCCATTCTAGGACAACTCCAAAATGAGGAATTGGTACATTTTTTCCATCAACAGGATTAGAATTTTCTTTATTAATATTATCATCTAAATGAATCACAAGTTGATGCCCAAAAAAGTTAAAATCAACCCAATGGTCACTGCTTCTTCCTTCTGAACATTCTAAAATATCTTTATAAAAAGCTCTATTTTTTTCAAGATTACTTACAGGAATTGCCAGATGAAAAGGAGATAGTTTGTTCATATTTTATTTTTTAATTCCATCCGATCATAAATCTTTTTATTTTACTATCAGGCGGAATATTAATGGTTTTAATTATTTTTTCTGTACCGAGTCTTAATTCAATTGGTAAATTTTGTTTGTCAATAATAAAGTAAGCATCAATATCGTCAACATAAATGATTAAATTATTAATAGTATTTTGAATAGAATTTATTTTATGATTTTTTTCAATCATCTCAAACTTACTTTTAGTACTTACACCCTTATTTGTTTTGTAAAGATCACTAACTATTTCAATAGTTTCAATAGTTTCATCGTTATCATGTTGGTTTCTTGGAGTTATGGTAAGTAAGTGATTTTTATTGATATCAAAAATTAAATATTTGTCATCTCCAGAAAACATGTAATCTCCTTCACCAATTCTTTTTACAATAGAATCATTTCTGAAAATTGAATCAAGTTGCTGAATTTTAATCTCTTTATTTAGTTTACCAACTTTACCTTTCTCAATTTTATATTCAGTATTTGAACATCCAATACTAAGAATTGTTAATGTTATTATCAGATATTTATTCATTTTATATAATTTTAATAAATGTAATAATTACTTTAAATACTAATTGATTTTATCTTATATATTTGCCAAGTGAAATCTAAAAACCAAAAAGAATTAATTGATAAGGGACTCCTTCTTCCTTTGATGGAATCATTTTATACTATACAAGGAGAAGGGTATCATAAAGGTTCTGCTGCTTTTTTCATTAGATTAGGTGGTTGTGATGTCGGTTGTCATTGGTGTGACGTTAAAGAAAGTTGGGATCCTGATATTCATCCTCCTACCAAAATCACGGATATTGTAATAAATGTCAAGAAGAGTTCTGATATTGTAGTTATCACAGGTGGTGAGCCTTTAATGTGGGATATGAATCCTATAACTAAACTTTTAAATGAAAATAATATTAAAACTCATATTGAAACTTCTGGTGCATATAAATTTTCTGGAAATTGGGATTGGATTTGTCTAAGTCCAAAAAAAAATAAAAATCCTCTTGATGAAATATATTTAAAAGCAAATGAACTAAAAATGATAGTTTATAATTTAGACGACTTAAAATTTGCTGAAATTGAATCTAGAAAAGTTTCTAATAATTGTATACTATATCTACAGCCTGAGTGGAGTAAACGAGAAAAAATCATGCCTATTATTGTAGATTATGTAATGAAAAACCCTAAATGGAAAGTATCTTTACAAACTCATAAATATTTAAATATTCCTTAGTCATATAGTAAGTATTTTGCTCTTATTTTATTAAATTTTTCCAATCCGTTTTTCCAGCTTTTTTTAATTTGTAATTCATTTTCGCCTTTGATTATTTGTTTCTTTAAATCATAAGTCCCTGCAAGTTTGTCAAAGCTTTTACCAAAAAAAGAAATTTTATCTTCTGAGTTTTGATAGGCTTTTATTATCCATGTTAAGTTTATTGAATTTAATCTTGGATTATTTCTTAAATCAATACCATAACATTTAGAATTAAGATGTTTTGGATTTTTTGCGCCTGGCATTGAAATAGGAGTAAAAGTAAAGTTATAGTTCTGCCAATTTGGATTTCCGATTACTTGAAACTGTGAAATTGTTCCTCTTCCAATACTAACATTGGTTCCTTCAAACAAACAAAGGCTAGGATAAAGATTAATTGATTTTTTATTTGGAAGGTTAGGTGAAGGCTTTATGGGAAGATCATAAATCAAATTTCGATTATATTTTTGCATTTGAACTATTTTTAAATCAGATTTAACTTTATTAGCTAACCAACCTTCACCATTAATCATTAATGCATATTCTCCAATAGTCATTCCATGAACTATTGGGACTGGATGCATTCCAATAAAGCTTTTTAAATTCAATTCTCTAACTGGTCCATCAACATAATGCCCATTTGGATTAGGTCTGTCCAAGACTATTAATTTAATATTATTTTCAGCTGCAGCTTCCATAACATAGTGTAAAGTTGATATATAAGTATAAAACCTTGCACCTACATCCTGAATATCAAACACTAGGACATCAATTCCCTTGAGTTGTTTATTTGTTGGTTTTTTATTTTTTCCATACAATGAAATTATTTCAATTCCTGTTTTTGGATCAATATTATTATTAATTTTTTCACCCGCATCAGCTTCTCCTCTAAACCCATGTTCAGGAGAAAAAATTTTTTTAATGTCAATTTTTAGAGAAATTAATGAATCAACTAAGTGAACGTATTTTTTATTTTTGGAAAGTATCAATGATGTATGATTTCCAACTACTCCAACTTTCAGATTAGTTAAATCTTCTACATAGTTTTTAGTTTCAGTTGCGCCAATGCTAATGTAGTTAACAGATTGAGAAAAAGAAAAGTTACTTAATATGTTAAATATTAAAAAAAAGGTAATTTTATATATTACTAAATTTAATTTCATAAACATGAGTTTTGAATCTTATGTGGCTAAAAGATTGGTAAAATCAAAGCCATATAAAAATACCGTTTCATCTCCAATAATAAAAATATCAATTTTGTCAATTGTTATTGGTATAGTGATGATGATTATTTCAATTTCATCGAGCGTTGGATTACAAAAAACAATAGAATCTAAAGTTTCTTCATTTTTTGGTCACATATCAATATCAAATTTTGAAAATAATTCATCTTTTTCCTCATTAAACCCTTTTGTTAATGATTTTGATTATAATTTATTACAAAGTAATGATAAGATTAAATACTTTCAAAAAGTAGCTTATAAATCAGGCTTAATTATAAAATCAAATAACTTTGAAGGTGTTGTTTTGAAAGGAGTAACTTCAAAATTTAATTGGGAGGATTTTTCAAAATATATAACTAGCGGTAGAGTTATATCTTTAAATTCTAATATTTCTAATGAAGTAATAATATCAGAAATTCTATCAAATAAACTATTAATAAATTTAGGTGATAAATTTAAAGCAACTTTTTTTAAATCAAATTCTCTTTCAATTCCAAACGAAAGAATTTTTAAAGTTGTGGGTATTTATAATTCTGGACTTATTGAATTTGATCAATTATATTTTTTTGGAGATATAAGGCATATTCAAAAAATGAATAAATGGAATATCGGTGATGCTGGAGGTATTGAAATATTTCTGAATAAATATTCTCATACAAATGAAGTTTCTATTGATTTATATAATCAAACCCAGGCTGAAATTAGTGTAATGTCAATTAATGAAAGGTTTCCCGAAATTTTTAATTGGATGTCTTTATTTGACTTTAATGTATTATTAATTATTATAATTATGATACTCGTTGGCGGGATTAATATGATTACAGCCTTATTAGTGACGGTTTTAGAAAAAACAACATTTATAGGAATTTTAAAAACAGTTGGAGCATCTAATAAATCAATCAGATCTATATTTTTAATTAATGGTGCATATTTAATTGGTTTAGGCTTATTAATTGGAAATGTTATTGGCTTAGGTTTGATTTTTTTTCAGAACGCGACTGGATTTATAAAATTAGATCCACAAACTTATTATGTTTCTGAGTTTCCTTTTGATTTTAATTTTATGTCACTTATTATATTAAATTTTGGAGTTTTGTTTTTTTGTTTTCTTATGTTAATAATTCCATCCTACATTATTACTAGAATTTCTCCAACCAAATCTATAAGAATTAAATAATGAAAATTACAATAACGTAATAAGCTTGTATATTATTATATTTGCAAATCAATATGAAATATCATAAAAATATACTAGAAACTATAGGTAATACTCCTTTAATAAAATTAAATAATCTGACTAAGGAAGTTGATGCACTAGTTTTAGCAAAAGTTGAGTTTTTTAATCCAGGTAGTTCAATTAAAGATAGAATGGCTTTGAAAATGATTGAAGATGCTGAAAATGACGGTCGTTTGAAACCTGGTTATACCATTGTTGAGGGAACGTCAGGAAATACCGGAATGGGTTTAGCATTGGCAGCAATAGTAAAGGGTTACAAATTAGTATGTGTTTCTACTGATAAGCAGTCTAAAGAAAAATTTGATGTTTTAAGAGCAGTGGGTGCTAAAGTTATTGTTTGTCCAGCAAATGTAAAGCCAGAAGATCCTAATTCGTATTATTCTACTTCTAAAAGAATTGGAGAAGAAACTCCAAATTCTTGGTATGTTAACCAGTACGACAATCCATCAAATACAATAGCCCATTATGAGACTACGGGACCTGAAATATGGAACCAAACTGATGGTAAAATAACACATTTTGTAGTTGGAGTTGGAACTGGTGGAACTATTTCTGGGGTTGCAAAATTTTTAAAAGAAAAAAATCCAAAAATTAAAATTTGGGGAATTGACACTTATGGATCTGTATTTAAAAAATATCATGAAACTGGAATTTTTGATCAGAATGAAATATACCCATATATTACAGAGGGTATTGGAGAAGATATACTTCCTAAAAATGTAAATTTTGATATAATTGATGGCTTTGAAAAAGTAACTGATGAAGATGCTGCTATTTATACTCGAAAATTAGCCAAACAAGAAGGGATTTTTGCGGGTAATTCATGTGGAGCAGCTGTAAAGGGAGTTCTTCAGCTAAAGCATAATTTTAATAAAAACGATGTTGTTGTAGTTTTGTTACATGATTCAGGAAGTAGGTATATTGGAAAAATGTATAATGACGAATGGATGAAAAAAAACGGATTTAGTTTAGATTAGTTTTATGAATGATTTTATTATTAATAATTGTTCAAATTCATTAAATGATAATTTTTCAAATTCAGTTCTTAAATCAAGTAACTCATTTAAATTCCATACAAATCAGAACTATTATAACAAAACTCCACTTGTTAATTTAGTTTCACTTTCAGATCATCTTGGATTGAAAAATATCTTTGTTAAAGATGAATCAAATAGATTTGGTTTAAATTCTTTTAAAGTATTAGGATCAACTTATGCTATACACGAGATTTTAAAAAACAATCCAAATATTAAAGTTTTTTGTACCGCTACAGATGGTAATCATGGAAAGGGTTTAGCATGGGCAGCTCAAAAATTCAGTAAAAAAGCAATTGTTTTTGTTCCAAGAGATACTTCAAAAAACAGAATTAAGGCTATCCAGTTGTATGATGCTATTGTATATCAACTTGATCTAAATTATGAAGAAACCTGTGTTTATGCCTCCAAAAAGTGTGATGAAAATGGCTGGCAGTTAGTTCAAGATGCTTCATGGGAAAATTATGAAGAAATTCCGTCTCTGATAATGTCTGGTTATTTAACTCATTTTAAGGAAATTGAGTTTCCAAATAATAAAAATTCTAAATCTAAATTCGATATAATTTTTTTACAATGCGGTGTAGGTAGTTGGGCTTCTTCATGTATTTGGTATTATTTAAATCATTATAAGGAAAATCGTCCAAAAATAGTTTTGGTTGAACCTGAAGAATCGTGTGGTGTTTTTGAATCTTTTAAAAATGACAATAGGATGTCTCCTAATACTTCATTTAACACTATTATGGCTGGTTTGAACTGTGGAATTCCCTCAAAAAATGCTTGGGAAATTATTAAGAATGGATGTGATGCTGTTATTAAGATCTCAGATGAACAAACTAAGAAAGCAATGAAACAATTCTATAATCCCATTGGAAATGATTTGAAAATAATATCAGGTGAATCTGGAGCAGCAGCATTGGGTGGATTGATTAAAGTTTTAGATTTCGAACAACCTAATGATTTAAAAAAACACCTTAATTTAAATCAAGATTCAAAAATTCTTTTGTTTAATACTGAAGGTGATACAGATCCAGATAGTTTTAAAAAAATTGTATCAGAATTTAATTAAACACCTCACTTGGAAAGACTATAACGCTTTCTTGATTATTATTCCCAACGCTAGAAACTCCAAATAAGTAATTGTCTATAACAATTCCTTTTAATGTAAATTGATTAATATTTCCTACAAATCTGCTATTTTCCCAGTAAGGTGATGTAGTTTCTCTCCAATATATTTTATATCCTAATATTTTTGAGTTTTTTGGTTTTTCCCATTTAAGCTTAGTAGAAGGTTTTACTGCTCCTCCAATTTTTACATTTTTTGGTTCTTTTGGACTCCAGCCTAAGCTCGCTAAATTTATTGCATTAACTGCTGTTAATTTTTTTGCATATTTAAAATTAACACCAGAAATAACATCACCATATTCGATACTATTTTCAGTTCTAATATCTTGATGTTGTCTATTGTAGTTTTCGTGAGCCTCCATTATTCTTACTCCAGCATATCCTAAATCATTAAATGGTCTGTGATGACCTCCTCTACCGAATCTATCCAATCTATATATCATCATAGGATTCATTTCTGGCATGTACTTTCTAACTGTTTTATGAATATATCTTGCAAGCTGCCTTGAATTCCCATCAACTTCTCCCCCGTAAAACCTTCTCCTTCTGAAAGAAACTTCTGATTCATTAGCTGGAGTAGGTTCAGAGAATATCCTAAAACTAAAATTATCAATTACTCCATCTACACCCTCTATATTTCCAATCATATCATTATTTAAAATCCCAATAATTTCCCAATTATTTTTTTTTGCAAAATTAGCTAATCCAGCACCTCCATATAGACCTTGTTCTTCACCAGATAATCCAACGTATATTATACTATTATCAAATTCATATTTGCTTAATACTCTTGCTGCTTCAATTACCCCAGCCATTCCAGAAGCATTATCATTTGCACCAGGTGAGAGTGATGTATAGTCATTGGGATCACTGACTCTACTATCAATATCACCACTCATAATTATGTATCTATTCGGATTTACTACTCCTCTTTGAATAGCAACTACATTATTAATCCAAACATCTTTGATTAATCTTCTTTTATTTTTTATAAAATAATTTTTTTGATAAAAAACCTCTAAGCAATTATTGCAATCTGAAGAAATATTTTCAAAAGATTTCTTTATCCATCTTCTTGCTGCACCAATTCCAGTTGTGACAGATGTAGTGTCGCTTAATGTATGCCTAGTTCCAAATGATACTAGTTTTTTAATATTACTCTCTATTTTATTTTCCGAAACTGAATCTATAATATTATAGTAATTTTCTTCGCTTTGCGAATAACATAAAGAAGTAAAAATAAAAATAGGTATGAGTTTGAAATAATTCATACCTAAATTTAATATAAAAATTTTTAATTTATTAAAAACAATATTTGTTTTCTTCTTTTAATTTGTCTGCAATACTATTCTTTAATTTAATAATATTTGGATATTCGTAATATTTTGTAAATCTTTTTAGTCCCATTAAAAGTCCTTTTTGTTCATCACCTGCCGCAAAAGATACAATCACTTCTTTCCCCTTTGATTGTATAATATCTACAGCTTTATATAAATATAACTGAGTCATTGAAATTTGGTTAGTTTGAGTTTCTTTTCCAAGTTTATTACAATTTTTTTCTGTTCTTAATAGTGCAGATTCTATCATGTAAACTTCTATAAGTATGTCAGAAACAGCTAACAACATTTGTTGATGTTCTTCTAATTTCTCCCCAAACTTTTTTATTCCAGCACCAGCCAACATTAAAAACACTTTTTTTAAATTTTTAATAATTAGTTTTTCTTGAGAAAATAGCTCAGTTAAATCAGGCACTTCAAAAGATGGAATTCCCATTAATTCATCTGCTACTTTAGTAGCTGGACTAATAAAATCAATATGACCTTTCATTGCTTTTTTGATTAGCATTCCAACGCTTAACATTCTATTTATTTCATTAGTACCTTCGTATATTCTACCAATTCTACAATCTCTCCATGCACCTTCCATTGGAGTTTCTGCCGAAAAACCCATTCCACCAAATATTTGAATACCTTCATCGGCAATATTTTGCATATCCTCACTTATAGCTACTTTTAACAGTGAACATTCTATAGCGTACTCTTCAACTCCTTTAAGCTCCGATTCCTGAAAACTATTACCACTGTCGTGTCTAATCTTAATTCGATCTTCTATATCCTTTGCAGCCCTGTATGTTGCTGATTCACCAACGTAAGTATCTGTTGCCATCATAGCAATTTTTTCTTTTATAGCTTCGAAATCAATAATTTTTGTCTTAAATTGAATTCTCTCATTTGCATATTGCACAGCATATGATGTAACTCTTTTTTGAGCATCTAGGCATGCTGCTGCTAATTTTATTCTTCCTACATTTAAAGAGTTTACTGCTATTTTAAAACCACTTCCTCTTTCTGATAGCATATTTTCAACTGGTACTTTTGTTTCATTGAAAAACACTTGTCTTGTTGAAGATGAATGTATACCTAGTTTTTTTTCCTCATCACCCAACGTAATTCCATTGTTAGATTCGTTAGGTACTATAAAACCTGTTATGTTCTTGTCATCATCAATTCTTGCAAAAACAATGAACAATTTTGCAAATCCAGCATTTGAAATCCACATTTTTTGACCTGTAATTTTATAATGAGTTCCATCCTCACTTAAAACTGCTTTTGTTTTTCCACTATTAGCATCTGATCCTGCACTTGGCTCAGTCAAACAATACGATCCAAATATTTCTCCACTGGCAAGTTGTGGAACAAACTTTTTATTTTGTTCTTCATTTCCATAAAGAACTATTGGCATTGTTCCAATTCCAGTATGAGCTCCAAATGCTGTTGATAAAGAACCTACAGCTCCTGAAATAGTCTCACATACTAGCATTGTTGAAACAAATCCCATTCCCATTCCACCATACTCTTCTGGAACTGCTACTCCTAAAAAGCCAAGATCTCCAGCTTTTTTCATTATATCTTCTGTTAATTTATAATCTTTATTTTCAAATCTTTCACGATGAGGCATAACTTCTTTATCAATAAAATCTGAAACGGCTTGTTTCATCATCAGTTGTTCTTCAGAAAAATCCTCTGGTGAAAAGACATTTTCACAATTAGTTTCTTTAATTATAAATTCACCTCCTCTTGTTATATTTTTTTCATTTATACTCATAATAATTTTTTAATTTAAAAATTCATAGATTCCTGCTGCTCCTTGACCAGTTCCAACACACATTGTTACCATACCGTATTTAGATTTTCTATCTCTCATTTCATTAAAAAGCTGAACTGATAATTTAGCTCCTGAACATCCTAAAGGATGACCCAGTGCTATAGCTCCACCATTAACATTGATAATTTCAGGATTTAAATTTAACTCTCTAATTACTGCTAATGATTGAGAAGAAAATGCTTCATTTAGTTCAATTAAATCAATATTATCAATTTTCATGTCAGCTTGCTTTAAAACTTTTGGAATAGCTTTAACAGGACCTATTCCCATTATTTTTGGTGGAACACCAGCTACAGCATAATTAACTAGTCTGGCAATTGGTTCTATATTTAATTCTTTCACCATTTTTTCACTCATTATTAATACAAACGCTGCACCATCGCTCATTTGAGATGAATTACCAGCTGTGACGCTACCATTCATTGTGAATACAGGTCTAAGTTTATTCAAAACCTTGAGATTTGTATCTTTTCTAGGTCCTTCATCAGTATCTACCGTATATTCTCTAAATGCTTTTTTTCCATTTTCATCAAGATAAGTTTCTTCAACTTTAATTGGAACTATTTGAGATTTGAACTTACCTTTTGAAATAGCATCAACTGCCTTTGAATGAGAATTTAATGCAAATTCGTCTTGATCTTCCCTGTTAATATTAAATTGTTGTGCAACTTGCTCAGCTGTTAATCCCATTCCCCAGTAATAATCCTCTTTACCTTGTTGTGCAATAGCATAGTCTGGAACAGGTTTATACCCACCCATTGGTATAAAACTCATGCTTTCTACTCCTCCAGCTATTATACAGTCAGCCATTCCTGATTTAATTTTTGCAGATGCCATAGCAATAGTCTCTAAACCAGAAGCACAGTATCTATTTACCGTAACACCCGGAACATCTTCAACTTTTAATCCCATCAAAGAGATTACTCTGCCTATATTTAAACCTTGTTCAGCTTCAGGTGTTGCATTTCCTACTATTACATCATCAATTCTAGTTTTATCGAGTTCAGGAATCTGCTCCATCATGTGGTTTATTGTTTCTGAGGCAAGTTCGTCTGGTCTTTTAAATCTAAACAATCCCTTTGGTGCCTTTCCAACAGCAGTTCTATACGCTTTAACTATATATGCTTCTTTCATAATTTAATTTCTTAAAGGTTTACCTGTTTTTAAAATGTGCTGTATTCTTTCTAATGTTTTTCTTTCTGAACAAAGAGAAAGAAAAGCTTCTCTTTCTAAGTCTAGTAAATATTGTTCGTTTACAAATGTTGCTTTTGATAAATCACCTCCACTAATAACATAGGCAATTTTATTAGCTATTTTTTGATCATGCTCTGAAATATATTTTCCAGCTTTCATTGTATCAGTTCCAACCATAAACATACCTAGAGCTTGTTTGCCTAAGACTTTAATATTTTTTTCACTGCAAGGGGGTAAATATCCATAATCAGACATTAAAATTGCATGTTTTTTAGCAATTGAAATTTGATGATTTTTGTTCATTATTATCGTGTCATTATTTGGTTCTAAATATCCTAAATCAACTGCTTCGTAAGCTGAAGTTGATGTTTTAGCCATTCCAATATTCAGAAAGTATTCTTGAAGCACATTTAACTCCACATCATTTTTGCTAAATTTCTTTGAAGCTCTAAGTGCCATTTCTTTACAACCTCCTCCTCCTGGAATTAATCCAGCTCCTACTTCTACTAAACCTATATAACTTTCACTATAAACTACTGCCTTGTCACAATGCATAGTTACCTCACATCCTCCACCTAAAGTAAGACCATGAGGAGCTGCAATTACAGGAATGTTGGAATATCTTAACTTCATCATGCTATCTTGGAAATATTTTATAGCCATATTAATTTCGTCATATTCTTGTTCAGCCGCGGCCATAAATATTGCCCCTAAATTTGCCCCAGCTGAGAAATGAGATCCTTCATTACCTATGACAATTCCTCTATAGTTTTTTTCAGCTAAATCAACAGCTTTATTTAGGCCCATTAGTACTCCTTGTCCAAGAGTATTCATTTTAGTTCTAAATTCAATATTCAAAACACCATCTCCTATATCTTTAATTATCGAATCATTGTTTTCCCAAACTGTTGAACTTGTATTTAAGTTATTTAGTATGATAAGAGAGTCTTGACCAGGCTTAATAATAAAAGATTTAGTATTTAAATCGTAATAATTTATTTTACTGTCTTCGATTTTATAAAAACAGTCAATCTTATTGTTTATCATTTCAGAAATCCATTTTGCAGGCTTGTGCCCTAAAGATTCCATGATTTCAACTCCTTTTTTAATACCTATCGAATTCCATATTTGAAATGGTCCGTTTTTCCATCCAAACCCTGCTCTTAATGCATCATCTACCCTGTAAAGTTCATCAGATATTTCAGGTATTCTGTTTTGAATGTAAGAAAACATTGTTCCAAAGTTAAATCTATAAAATTCTCCAGCTTTGTCAGAGCCATTTACCAGTACTGAAAACCTGTCTATTACATTGCTAATTTTTTTAGCATTATTTAATGTTTCAAACGAAACTTTTTTAACAGGTGAATATTCTAAAGTTTTTAAGTCTAATGAAAGAATAGTAGATTTTCCATTTTCATCTTTAATTCTTTTGTAAAATCCTCCATCTGTTTTAGAACCTAGCCAATTGTTTTCTAACATTGTATAAATGTATTTAGGCAGCTTAAAAGTATCTCTAAATTCATCGTTAGGGCAATTGTCATAAATACCTGTTGCTACATTCACAGTTGTATCTAATCCAACAACATCACTAGTTCTAAATGTAGCAGATTTTGGACTTCCAATAATAGGTCCAGTTAGTTTGTCTATTTCTTCAATTGTTAAATTTAATTTTTCAACGTTATTTAATATATTAACCATTCCAAATGTTCCAATCCTGTTTCCAATAAAACCTGGTGTATCTTTGGCTAAAACTGAATCTTTTCCTAAAAATCTCTCCCCAAAATCATTTAGGAAATCAATTATTTCTGGTTTACAATCTGGACCAGGAATGATTTCAAATAATTTTAAATATCGAGGTGGGTTAAAAAAATGTGTTACGGCAAAGTTCTTTCTAAAATCTTCAGATCTTCCCTCATTCATTTGTTTTATTGGGATTCCAGATGTATTAGATGTAATTAGAGTACCGTTCGTTCTATGTTTTTCAATTTGTTCAAAAACAATTTGTTTAATATTTAATTTTTCGGTAACAACTTCAATAATCCAATCAACTTTACTTATCTTTTGTATGTCATCTGTAAGATTACCTAGCTCTATTCTTTTAGCAAAATTTTTATGGTAAAGTGGAGCAGGTTTAGATTTTATACATCTTTGAAACATTTCAGTTACTATTCTATTTTTAACTTTTTTATCATCAAGTGAAAGACCAAGTTTTTCTTCTTTTTCATTTAATTTGTTAGGAGTTATATCTAACAACAAAACTTTTATTCCAACATTTGCAAAATGACATGCAATTCCAGACCCCATAACTCCGGATCCAATTACTGCAACACTCTTTATATTTCTTTTCATTTTTTGTTCTTTTTTGAGTTAAAAATTGAATATTTTTTTATTCTTTATAAGATTATTTATTTTTTCAATTGTATTGTGAAAATTTTCAAAAGATTCATCTCCAATATCATCCTTTATTACTTGATTAAATTTTAAAACAGCTACTCTGGAGGCATCTCTATTAACTTTTCCTCTTTCTGTTAAATAAATGAGTACACTTCTTCCATCATCAGGGTTTGGTTTCCTTTCAATTAATTTTTTTTCTTCAAGTGATTTAAGTGTCCTTGACAAGCTAGTAGCTTCCATTCCCATTTTTGGTCCAAGTGAAGTAGAGGGGGTACCTTTTTTTGGATCTATACTAAGAAGAGCAAATCCAGTGGCCATCGTTGAATCATATTTAGATGCTTCTTCGTTATACATTCTAGCAATTGCTTGCCAAGTTGATCTAAGTAAATGGTCGATGGTTTTTTTTTCCACTAAACCAAATTTAATAAAAAAATACTATGCACGCATAGTATTTTTTTATTTTTTTTAAATATTTCTATCTAACCAATCTTTTGCGTTTTCAAATGCCAAAATCCAAGGTGATACTTCATCTTTTCTATTATTTGGGTAATAGGGCCAGTTCCATTGAAAAGTTGACCTTTCAAGGTGCGGCATCATTGCAATATGTCTTCCGTTAGAATTACTAATTATTGCCGTGTTGTAATCAGACCCATTTGGATTAGCAGGGTAGGAGCTATATCCATATTTACCAATTATACTATATTTATTTTCGTTGTAAGGGAGCTTAAATTTACCTTCTCCGTGTGCTGACCAGATACCTAGTTTTGAACCAGATAAACTTTTAAACATTACAGAGTCATTTTTTTGAATTTCAACAGAGGTAAAAATACATTCAAACTTATTAGAGTCGTTATGGTCCATCTTAGGTTTTATTTCATGTTCAGGGTGAAGTAAACCAAGTTCAACAAACAATTGACATCCATTACAAACTCCAAGTGACAATGTATTTTCTCTTTTGTAGAAATTCATCAAACTATTTTTTGCTTTTTCATTATATAAAAATGATCCAGCCCATCCTTTTGCAGAACCAAGTACATCAGAGTTTGAAAATCCACCTACTGCAACAATAAAATTAATGTCTTCTAAATTTTCTCTTCCAGAAATTAAATCAGTCATATGTACATCTTTAACTTCAAAACCTGCTAAACTCATTGCATATGCCATTTCTCTTTCAGAATTACTTCCCTTTTCTCTAATAACAGCAGCTTTTACTTTGTTTAAATTTTTAAGATTAATCTTTCCATTAAAATTTTTAGGAAAATTAAAATTCAAAGAATGTGTTTTAAAATTTTGAAATCTTTCTTTTGCTTTAATTTCACCACTTTGATTTTTATCTAATAAATATGATGTTTTAAACCAAATATCTCTGTAATTATACACATCTAAATTTAGACTAGTTGTATCAGATTTTAATTCTAATTTGGAGTTATTAGTTACGTTTCCAATTTTCAAAAAATGAATATTATTTTCATTTAAAATTGTTTCAATTTCAGTTTTACCTTGAAAAACTAAACCTAAACTTTCACTAAATAATACTCTTATTAAATCTTTTTCTTCAAATTTATTAAGGTCAATATTTGCTCCTAAATTATTTTCAGCAAAACACATTTCTAGTATAGTGGTTATTAATCCTCCTGAACTAATATCGTGACCAGATGAAATCAAGTTATCTTTTATTAGATTTTGAAAAACATTAAATGTTTTTTTAAAATATGAAGGGTCACATGTGTCGATTGTAGAAGATCCCACAAACTCTAAAGTTTGACTTAATGCAGAACCTCCAATATTGAAGTTATTATTTGCTAGATTAATGTAATATATATTTTGATCATTATTTTGAAAAACTGGTTCAATTATATTTAAAATATCGTTACAATTTGCAGCTGCTGAAATAATTACAGTTCCTGGTGAGATCACTTCTTTATCTTTATATTTTTGCTTCATTGATAAAGAGTCTTTTCCAGTAGGAATATTTATACCTAATTCAATTGCAAAATTTGAACAAGATTCGACAGCTTCATACAATCTAGCATCTTCGCCTGGATTATTACATGGCCACATCCAATTGGCAGACAAAGTAACTGATTGTAAATTTTTCTCTAGTGGAGCCCAAATTATATTAGTTAATGCTTTACCAATTGCTATTCTTGATCCTGCTTTAGGATTAATCAATGCTGGTATAGGCGCGTGACCTATTGATGTTGCTACACCATTTCTTCCACTATAATCTAATGCCATAACTCCACAATTATTGAGAGGAAGTTGTAAAGAGCCAACACATTGTTGTTTGGCAACCTTACCTGTAACACACCTGTCAACTTTGTTTGTTAGCCAGTCTTTACATGCAACTGATTCTAAGCTTAATACGTTTTTTAAATATTTCTCAAATAGATCTGTACTGTAAGATTTATCGGGATAAACTTTGTTAATAGTATTGTCTCTCATTACAGTTTTTGGTGAACTTCCAAAAAAGTCTGATAACGATAGATTTATTGGAGATGTATTATTTTTTTTAGACTTAATTTGAAATTTTTCATCATTTTTAATTTTACCAACTTTGTAGCATGGAGCTTTTTCTCTATCGGCTATTGTTTTAAGTTTTTCATACTTGCTATCTGGAATAATTAATCCCATTCTCTCTTGCGATTCATTTCCAATAATTTCTTTTGCTGAAAGTGTTTTATCTCCAACGGGAAGTTGATCCAAATCGATTAGACCACCAGTTTCTTCAACCAATTCAGATAAGCAATTTAAATGTCCTCCAGCTCCATGATCATGTATTGAAACAATAGAGTTTTTATCAGATTCAACAAAAGCTCTTATAGCATTAGCAACTCTTTTTTGCATTTCAGGGTTAGATCTTTGTACAGCATTTAATTCAATTCCAGAACTATAATTTCCTGTTTCAGTTGATGAAACAGCTGCACCACCCATACCAATTCTATAATTATCTCCGCCTAAAACAACAATTACATCATCTTCACTAGGTTTATCTTTTAAGCTTTGATCTTCTTTTGCAAAACCAATTCCTCCAGCTAGCATTATAACTTTATCAAAACCAAGTATTTTTTCGTTTTCAATATGTTCAAAAGTTAATACGGATCCAGAAATTAAAGGTTGACCAAATTTATTTCCAAAATCTGATGCTCCATTTGAGGCTTTTATTAAAATATCTAATGGTGTTTGATATAACCAAGATCTTTCTTCTTTTACCCACTTTCTATTTTTATTATATCTTGGATAAGATGTCATATAAACGGCGGTTCCAGCAAGAGGAAGTGATCCTTTTCCACCTGCAAGTCTATCTCTTATTTCTCCGCCTGATCCTGTAGCAGCTCCGTTAAATGGCTCTACAGTTGTTGGAAAGTTATGTGTTTCAGCCTTTAAAGAAATAACCGAATTAAATTTAGATGTTTCAAAATATGAAGGTTTGTCTCCGTGTTTAGGAGCAAATTGCTCCACTTTAGGTCCTTTAACAAAAGCTACATTATCCTTGTATGCAGAAACAATTTCATTAGGATTTTTTTTAGATGTTTTTTTAATTAGTTTAAATAATGAGCTGTCTTTTTCAATCCCATCAATAATAAATTTTCCATTAAAAATTTTATGACGACAATGTTCAGAATTTACCTGAGAAAATCCGAACACTTCACTATCAGTTAGTTTTCTTTCTAATTTATTAGACAACTCGTTTAAATAATTTATTTCTTCTTTATTTAGAGCAAGTCCTTCCTTAAAATTATAATCTGAAATATCTTCAATTTCAATAATTGGCTTTGGGCTTACAGATGTTTTAAATAATTTTTGATCAAGTATTGGATACTCTTCCGAGAGCATTGGGTCAAAATCGTTATCAGATTTTTTGGGAGTAAATTTTTCAATTCTTAATATTCCTGAAATCGCCATGTTTTCTGAAATTTCTACCGCATTTGTGCTCCAGGGAGAAATCATGGTTTTTTTTGGACCTATAAAATTTGAATTAATAGACGATTTATTAATGTGTTTAGCTACAAACAACCATTCTAGTTTTTTTAAATCAATTTCATTTAATTCAATTGATGAATCAACGGCGAAAATCGTTTCAAATTTGTCTTTAAAATAGAGGATCATTGATGAATTTATTTAAAATACAGAACCAAAAATATAAGAAATAAAGCAAAAAGCTCTTCTTAAATTTGAAATTTAAATAACGATTTTGAATTACTTATTAACATCGTTACTTATAGCTTAATCTAACCATATAAAATCCATCAAATCCAGTTTGATTTGGACTAATTTTTTTTTCATCTTCTTTCTTAAAATCTTTTCCTATTTCAGATTTTAAAAACTTGTCAATTTGTAGTTCGTTTTCAGAGGGAAGTATTGAGCAAGTTGCATATACCAGTTTTCCATCCTTTTTAATCATTGGAGCATATTTTTGTAGAATATCTTGCTGAGCATTTCTGATTTTATTTAAAAAATCTAAGGAAAGATTCCATTTAGAACCTGGATTTCTTTTTAATACACCCAAACCAGAACAAGGGGAATCAATTAATAATCTATCAATTTTTCCATATAATCTTTTGATAGGTTTATTATTTTCAATCACTCTAGTTTCAATATTGAATGCGTTATTTCTTTTTGCTCTTCTTTTGAGTTCATGTAATTTATTCTTATAAATATCCATGGCAATTATTTGCCCTTTATTTTTAGAAAGAGCAGATAAATGAAGTGTCTTACCTCCGGCTCCAGCACATACATCGCAAATTTTCATACCTTCTTCAATTTGAAGAAATGGTGCGACTAGTTGTGATGAGGCATCTTGAATTTCAAAAAACCCGTTTTTAAAAGCATTTGTTAAAAACAAATTTTTTCTTACGACTAATTTTAATGCATCAGGAAATCCTTTTATTTTTTCAGTTTGAATATCTTCATCAGAAAGAATTTCTTGAACTTTGTCAATTGAAGTTTTTAAAGAATTAACTCTTATTATAACTGATGCTTTTTGATTCAAAGCATTTAATTCATTTCCCCATTTTTTTTCACCAAGTTCATCTACTCCAAGCTTGTCCATCCAATCAGGAATAGATTCTTTAAATTTTCTTATTTTTATTAATTCATCAAACCTCCCTTTTATTCTTCTGTTGGGTGTATCGTTCAGCTCTGGCCAGCCTGGAAGTTGAATTCCTTTTAGCACAGCCCAAACTGCGAATATTTTCCAAAGTTCTTTATGTTTATAAGGGGTTTTTGATTCAGCAATTTCTGAATAAAGCCTTTTCCATCTTATTATTTCATAGCTTGTTTCTGCGATAAAACCTCTATCTCTACTTCCCCATCTTTTGTCATATTTAAGAACTTTTTCAATAGTTTTATCAGCATACAAGTTCTGATTAAAGACACCATCAAGCACTTTAATAACAGCAACAACTAAATTTTTGTGAAGACGCATTTTACAGTTTTGCGCAAATATAGGTTTTAAACTTAA
>ENA-ORCY01000308-ORCY01000308.1-marine-metagenome-genome-assembly--contig:-NODE-308-length-31661-cov-4.254908_pt1 | contig 31661 bp, 30 predicted proteins | sample MGYA00248634_ERZ508507 | MGnify/ENA primary metagenome ERZ508507 (study PRJEB26178, sample SAMN06266269) | marine metagenome | isolation source: Columbia River Estuary | place: USA:Columbia River Estuary... | reverse complement strand
CGTCTTTTTTGTCTCTGACTTTCTAGAATTATAATATTGATTTACAAATGATTCAGACCCTATATAAGCCGACTCTGATTCATTCATTAATTTCGATAATGCATGAGCATCTCTGACTCCAGTATTAAAACCTTGTCCAGCAACTGGATGCATTGTTTGTGCAGAATTACCGATGACTACTATGTGGGATTTCGGGAAGTCTGCAAGAACAATTTTTCTTAATGGGAAGGTAATAAACTTCTCACAATCGATAAATTTTCCAACTCTATCTCCAAAGTGCTCATGCAATTTTTCTAAAAATACATTTTTTTTAGTCTTGGCTAGCTCTTGAATGTCTGAATCTTTTCCTGTCCATACCAATGAAAATTCTTTAGGCCCATTTGGCAAAAGCGCAATAGGGCCCATAGACGTAAATCTTTCATAGGCAACACTTTTAGGTGGAATTTCTGAGGTCACTTTTGTAACAAGCGCGGTATGGTTATAACTAGTTTCTTTTCTTTTAAGATTTTGAATTAAATCAGTATTATTTTTTCCGCCATCAGCCAGTATTAAAAGTGGCGTTTCGAGAGGTGAATTTTTAGTACGGCCATACAAAATAGATTTATCTTCTTTATTTTCGATAGCTGAGACTTCAAATTCATAACTAATTTTTACTAATGAGGATTGATTAATTTCTTCTTTAAGAGCTTTTGATAAATCTCCATAAGAGACAACATAACCCAATGCCGGCAAATTATATTCCTCTGCAGATAGTAAGGTACGTCCAAAGCTATTTTTTTGACTTGTGTGAATGCTTTGAATTGGAGTAATCTTTTTTTCTAATATTGTCCATATCCCAAGATTTTCAAGAACGAGTTTTGTTCCATATGAGAGAGCTAATGCTCGATTATCTGAACCTGCATCATTTTTTTTTCTTAACTCTAAAAGATGCGATTTTTTATTTTGCTTTGCTAGTAATAAAGAGAAAATTAGGCCAACCGGACCAGCCCCCACAATGAGGTATTCTGGCTTTTTCATTTTGCCATCAATGCTTCAATAGATTCTATTGTTTTTGGACTGTCTTTAGTAAGTACTTCATGCCCATCTTGCGTCACCAAAACGTCGTCTTCAATTCTGATACCAATATTCCAAAATTCCTTGGGTACTTTTGAAGAAGGCCGAATATAGCATCCCGGCTCCACAGTTAATGTCATACCTGGTGTTAGCTGTTTCCATTCTTTTGAAACATTTTTATATTCACCCGCATCATGGACATCAAGGCCTAGCCAGTGACCTGTTCTATGCATATAGAATTCTTTATAAGCCCCTGTTTCATAAATTTCTTCGCGGCTTCCCTGGCATAAACCAAAGTCTCTAAACCCATCAATTAGAACTGATAAAGCTGCATCATGAGGCTCATTCCAGTGATGTTTCGGAGATATCATTTTTAAGGCCGCACTTTGAGCATCTAATACCATTTGATAAAAATCTGTTTGTATTTTTGTATATTTTCCATTTGCAGGAAACGTTCTTGTTATGTCGGATGCATACCCTTCTAACTCACATCCTGCATCTATTAAGATAAGATCACCATCTTTAATCTCAGAGTTATTATTAATATAATGCAATGTGCATGCATTTCCCCCAGCGGCAATAATGGATTGATATGCTGGCGAACGAATTCCTTGAGACATGAATTCATGCATAATTTCAGCCTCAAGTTCATATTCATACATATGAGGCTTTACAAATTTCATTGCGCGATTGTGGGCTAAAGATGCAATCTTTGCTGAACGTCGCATCATGTCAATTTCAAAATCACTTTTTATAAGTCGCATTTCATCTGCTATATAACTAATATCCTGAATTTCATGGGGCGCTCGAACTCCAGCCCTACCTTTTTCTTTTAATTGTTTTATCCAATCATTAATTTTTTGATCAATCAAAACATCTTGACCTATTCGATGATATATTTTTTGGTGTCCTGGAATTTCTTTTAAAACAATCTCATCAAGTAAGTTGATATCGTAAGCTTCATCAAATAGAAAAAGTTCTTTCGCTTCTTTAGGTCCATATATGAAACCGTTCCAGATTTCCATATCAATGTTTTTGTTACGACAAAATAGAATCGTTTTTGGGGATTTTCCGCCCAAAATAACTAGCGCAGATTGCGGCTCATTAAATCCTGAGAAATAATGGAAATAGCTATCAGATCGATAAGGGTAATGACTGTCTCGATTTCTAATGGTTTCACTAGCATTAAAAATGATAGCTATGCCATCACCAATTTTATTGGCTAGAGCATCTCTCCTTTTTTTAAATTCTTTATAATCTTTATTGCTCATATTTAATCTAGCTTGTGAAATTATTATTTTTTAAAAAGAAATTAATTTCTTCCAGTCTCTTTGGTGTGCCTATATCAAACCAAAGCCCATGATACTCCTCACCACAAATACATCCCGCATCAATTAATTTCTTGAGTATAGGCGCTAACTTCGCAACAGACTCCATATTGATTTCTTCAAAGATTTCTGGTCGATAAATAGCTAAGCCGGAGAAAGTTAATTTATTATTTCCCTCCAGTTCAATCTTGTTATGTTTTAAAACAAAATCCCCTTTCATGTGGTGTGGTGGATTTTTAACCATAACTAAGTGACCTTTAAAATTATCTAAGTTCATATTTTTTAATGTAATGTAATCTAGGTCAGTAAATATGTCTGCATTAACCACTAAAAAAGGCTCATCGCCCAAAAACGATAGTGCTTTTTTTATGCCTCCTGCTGTTTCTAATGGACTACCTTCTCTAGAATATTGAATCTTAAGGCCCCATTTTGAACCATTGCCAAGATATGCTTCAATCATTTCACCTAAATATGCATGATTAATGACCACTTCTTTAAAATGAGCCTTGGCTAATTTTTCTATATGCCAAACTATTAATGGCTTACCAGCTACTTCTAATAATGGCTTTGGTATTTCATCAGTCAAAGGGCGCATTCTTTCGCCCTTGCCCGCTGCTAGAATCATAGCTTTCATAAGGTTATGTCAAACTTAATTTGTTAATCATGTTTAATAGAGGGCGCAATTCCCTGTAGCGTTCGCAGGCTTTTCGTAAATAATTTTCAACGGTAGGCAAATCGTTTAAATAATTTGCTTTATGATCTCTGTAATTTAAGCGAGCAAAAATACCTAATACTTTTAAATGCCTTTGAACACCCATCCACTCAAAATCTCTATAAAACTCTGCGAAATCCTCCTGAACTTTAAGCCCATTTTTCTTTGCCGATTCCCAGTATCGAATTAGCCAATCTATAATCTGTTCTTCTTCCCAAACAATGTAAGCGTCTTTAAATAGAGAAACGAGATCATAAACAATAGATCCCTTCACTGCATCTTGAAAATCTAAAATGCCTGGATTTTCACCCTGTTCTCCATTACAAAACATCAAGTTTCTCGAATGAAAATCTCTATGCACAAAAACTTCTGTATGAGACCGAATATTCTTGATAAGTAAATCAAAAGTTAAGTTAAGAATGTTTTTTTCCGAATCATTCATTTCATAAGATTTATGCAGTTTTACATACCAATCAGGAAATAATCGAAGCTCTTGCATCAACAACGAATCCTCATAGAGTTTAAGTGATGAAGTATCAGCATTTTTTTGTATTTTAATAAGCGCTAAGTAAGCATCTTTATAAAGCGATGATGCATTTTCATGATTGAGCTCTTCAAGGTAAGTGTCACTGCCTAAATCTGACAATAACAAAAAGCCTTCTTTCATGTCTGCCTCATGAATCTTAGGCACATTTAATCCTGCCTTAAAAAGAATATTTGCTATATCAACAAAGGGCTTTGAATTTTCTTTATCAGGAGGGGCGTCCATTAAGATATAAGACTGATTATTTGAAACAATACGGAAATAACGACGAAAACTAGCGTCTGAAGAAGCAGGATTTATCGTATACTCTTGATTTTTAAGTGCATTATTTAACCACGTAGCAATCTGAATTTCGCGAGTCACAATAAAAAATACCTATAAATTTTTAAAAAAATTGTACGTTTTAAGCAATTAGCTTAATGAAGTAAGTTATATAACTACCTGATTATTAATAAATTTAAGTTGATAAAATATCTAAAATATGAGATTTTAACGTTTATGAAATATTCAAAATTAAAACTATAGCACCCCTACTTGCTCCTTCAGCAAAATTCCATGTTTAGAAAAACAATCTCACCGCTATGGCTAGTGTTTTTTCTTCTTCCTCAGCTTTCATCTGCTGAAGACTTGGTAAGCGAAAAACAATCTTCAGAAATTTTTCAGGAATCAGTCGAAATTGAAGGGGATAGCCTTGAAACGCTTCTTGATAGAAAAATGAAAGCTAAAGGGAATGCTATTCTCAAAAAAGGCAATAAAACTATCAAAGCTGAAGTGATTGAGTATGATCAAATTTCAGAAAAACTCATTACACAAGGAAATACATCCATAGACCTAGAAAAAATTTCTCTTTCTGGCACAAAGCTTAATTATAGATTAAGCGACCAGACTGGGAAGATGGAGGATGTGACCTTTAATATAAAGTCTGATAAAAAAGAAGAAACGATCGTTCAAAAAGGTATTCAAGTTACCAAACGTTATTATGACTTCCGAGGTGATGCTAAAGCAATTTTTTTTGAAGGCGAAAATAAGACAAAACTTGAATCCAGCAGATTAACCACGTGTGAGGTAGATTCCAATGACTGGTATATTAAATCTAAAAATATGGAAATTGATACAAAAAAAGACCAAGTAAAAGCCTCACATGCCTCGCTTGATTTCAAAGGGGTCCCGATATTCTATATGCCTAGCACAAGCTTTTCTCTCAATAAAAATAGGCAATCTGGTTTCTTATCTTCGACCTTCGGCACTACATCTAAAAGTGGTTTTGAGTTTCGTGTACCTTATTACTTTAATATTTCTCCTAATATGGATGCAACTCTCACAGCCAGGTATTTAGGTAAAAGAGGGCCTCTGGCGGATGGTGAGTTTCGCTACCTAACCGAAAACTATTCAGGAATTAATCAACTTCAATATATGAATCATGATCAATCTAGCGGTCAAGATAATAGATATTTTTTAAAACTTAATCATCAGCATCAATTTGGTAGGGGTTGGTCAGGATCTTATGATCTTCAAAAAGTATCAGATAATACTTACTTTTCTGATTTAGCCACTATGATTCAAGTTACTAGCGTGGTTAATTTACCTCAAAGAGTAAATCTAAATTATTCGGGTGATATTTGGAAATTAAACTTACTAACTGAAAAATATCAAACATTAACAAATGCATCAAATTCTCCATATCAAAGGCTTCCACAAGTCAATCTCTCGGGGAAAAAAGACTACGATAATTTCATATTAGACCTTAAGTCACAATGGACTCTTTTTGAAAGGGATGATAAGTTCGCATCAACATTCACAGATGCGCAAAAGATTACTGGGAGCAGATTTACAATGACTCCAGCAATCACTATTCCACTAACCTCTGAATACGGATATATTAAACCGAAAGTTTCTGCAAATATTAGATCTTATAATCTTAACAATTCACCTGATAATAACAAAGATATAGTCACACCAATTTTCTCTTTGGATAGCGGTGTTTATCTCGACAGAAATATAAATTTTTTAAATCAAAATTATACAAACACGCTTGAGCCGAGATTATTTTATGTCTACATTCCATATAAAGATCAATCAGTATTGCCTAACTTTGACTCAGGCCTTGCTGATTTAAATATGCAAACTTTATTTTATGAGAATCAATATAATGGGCAAGATCGAATAAATGATGCAAATCAATTAACTGCATCATTAACATCTAAATTTTTAGATAAAAATGGTAAGGAGAGATTATCTGCCATAATTGCTCAAAGATATTATTTTGAAGACAGAAGAGTCTTTGGTAATGATCTTACAGAAGCTAAAAAAGCAAATTCAGATATTTTTATGGGTGCATCAGCAAAATTACCAAATTCACTTAACCTAGATGCAATGTTTCAATTTGACCCAACCTCTAACAGTTTATTAAGAAGCACGCTTGGAAGTCGATATAATCCAGAGCCGGGAAAAATGCTCAATGTAAGCTATCGATTGATTGATAATATTATTGATAATAATCAAGATTTAGAAGTTTTTAATGCGGCGGGTCAATGGCCTCTCGGAAACCGATTCTACTCTATTGGTCGCTACAATTACGATTTGAAGAGCTCGCAAACTATTGAAGTTTTAGCAGGATTAGAATATGACGGCGGCTGCTGGGTTGCAAGATCAATCTTTGACAGAATATCATTGCCAACAAGCCCCAATCCAAATTATGCATTTTTTATTCAGCTTGAGTTAAATGGTATTGGTTCGATAGGTTCGGACGCTAACAAACTAAACAACTTTTTATACAGGAATGTTCCAGGCCTCAGAAACGTCAATCAAATTCCTGATGTTAATCGTCAGGCAAACTTTAACTAATCTTAATATGCAACTTAAAAAATTAATCTCTTTTTTCCAAATAGCTTTCATCCTTTTAGCTTTGACAATTAGCTCTTATGGTTATTCAAAAACAGAAAGTAGCATTCAAAAACTAGACCGAATTATCGCTGTAGTTGATCAAGATGTTATTACCGAAAAAGAATTACAAGAAAAAATCAATTCAGTGATTAGCAACTTAAAAAATCAGAAAATTGAAATTCCTTCTGAAAGTGTTTTAAGAAAACAAGTGATGGAAAGATTAATTGCTAACAGCATTCAGATCCAACTTGCTCTTCAAACTGGACTAAAAATCAACGACGCCCAGGTTGATAAAACTATTGAGCGTATTGCAGAAAAAAATAAGCTTAATGTGGTTGATTTTAAAAAAACTCTAGAAAAAGATGGTACTAATTTTTATAAATTTAGAGAAGAAATTAGAAATGAAATCACAATTGCACAATTAAAAGAGCGTGAAGTTGATAGCAAAATTGTTATAACAGATGGTGAAATTGATAATTTCTTAAATGCTCAATCAAAAGAAATTCAGGATGAATATGAGGTCGCCCATATTCTTATTCGTGTTCCTGAGGACGTTTCCCCTGAAAAGCTTGAAAAACTAAAGAATAAGACGGAAGAAGCTTCTAAACAAATTCAATCAGGTAAGAATTTTACGCAAGTCTCTGCAGCATTTTCAGAGACACCTAATGCACTTGAGGGGGGCAATCTGGGCTGGAAAAAAGCTTCAGATTTACCAACATTATTTGTGGATGCTCTTAAAAAAATAGAAGTGGGTTCGCTGACCCCAATTTTAAGAAGTCCTAATGGCTTTCATATCCTTAAATTAATTAATAAAAAAGGGTCGAGCGCTCCTCTTGTTGTAGAGCAAACACATGTAAGGCATATTTTAATTAAGCTTTCTGAAATTACCTCTGAAAATGAGGGCCGTCAAAAATTGATGGGAATTAAGGAGCGATTAGAAAATGGTATAAAGTTTGAGGATATGGCAAAGCAATATTCGGAAGATCCTTCTGCAACCAATGGTGGGGATCTAGGCTGGATCAATCCAGGAGATACTGTGCCTGAATTTGAAAAAACAATGAAACAACTTAATATAAATCAAATCAGCGATCCTATTAAAACTCCATTTGGATGGCATCTTATTCAAGTTCTTGAAAAAAGATCTCAAGATATGTCCAAAGAATCAGCTCGCATTCAAGCGAGACAACAAATCAAAATGCGAAAATCTGAAGAGGCTTACCAAGATTGGCTGCAAGAATTAAGAGACCGCTCTTTTGTAGAGCTTCGCTTAGAAGACAACTTTTAATTTAATATCTTGACTTCTTTTAAGCCACATATCGTCATAAGCTCAGGCGAGCCTTCAGGCATTGGGCTTGATCTTTGTGTACTTCTTAGCACAAAAAAATTTCCTGCATTTATTTCAGTGGTTGGTGATAAGAATGCGTTAGCTGATAGAGCTGCTCAACTCAATAAATCGATTACATTTTATGAGAATACTTCTATAGAGCATAAGGGTGATCATTCACTTTCCATACATCATATTCCTGCTTGCGAAAACATTCAGACAGGGCTGCTTAATCCTAAAAACAATCAATATGTCATTGATGTCCTAAACTTTGCATTAGACGGCTGCTTAAATAAATCTTTTGATGCGCTTGTCACAGCTCCTATTCATAAAAGCATCATCAATGAAAGCCAGCCTTTTACAGGCCATACTGAATATATTGCGCATTATACTGATACCAAAAATGAAGTTATGATGTTAACCTCTAAAACTATGAAAGTTGCACTTGTGACAACACATGTGCCGCTATCACAAGTGAGTCGCTTGATCACATCAGAAAAACTCGAGCAAACACTAAGAACAATTCATCGCGACTTGATTCATCGATTTAAAATAAATAGCCCAAAAATTTTTGTTGCAGGTCTTAATCCGCATGCAGGGGAAAATGGCATTTTAGGTTTAGAAGAAATTAATATTCTCACGCCAGTCATCAACAAATTAAAATTGGAAGGGATGTTGATTGAGGGTCCCCTTCCAGCAGATACGCTTTTCACAGAAAAGTATATCCAAAAAGCTGACTGCTTTTTGGCAATGTACCATGACCAAGGTCTCGCAGTTTTTAAACATGCTAATTTTGGCTTAGGTGTAAATGTTACCCTTGGCCTTCCCATTATTAGAACCTCAGTGGACCATGGAACCGCTATCGACTTAGCTGGACTAGGCAACATAGATCCAAATAGCTTTTACAGTGCGATTGATTTAGCAATCGATTTGGCTCAAAAATCTCACGTATGAAACATATTGCTAAGAAAAAATTTGGGCAAAATTTTCTCAAAGATGTATCGATTATTCATTCAATCATTCAATCAATCAACCCTCTTCTAGATGATGCTCTTATTGAAATAGGCCCTGGCCTTGGGGCGCTTACAAAACCGCTTCTCGAGAAATCTAATCATCTGTTAGCCATTGAACTTGATCGAGATATTGTAAGTTGGATGGAAAAAGAATACCCCAAAAAAAAAATTACCATATTCAATGAGGATGTTCTAAATTTTAACTTTCATCAGTTCGACCAAAAAGTAAGAATTGTAGGTAATTTACCTTACAACATTTCAACGCCTGTCCTATTTAAATGTATTGAAAATATTGTAATTATTAAAGATCTGCATTTTATGTTACAAAAAGAAGTAGTAGATCGTATGATTGCCACACCTTCGTCTTCCGATTACGGAAGACTATCAGTGATGCTTCAATATTATTTTTCAATGGAGCATTTGGTTCATGTGCCGAAAGAGGCATTCGATCCGGAGCCTAAAGTTGAATCATCTTTCGTAAGGCTCATTCCTTACGAGCAATACCCTTTTATAGCTAACAATATCAATCAGTTTGGGAAGATTGTTAAGGAAGCTTTTTCCCAAAGAAGAAAGACTATTCGCAATACACTTAAATCCTTTATTAACGAAAATGACTTTGAGAAAATAGGTATCAATCCGCAGTTAAGAGCCGAAAATTTATCAGTATCAGATTTCGTAAAAATTTCAAATTATCTGGATTAATTTATACAGGCTAATAGCCATGTGAAATCAACATCGGCTGATATAATTAAGACTTAAGGAGAGATACATGAGAATTATTCTACTAGGAGCGCCGGGTGCCGGTAAGGGCACACAAGCCCAGATACTTAAAGACAAATTTAATATCCCCCAAATATCTACTGGCGACATGCTTCGTTCTGCTATTAAAGCAAACACAAAATTAGGTCTTGAAGCCAAACAATTTATGGATAGTGGCGCACTTGTTCCAGATCAACTTATTATTGAATTAGTTAAAGAGCGGATACAAGATAGCGATTGTAAACAAGGCTTCTTGTTAGATGGCTTTCCTAGAACTATTCCTCAAGCCGAAGCAATGAAACAGGCTTCCATTAGGATTGATATAGTCATTGAAATTGATGTACCAGATAATATTATTGTAGATAGGTTAAGCGGCCGAAGGACGCATATTGCTTCAGGTCGCATTTATCATATTCATAATAATCCCCCTAAAATTCAAGATCAGGATGACATCACAGGTGAGCCTCTTATTCAGAGAGATGATGATAAAAAAGAAACCATTCTAAAACGTCTTGATGTTTATCACAGCCAAACGAAGCCACTTGTTGATTATTATTCAAAATGGGCAGCATCTGAAAATCAAGAGCTTCGCTATATTAAGATTAACGGCCTCGGTGATGTTAAAGATATCCAAAAAACAATTTTTGATCAAATTAATTAGTACATGCAATCCAACTACCCTTTTAAAAGTATTGAAGAAAAAGTTCGATCTTATTGGGATAAGGAGCTTACATTCTCTGTTTCAGAAGACTCTAAAAAACCAAAATATTATTGTCTTTCTATGTTCCCTTATCCAAGCGGAAAACTTCATATGGGGCACGTTAGAAATTACACGATCGGCGATGTATTAAGTCGCTTTCATCGCATGCTTGGTTTTAATGTATTACAGCCCATGGGCTGGGATGCTTTTGGTTTGCCTGCTGAGAATGCGGCATTACAAAATAAATCTGCTCCTGCTGCTTGGACCTATAGCAATATTGATTACATGAAGCACCAATTAAAACAACTGGGCCTTGCTATTGACTGGAAAAGAGAAATTGCAACATGTCGACCAGAATATTACAAATGGGAGCAATGGTTATTTACTGAACTCTTTAAAAAGAAATTAATTTACAAAAAAATTTCTACAGTTAATTGGGATCCAGTTGATCAAACTGTCCTTGCTAATGAACAAGTAATTGATGGAAAAGGATGGCGATCTGGCGCTGTTATTGAGAAAAAAGAAATTCCTCAATATTTTATGAAAATTACTGAATATGCAGATGAGCTTTTAAGGGATTTAGATGGTCTTGAAGGCTGGCCAGAGCAAGTCAAAACCATGCAAAGAAATTGGATTGGTAAAAGTTATGGCTGTGAAATTGAATTTTCTATTAAAGATCATGCTGATCACATTAAAATCTATACTACCCGACCAGACACACTTTTAGGTGTGACTTACTTAGCTATTGCAGCAGAACATCCCCTTGCTTCATTAATTAAAAAAAATAATCCTACAATTGAAGCATTCATTAACGAATGTTCAAGAGGCGGCGTTGCTGAGGCAGATCTTGCGACTGCAGAAAAAATAGGTATCGACTCTGGGCTCCGAGCTATTCACCCTATCACACAAAAAGAAGTACCAATTTGGATAGCTAATTATGTTCTTATAAGTTATGGCTCAGGAGCAGTCATGGCAGTTCCTGCGCATGATGAAAGAGATTTTCATTTTGCAAAAAAATATAACCTCAACATTGAACAAGTTATTGAGCCGATTGATACAAAAACAATGAACCTTGAAGAGGCTGCTTACACTGATTATGGGCGGTTAATTAATTCGGGTGAATTTAATGGCTTAGAATTTCAGGAGGCATTTGATGCCATTGTTAATAAACTAACTTCTCTCCATAAAGGTAAAAAAACAACGCAGTTTAGATTACGTGACTGGGGAATTTCAAGGCAGCGTTATTGGGGATGCCCAATACCTATTATTAAATGTCATTCATGTGGCGAAGTACCTGTGCCAGAAAAAGATTTACCCGTAGTGCTGCCTGAGTCCATTGTTATGCATGGTGTTGGATCCCCTATTAAACAAGATGAATCTTTTTACAAAACAACCTGTCCTTCTTGCGGCAAGCCAGCTGAAAGAGAAACAGATACGATGGATACTTTTGTGGAGTCATCTTGGTACTTTGCTCGCTATCCAAGTTATAACAATCCAAATGCTATGGTGGATGAAAGAAGTAATTACTGGATGCCTGTTGATCAATACATCGGCGGTATTGAGCATGCCATCTTACATTTATTATATGCACGCTTTTTTAATAAGATCTTAAGAGACCTTGGCCTCATTAAACATTCAGAGCCATTTAAAAATCTTTTAACACAAGGTATGGTATTAAAAAATGGCACCAAAATGTCTAAATCAAAAGGCAATACTGTAGATCCTCAATCACTTATTGATCAGTTCGGTGCTGACACCGCAAGACTTTTTATTATGTTTGCAGCCCCTCCTGAGCAAAGTTTAGAGTGGTCTGATAGTGGTGTTGAGGGAGCGAATCGCTTTTTAAAGCGGCTTTGGAAAGCTGTTTATGATCATCATGCCAAAGGTAAAATTGCGTCTTATAAAGAAGGAGTGCTCACGGCTCAAACAAAAAATTTAAGATTTGAGTTACATCAGACCATACAAAAAATTACAGATGATATTCAAAGAAGACATAGTTTTAATACAGCCATATCTTCTGTGATGGAGCTTATGAATACCTTTGCAAAAGTGGAAGGTGAAGATGCTATAACAGTTTCAGTCAAACAAGAAGTGATACAAAACGTTATTTTGTTACTCAATCCTTTTGTGCCTCATATTTGTCATGCCTTATGGGATCATCTTTTTAATACTGCGATCGACCAAGAGGTTTGGCCTAAAGCTGACCCAAGCGCATTAATTAAGAACGAATATGAAATGGTGATTCAAGTGAACGGAAAACTTAGAGGAAATATGCTAGTATCGGCTGATCTTACACAAAAAGATATTGAGCTCATGGCCCTCGAAAATGAGGACGTTAAGCGATTTATAAACCTTGAAAGTAAAGTTAAAAAATTGATATTTGTACCTAAAAAACTCATTAATATCGTCACAGGATAAATTATGAATTTCATACAAAAAAAACTTATAGCTATACTATTACTTATAGTGATTACAAGTTGTGGATTTCATTTGAGAGGGATGACAGAAATATCATTTAAAACAATTAGTCTAGAAGGCAAAGAATTAAGTCTCACAAAAAACCTCAAGAAAATCTTAAATACTAATAAAGTAGCTATTGTTTCCTCCACAGAGAATCCAGAATTAAGAGTTGAGTTCCTGAGCGAAGAAAGTGAAAAAAGAATTCTGTCCCTAAGTGGCCAGGGTCTTGTTCGAGAATTTGAAATTTTTTATAGAGTTCGTTATCGTATTAAAGCTAGCGACAGTGAAATTTGGAGCCAAGAAAACATAATAGAAACACGCAAGGACTTTACTTACAGTGATTCAAATCTTATTGGTAAAGAAGAGGAAGAAAGGCAGCTTAACGAAGCTATGCGTATTGAAGCCATCACAAGTCTATTTAATCAAATTCAAGTTATTAAAAAATAATTAATGGCGGCATTTGATTCGGAAGCACTTTATAAGGAGCTTCAAAAAAATCAGCTATCAAAATTTCTTCTTTTGGGGGATGAAGCTCTCTCACGAAAAGAAGCTTTCGACATCCTTCGTCAATTTGCAAAAGAACATTCATACTTAGAAAAATTGACTTTTACTATTGATCGCTATTTTAAATGGGATCAATGCGCTTCATCCCTTTCCGCTCAGGGTTTGTTTTCTCAAAAGCGCATTATTGAAATCGTCATTCCCTCAGGAAAAATAAATGCAGAAAGTGGCGAATCCTTTTATGAGATTCTACAAAATTTTTCTCAAGACGACCTACTAATTGTTCACTTACCCCAAACAGACAGGGAAACCAAGCAGCAGAAATGGTTTAAGGAACTTGAAAAAAAATCTTGCACGATTAGGCTTGATGAGATTAAGCCGGGTGAACTTCCTTCTTGGTTAAAAAAAAGAGCTTTATTATTATCAATAAACCTAGATGAAGAAGGTATTCAGCTTGTCAGTCAATTTGTTCATGGCAATATGCTTGCTGCAGACCAGGAATTGAATAAATTAGCATTGCTTTTTCCAAACCAATCTATTTCATACGAAAAAGTGTCTCAGTCTATCTCTAATGTATCTCGTTATGATACTTTTGAACTCACTGAATATGTATTAAATGGTGATCAGATAAAAACCTTGTCGACACTCAATTTTTTAAAAGAAGAGGGTCAAAATCCAATTAGCATAACAAGCTCTCTTTCTTGGGTATTAAAACCTATGCTTGAAATAAAAGAGCTTGATTTTAGAGGTCAATCTTTAGAAAATTATCTTACAAAATCAAGAATATTTGGAGACAAACTTATATATGTTAGGAAAGCACTTTCTTTTTTTTCGGCTAAGCATTTAAGAGCGGCTATTCAAAAGCTATCCGAAATCGATAAAATATCAAAAGGTGTTTCCCCGGGCGACGCCTGGTTAGAAACAGGGAGACTTTGCCTAGGGCTTGCAAAAATAGCATCTCGAAGTCGAAAAATTTGATCCTATACAAGGCAATTTCTTAGCGCGTATAATTCATCCATGACAAACACTAATCAATACCTTAAAAATATCGGTCTAGAGGCAAAAAAAGCTTCGCACCTGATGGCTAAAGTATCAACTCAACAAAAAAATGATGCTTTGACTTTTCTCATTGAGCTTTTAAATTCAAAAGCCGCAACCATTTTAAAAGCCAATGAAAAGGACGTACAGGCGGCGAAAAAAAATAAATTAGATCGTGCTTCTATCGACCGCCTAATCATTTCGAGTAAAACCATTGATTCAATGATTAAAGGTATACAAGACATTGTCGATCTGAGAGATCCTATTGGTGAAATTATGCATTTGAATGCACGTCCATCAGGTATTCAAGTCGGTCAAATGCGTGTTGCTCTTGGCGTGATAGGTATGATTTATGAATCTCGTCCTAACGTCACTATTGATGCGGCGAGTTTATCTATTAAGTCAGGAAATGCCATTATATTAAGAGGGGGTAGTGAATCTATTCATTCTAATATTGCTTTAAGCGGCCTTATTCATGAGGCGCTTAAAAAATCTGGTCTTTCTATTAAGGCTGTTCAGGTAATCGACTCTACGGATAGATCTATAGTCAAAGGTATGATTAAGCTTAATGATTACATTGATGTCATCATCCCAAGAGGCGGTAAAAGCTTAACTAAAATGATTAGTGATGAAGCAACTGTTCCTGTTATTAAACATTTAGATGGAAATTGTCACGTCTTTGTTGATAAAGATGCGGACTTAAATAAGACGCTCAAAATTATTGAGAATTCTAAAACTCAGAGATTGGGTACATGCAATACCACTGAATCACTTTTAATTTCGAAGCATATTGCACGCGATTTCTTGCCTAAAATTGTGAAAATGCTGCATCAACATAAGGTTGAGGTTCGCGGATGCAAGGAAACTTTGAAACTTGTTAAGGGTATTAAAAAAGCAAGTGAGGATGATTTTTATACTGAATATCTCGATGCAATCATTTCATGCAAGATTGTAATTGATATCGATGAAGCTATCCATCATATCAATCAATATTCCTCTCATCACACCGACGCTATAGTTACAGAAAATTATGAGCGTGCGATGCAATTCTTGAAAGAAGTTGATTCAAGCAGTGTTATGGTAAACGCTTCAACTCGATTTGCAGATGGCTTTGAATATGGCCTAGGTGCTGAAATAGGTATTTCAACAAATAAATTACATGTAAGAGGTCCTGTCGGTCTTGAAGGGCTCACTTCGCTAAAATATATTGTATTAGGTAACGGTCATACTCGCAAATAAGGAATGTCTTTCAAGCTTATTGGTGTGTTTGGCGGTACATTTGACCCAATCCATTATGGTCATATTAAATTAGCTCAAGCATGGAAGAGCTTCGCTTCCTTGTCAAAAGTTCTTTTTATCCCGTCCGGCCTAGCACCTCATAAAAATATCGTATTAGAGAACAAGCATCGCTTAGAAATGCTTAATCTCGCTTTAAAGCCTTATGCAGGATTTTTGACCGATGATCGAGAAATTAAAAAACATCAGAACGATCTTCAGGCCTCTTATACAATTGAAACATTAAAAAGGCTTACACAAGAAAAAGAAGAAAACCAGACTTTATGTTTTTTAATGGGAAGTGATGCTTTTCTGAAACTTGAATCCTGGCATTTATGGAATGAGCTTTTTAATTATTGCCATATATTAATTGTTGAGAGACGAGAATCACCAATTCACTCAGATCAATTAACGCCAGATCTAAAAAAAGAATGGAATAAAAGACTTACTCAAAAGATAGAAGATATCGAAACATCAGCTTATGGTTTAATTATGGTGAAACAATTTGAGTATACTGACGTTTCATCATCTCAAATTCGGAACGCAATTCATTCACATAAGAATCTTTCACAACTCGTGCCTGAAGTAATTGCCGACTACATTAATATAAATCAACTTTATCGTTAAGCTTAGCAATATCAATAAATTTTGATGCCCTGTAAGGATCAAAATTTTTAAGATAAGGCACTTCGCCCAAACAAGGTGCGTTAATATTTTCTTTTAAAAAAGATACATTCTCGTCATAAGCAAGCATATGCTCATCAATACGATTAGCTACCCAGCCAGAGAGTTTTTGTTTTTTATTTAGAATTGATTCAACTGTCAATAAAGTATGATTGATACAGCCTAGCTTTACACCTACAACTAAAATAATGGGTATATTCAGAGCTTCAATCAAATTTGCCGTAGAAAAATTTTCTGTTAACGGCACAGCGTAACCCCCCACCCCTTCCATAAATAGATAATCCATCTTATTTTCAAATGATCGCAAATACTTTTTAATTAGATGAATATCGATTTCTTTTTTATTTTTCTTAAAGCTAATATGAGGTGCTATTGGGGCTTCAAATTGATAAGGATTAATTTCGTTGATATTTATGTCAGCATTGCTCACCTCAGCAATCTTTTTAACATCATCAGATATCATATAACCGTTTTCTATATGGCACCCAGCGGCAATAGGCTTCATTCCACCTACACAAAATCCCTCTTCAGTCAATTTAGCAATCAAACTACAAGTGATTGCTGTTTTTCCAATATTAGTGTCGGTTCCAGTGATGAAATATGTATACATTATTGCTTTGGATAAAATTTAACGACTGAGGATTCGTCAAGTGGCTTATTCACTTTCCACGCATGTCCATAAACAACCTCATAACTCGCGGGTAATTTTTTATCGGCCCTGTAAGTTTCATATGATTTTTCTAATTGATACAAAAAGCCTTTTCCTGTCATGCCCTTAGCCCTGCCTTCTAGAGCATTGCGAGCACCAATATGTTTGAGATCATACATAATGTCTTTAAATGTACTGTAAGTAAGTGTATAAAGATCCACATCTAATACTGGGTCAGAAAATCCGCAACCCACAAGCGCATCTCCAATATCATGCATATCGATAAATTGATTCACATGGGAGTGCTGGGAAAATGATGCGAGAGAAGCTCTTAATTCATGAAGTGTGCTTGGTCCGAAAGTGCTAAATATAAAAAGGCCGTTGTGCTTTAATATTTTTCCTATCTGAGTAAATACCTGATCTAGATGATTACACCATTGAAGTGATAAATTCGACCAAATCATATCGATACTACCTTCTGATAAGGGGATAGCTTCCATATCAGCACAGATAAACTGCTGTGAGGTTTTATTTGAAAAAGACTTCAAGAAATGATCTTTATTTTTCTGTTCTGCCTTTTTTAACATGTCATATGCAAAATCCAAATAAATAAGATCACGGGGCTTATAGGTAGCTTTTAAATCAGGGCCTGCATTGCCGGGCCCGCAGCCTAAATCAAGAATTATTTCTGGATTTATTTTGAGTAATTTTAATCTAAGAAACATTTCTCCTAGGACATGCTTCTGAAGCACTGCTGCCTCTTCATAAGAAACCGAAGCTTTATTAAATGCTGCTTGAGCCCTTTTTTTATCAATATGATCTTTAGTCATGATTAGGCTGCTAATAAAAATTGATCCAGGCAATTAAAAAACTCATCCGAATGAGAAAGGAAAGGAATGTGTGATGCACCTTTGATAAGTTTTAGTTGACTTTCTTTCAAGTGACTTTCAAGCCACATAGAGGCAGACTTTGGGGTTAAGCGATCCATATCGCCTGTGATTAAAAGTGTTTGATGTTTAATTTTATTAATATCATTTCGCAAATCATTATTTAATAAGATATCAAGCCCAAGTTGTAATGATTTAATTTCAGGTGGATTTTCTACCGCCTCCATTTCTTTAAGTTTTTTAATAATCAACTTGCTATTTTTCGAATGCATGAGTTGTAGTATGTAAAAATTTATCATGGTCGACTTGTAGTTTTTAAAAAGATTATTAGCAAAATTATTAAAGTCTCTGACATCTACCCCATAACTCCAATCTGTCTGGTTAATAAAACAAGGCGTGCCTCCTACTAAAACCATACGATGAATTTTTTTGGGGTACATAAGACTCATCTTAATTGCAATAAGACTGCCTAGAGACCAGCCTAAAATATCAAATGAGGGTGGTAAGGCCTTACTTATTTCCTCAGTTACGTGATCTAGATCATAAGGATTAATGACGTGACTTTTTCCCATGCCTGGGATATCTACAAGATGAAGTGTGTATTGGTTTGAAAATCTATCAATAATAGGTTCCCATATGCCGCTATGCATGCCCCAGCCATGAATAAGCACAAGATCTTTTCCTTGGCCTATTTTTTTAATGTGCATCCAAATTGCTTTCAAAATCTATGATATTTTTTGTTAGTTTTTTTACATCTTCATGTGAATGTAATGCTGAAAATGATATTCTCATTCTTGAAGTGCCTTGTGGCACTGAAGGCGGCCTAATCGCCGGCACATAAATTCCTTTATCTATTAGCCATTTATTTAATCTTAATGCATTAATTTCATTTCCGACAATTACAGGTTGAATAGGTGTTAATGAGTTACCTAAAGATAGCTTCTTTAATTTGATATGACTTCTAAAAGATGCTACAAGTTCTTTTACATGCGCCCTAGCTTCGTGTGCATTTAAAATTTGATTTAATGACTCTTTAAGTCCAAAAGCAAGAAATGCTGGTATGGCAGTTGTGTAAATATATTGTTTTGATTTTTGAACTAGGTATTCAATAAGACTATTTGACGAAGCAACCACAGCGCCATGAATACCGGCAGACTTTCCTAACGTTGCCATATAAATTAGTCTTGATGAATATGGTGTGTTAATTTTTTCTAGATCAGCAAAATGTTGCAATACACCCTTTCCTTCTTTGCCTAATACGCCAAAACCATGTGCATCATCAATATAAAGATAAGTATCGTAAGCTTCAGCTAATTGAATTAAATGAGGGATATCTGCAATATCGCCATCCATACTAAAAACAGCATCTGTCACAATGATTTTAACTTTTGATTTTGATTCTCGAATTAACTCTTCCAGATGGCTCATATCATTATGTCGGTATCTTTTATGGGTCGCACGCGAAAGAATTGCGGCATCATTTAATGAGGCATGATTTAACTTATCTGAAAAAATAGCGTCATCCTTACCGGCCAATGCTGAGATGACTCCCATATTTGCCATATAGCCCGATGAAAATAAAAGCGCTCTTTCAAAATAAAGCGCTTCACTAAATGCATTTTCAAATGCTTCATGGAATTCATGATGACCTGAAATGAGATGAGAGGCTCCCATACCATTGCCAGATAAATGAATGCCTTCAATCAATGCATCCTGAATAAATTGATTTTGTGAAAGACCTAAATAATCATTCGAACAGAAACTTAAATAATTTTGATGATTGAATGAAAGATTAGACCCTAATCTTCCGCTTAATAATTTTCTTGTTCTAAAAAGATGATTATCTTTTAAGGATTGAAGTTCACGATGAATTTGATCTAGCATCAGAAGTTTATATAGGATGAATACCTAACTTACTAAATAAAGCTTGATCAACTTTTACATCTGGATTGTCAGTTGTTAATAACTTTTCACCATAAAAAATTGAATTAGCACCCGCTAAAAAAGCTAATGACTGAATACCCTCATGCATCGATTGTCTTCCTGCAGATAGTCGAACATAGCTTTTTGGCATCGTAATTCTTGCAACAGCAATCGTCCTCACAAATTCAAAGAGGTCGAGCGGTTCAGTTCCATGCAAAGGCGTACCTTCTACTTGCGTTAATAAATTAATTGGCACACTCTCAGGTTGCTTTTCCATGTTGGCGAGCTGCGCAATTAATCCTGCTCGCTCAGCTCTACTTTCACCCATGCCAACAATTCCACCGCAACATACATGAAGATCAGCTTCTCGAACGCGATCCAATGTATCAAGCCTGTCTTGATATACGCGAGTTGAAATCACATCGCCATAAAATTCAGGCGCAGTATCTAAATTGTGATTGTAATAATCAAGCCCTGCTTCTTTAAGCATATTAGCTTGCCCATCTTTTAACATACCAAGAGTAGCGCAAGTTTCAAGTCCCATTTTTTTAACTTCTTGAATCATCTCTAACACGGATTTTAAATCTTTATCCTTGGGACTTCTCCAAGCAGCGCCCATGCAAAAACGACTAGCGCCAGCTTCCTTTGCGGCTCTTGCAGCTTTAATCACCTCATCAATAGGCATCATGGCTTCATTCTCCACATTGGTGTCATAGCGGGCAGATTGAGGGCAATAACCACAATCCTCTGAACATCCTCCCGTCTTGATGGACAACAGCGTGCTTACTTGAACTTTATTGGGATCAAAATTTTCGCGATGAATGCTTTGGGCTTTAAACATAAGGTCGCTGAAAGATAAAGCGTATAAAGCTTCGATTTCAGCAATTGGCCAGCGATCTTTTAGCGGCAGTTTTGGTTTTTTAGGTGTTTTTCGTTCAAATTGAATAGGTTGCTGACTTATATTGGGCTGCGATTCAATCATGACAATTCCCTATCTATATGATTTAATTGTAAAAATATCATTTAAAACCAATTGTTAAGATATTTTACTATAATTTGTTACAATTGTATAAAAATTAATCAGTTGTTATATCTTATGTTTTCTATCGCCCTTTTTGAACCTGAAATCCCACCTAATACTGGAAATATAATTAGGCTTTGCGCCAATACAGGCACTCAACTTCATTTAATTGAACCCTTGGGCTTTAGCTTAGATGACAAACAGCTTGTTCGTGCAGGTCTTGATTATCACGAATATGCCTCAGTCAAAACATATCCAAATTTTTCAGCGTTCGAATTGCTTCATAGCGAAAGTCGCATGTTTGCCGTCACCACTAAAGGTGGAACGCCCTTCCATGAGGTTTCTTATCAAGAGGGTGATATCTTTTTATTTGGGCCTGAAACCCGAGGCCTGCCTGAGTCGATTCGCAGTCAATTTGATGAAGATAAAAAAATCAGGATCCCCATGACGAAGAGTAGCAGGAGCTTAAATTTATCCAATGCAGCCGCAATTCTTCTCTACGAAGCTTGGCGACAAAATGGATTTAAAGGTGGCGCTTAAACTTAGTGTATTTCTGACTTTTGCTCGCGACCTAATAAATCGATCACAGCTTCCTTGGGCGACTTACTAAAACTTAACACTTGATTCACTTCATGCATAATAGGCATAGAGACATGAAGCGCTTTTGCTCGATTCACAACCTCTTTGGCAGTGTATACGCCTTCAGCGACATGACCCAACCCTTTTAAAACTTCATCAATTGTTTGGCCTTTTGCAAGTCTTAAACCTACTTCACGATTTCTTGAGTAGTCTCCAGTGCAAGTCAAAATTAAATCGCCCGCACCTGTAAGCCCCATAAAAGTATCTTTTTGACCACCTAAGCTCATCCCAAAACGAGTGATCTCAGCCAAGCCTCGCGTAATTAATGCGGCTCTCGCATTATTGCCAAATCCCATACCATCTGAAATCCCTGCGGCGATAGCAATCACATTTTTAAGAGCACCACCAATAGATACACCAATCACATCCTGACTTGTATAAACGCGTAAGTTATTACCATGAATAATAGAAGCTAAACTCTGCGTAAATGCTTCGTCTGTTGCAGCTAAGGTCAATGCGGTAGGCAGAGATCTCACGAGTTCAGCTGCGAAACTAGGGCCTGATAAAGCACCCCAATGCTGTCCTGTTTTTTTAGGGTCACCTAATTCCTCCATAGCGACTTCATGAGGTAATTTTGCGGTCCCTGCTTCCAAGCCTTTATTGGCCCATATGACAGGGGCTTTATGATTTAAGGATCTTATCTCTTTTAGAATAGCTCTAAAACCTGAGGTGGGCACGACAGACAAAATAAGCTCGGCATCATGAATTGCTTCACGCAAATTATCTTCAAGCATTAATTGATCGTTAAAAGGGAAGTCACCTAAATAAAGCGGGTTTGATCTTGCTTTACGCATACCAGAGATATGACCTGCATTTCTAGCCCACAATGTGACTCGATGCTTTTGACTGATTTGCATCGCCAAAGCTGTCCCCCATGCGCCTGCACCTAAGACTGCAATTTTCAATTAATTAAATTCCCCACACTTGAGAGGTTTGAATGTATCCATCAAGATCTTGTTGGTATCGCACTTTAATCCAACCATTGGTGATAAGAGGATCTGAAAGTTCAATGACAACATCTTTTTCGATTGTAGCTATAAGCACTGATTTAGATTCAGGCTCTTTGTATATGTTTGCTTTATCTACCTTCACAATCACTGTTCTTTTGGATTGTAAATTTTTTGATTCAGCCCAGCTTAATGTTCCATAAGGGTCTCTTACCTTTAGCCAGTCGCCTAAATTCACAATAACTTCTAAGGGATAGCCTTCGCCCACCAAATAAATTCTTTTAGTAGTTGCTGAAGGCGCTTCAAAGAGAATGGTTTTAGGTGATATGACAGATCGAAATTCGGCATAAGCGGGCTGCGATATAACACACACAACCCATACAAAAAAATAACGGAAAAAAAACTTAGTTTTTTGTATCAACCGCATTACCCGCTGCTTGCTGCTTTTGTTGCATATAGAGCATTTCAAAATTAATTGGATTTAAAAGAACAGGCGCAAAACCTGCCTTAATCACTAAGTCTGAAATAGCTTCGCGTGCGTATGGGAATAAAATATTAGGGCAAGTAATCGCGATAATCATCTCAAGATTTTCTTCTGGTATATTTCGCAATGCAAAAATACCTGCTTGTGTCACTTCAATAAGGAAGGCTGTTTTATCAGCAATTTTAGATGTCACGGTAATTTTTAAAGCAACTTCAAAATAACCATCAGCCAGAGGCGTGCCTGAATTACCTAATTCAATAGCAATTTGAGGGGCTTCACGCTGTGTAAATATGTCTGGGGAATTAGGCACTTCAACTGAAACATCTTTAAGAAAAAGTTTTTCGATAGCAAAACCAGGTTGCGCACTTCCGTTTGCCTGAGGGTCAATTTTGACACTTTTTTCTGCCTTAGTTGATTTAGGAGCTGCTTTCTTTTTTTCTGCCATGTTATTTTCCAGTCACGCGACCTTAAAGCCGCTGTTATTTAATTAAACGAATACTGCATTCTATCTTTTTATCGAGAATATTTAAATAAAATAAGGGTTAATCTTTCTAAGAAATCCCAAGAAGTGGATCAAGCTTACCTTCTAAATCTAGAGATCTTAAATCATCAAATCCACCCACATGATAGTCGCCAATATAAATTTGAGGTACTGTGCGACGTCCAGTTTTTTCAATCATCTCTTTTAAAACAGTCGAATCTTCGTCAACGCGTATTTTTTCAATCTGCGTAATACCTTTCTTGGACAAAAGCTTTTCAGCATTTGAGCAATAAGGGCAATAAGCACTGGTATACATCTTGATTGATTTCATAGCGCACTAACGTTAAGGAGTGTGAAATTTGATGACAAGCATTATAATTCATTAATCTTTAAAGCCACATATACATGTCTTCTATTATGTTAAAAAAACCTGTGTTACTAATTATCTTGGATGGCTTTGGTCATCGAGATGACGAAGATCATAATGCAATTAAAAATGCAAAGATGCCTCACTGGAATCGTTTGTGGGATAAATATGCACATAGCTTTATTAATGCTTCTGAAGAATTTGTGGGCTTACCTAAAGGACAAATGGGCAATTCAGAAGTCGGCCATCTAAATATAGGTGCTGGCCGAATTGTTCAGCAAGATCTTGAGAGAATTAACACAAGCATTACGTCAGGTGATTTTTTTAAAACCCCATCTCTTATTAGCGCATTTAAATCACTTAAAGAAAATGGCAAGGCTTTACATCTTTTAGGTCTTTTTTCTGATGGTGGCGTCCATAGCCATTTAGATCATTTCTATGCCATGCTCAAAATAGCGAAGCAATGTGAGTTGAAAAATGTGTATATTCACCCTTTTTTAGATGGTCGAGACACACCCCCTAAAAGTGCTTTGCATTTCATCGAACAACTCGAATCTCATTTAAAAGATATAGGTGTTGGAAAAATTGCCTCTATATCAGGTCGATACTATGCAATGGACCGCGATAAACGTTGGCCACGTGTTGAATTAGCGTATAACGCATTAACGCTTGGGTCTCCTATCCACTCAAAGAATGCAGCAGATGCGATTCATGAAGGATACGAAAGAAATGAAACGGATGAGTTTATTAAACCTACATCCATTCATGATGAGAATGAAAAAGCTATTACTATTCAAGATAACGATGCGGTCGTCTTCATGAATTATCGATCCGATCGTGCACGACAAATTACTGACGCACTTTTACAAGATAACTTCAACGCTTTTGAGCGTCAAAAGAAAATTAAAATCAGCGACTATTTCACTTTGACTCAATACGACCCAAATGACAAAAAATCATCGGTTATCTTTAAACAAATATCTGTGAATAATTCATTTGGTGAATACATTTCAAAATTAGGCTTAAAACAATTGCGAATTGCGGAAACAGAAAAATATCCACACGTTACTTTTTTCTTTAATGGTGGCAATGAAACTGTTTATGAAGGGGAGGATCGTATTCTTGTGCCATCACCACAGGTAGCAACTTATGATTTGCAACCTGAAATGAGTGCGTTTGAGGTTGCACAAAAATTAGGGTATGCCATTCAAAGTAAAAAATATCACGCCATCATATGTAATTTTGCGAATGCTGATATGGTAGGCCACACAGGTAATCTTAATGCTGCAATTAAAGCGATGGAAGTGCTCGACACATGCATTGGTCAAGTGGTAAATGCTATGGAATCTATAGGTGGTGAAGTCATTATTACAGCAGACCACGGAAATGCAGAACTCATGGAAGATTATGAAAATAAACAAGTCCATACCCAACATACTACAAATGTGGTGCCTTTTCTATATATTGGTAGAAAAGCTACGATTAAACCCAACGGAAGACTGTCTGATATTGCCCCTACCCTGCTCCATCTCATGGGTGAAAAACAACCATCCGAGATGACAGGACAAAACTTAATCCAATTGAATGATTAAAGTAAAAAATATTTCATTAAATTTTTTAGTTCAATGCATTTTCATATCGCTTTTATTTTTATCTAATGGAGCTTTATCTGCAACTAAAGCTGATTCAGCCAAAGAAAACTTGAATGCCGTTCATGAAAAAATTGACCAACTTAAAAAAGAATTGAGTGGAACACAAAAAGCACAAGAAGATGCGACCGATCAATTAAGAAAAAGTGAAAAACAAATTAGTGATACGAATCGGTCCCTTTATGAAATATCAGTTCAACAGAAGAAAAATTACACTAAGCTTCAAGAGCTTAAATCACAATCTGACACAGTAGAATCTCAAGTTGATCTCCAGCGAAAAATGTTGGGTGAACAAATCTATCAGCAATATCTTCATGGCGACCCTGGCTATCTGCAAATGATTATCCAATCTGAAAATCCGAGTGTGGTCGCAAGAAATATTCAATACTACTCATATGTGGCGAAGGCTCGGGCTAAAAGTATTTATCAAATGCAAGGTAACTTAAAAAAAATTGAAGCTTATAGTGCTGAAACTGCACAGAAGCTTAAAGAGATTGCAGGCTTAAAACAAAAAGAAGAAGTAAAGAAAACTGAACTCGAATCTCACAAGAAAGATCGGGCTAAACTTATTGCAAGCTTGTCTTCAAAAATCAATCAACAACGTAATGAAATTCAAAAATTAGTACGAGATGAAAAAAGATTAACAGACCTTGTCGATCGCTTAGCAAGATTACCCTCGGCGCCTGTTCCTTCAAAACGAGAAGAAAAAATATCTTCAAAAACACCTATTGTTCGTAATGAGAGCATCCCTACAGAAACATTTTCAGGTCAAAAATTTGAAACATTACGCGGTAAATTAAGCTTACCCGTTAAAGGCGATGTGATTAATCGATTCGGTTCCCCGCGTGAAGATACTGGCTTATCTTGGAAAGGTTTATTTATAAAATCAAATGAAGGTAATGAAGTTAAATCTATTGCCACGGGTCGTATTGTCTTTGCAGATTGGCTTCGCGGCTTTGGTAATCTTATTATTGTGGATCATGGCGAAGGCTATATGAGCCTATATGGCAATAATCAATCGACGATTAAAAAAACAGGTGAAATTGTACGTGGTGGCGATGTGATTGCTTTAGTAGGCAATACAGGTGGCAATGAATCAAATGGTCTTTACTTTGAATTAAGAAAACTCAGTAAACCTTTTGACCCCCTTGCCTGGACTTCAATTAAATAACTTATTCACCAATCACATGCATTAAGATGCGACGCTCGTGTGATTGATAACGATGTTCGTACAAAAAAATACCCTGCCATTGGCCTAAGGCAACTTTACCTTGCTTAATTGGTATCGAAAGACTTGTTTGTGTTAGAGCAGTTCTAATGTGCGCTGGCATATCATCTCGGCCTTCTGCTGTATGGATAAATAATGGATCCCCATCAGGCACCAAACGCTCAAAGAAGCTTTCTAGATCAACTAAAACATCGGGATCATAATTTTCGTTAATAAGAAGGCTCGCTGAAGTATGTTGGACATAGAGAGTTAGTAAGCCCTCTTTAAAATTTGATTGATCTATCCAATCCAAAACTTTTTGGGTGACATCATAAAAATGGCGACCCGAAGTTTGGATCGCCAATGTTTGGCTGGCCTGTTTCATGAGCAAGACTTTATTTAAACTTTATTAAATTTAAGTTTACCTGAAACACTGTCAATTTTAATTTTATCTTTTTCCATAAAATGGTCCGCTAAAATTTATCCTAGCAAGAGGATTATCAGTTTCAGATTGAATTGATTTCTTTTAATATGGCGATCAATTGACAAATTTCGATTATCTTATAAAACTATTTATTAAGCCATGCATCAAGAAATGAATTAGAGATTTTTCCACTTAAAGGAGTGACTTGATGAGCTGTATCATAAAAGTATGTCCTTGGAAGCTCGCCATACCAGGTTGGATCAATACTATATCTAAGCTTATCTTCATCTACTTCTGCATATTGATAACGCTCATGCTCAGGAAGATGTGCCAAATTTAAAATTCTCTCAGCTTTTTTAGCAGACTCTTTTCCATCTACACATACTGTTATTAATTTGACATTTTTATTTTTACTAAGAGCTTTGCCGAGTTTTTTAAGATCGTCTATACAATACGGGCAATCAATTGACCAGAAAGAAATGATTAAGGGCTGGTTGAGATATTTTTTCTCAATAACATTTCGTGTATTGATCTCAAATGGCATAAATTCATATGCAAAAGAAAAGTTAGAAAAAAGCAAAAGGAACAAAAGAATCTTTAATTTCATACAGCCTATTCAAGAGCCATTAATTGATAACCATCTTTAATCGTATTCCAAGACAGAAAAGCTTTCTTATTAAATTGAATAAGTTCAGGATAGTCTGAAGCCCCTTCAGTCTTTTTGATTGTTTTAGCTTCTAGCCAATTTTTCCCGCCGTCCTCTGAAATAGCTAAAACAATATAATTACCTGACTCATTTATCTCTTTCCATGCGAGATAAACCTTTTCATTGATACTTAATAGTGATGGGTGACCTGCCTGAAAGTTAGCATTTCCAAATCTCTTAGCAGGAGAGCTTACCCAAGCATCGCCATCGATTCGTCCATAAAATAAACCTGCTTTATCTCCCCCATCAAACCAAGCCATATGATAACCCCAGTCACCCCCTCTAGATATTGCAGGGCCGTGATGAGGGCATGCATCAATTTTCCAACCACCGAAAGTGGCTCTATTGACAACGATATTATCGTTCATATCAATCTTAGCTATTGCATGATCTCTAATGCCTCCATCATAAAGCTGTCGCCACATTGCAATGGTGTTTCCTTTACTATCATTAGTTAAAGCAATCCTGCAACATTCACAACTACTATCAACAATTTTTCTTTCAATTTTAAATGATTCGCCAAAATTTTCTGAAACAGCATAATACAAGGCCGCTCCTTTATACTCTTTTTCTTTTTTTTGCAGTTTGGCTTTTTCTAAATCGCGCTTGTCTACCCATGCTACAAAAATTCGCCCATCTTTATTTACATTGATAGCATCAAAACGATGTGTAATTTCTGATTTGTCTTGATGAACGATCTGAGGTAATTCAAAAGTTTTTCCACGATCTTTTGATCTCGCAAACCATATATAGCCTGTATAAGGCTTTGAAAGAGTCTGGGTCCAAGTGACATAAATATTCCCCTCAGGGCCAATAGCAATCTTAGGTTTTGCGTCTCCTGATGTTCCTATTTTCTGAAGTTCTGTATTTACATTTATAGATTTCGAGAAATTAAGTCCTTGATCATTTGATGAGTCAACAATAACAAATCCCTGCTGCTCTCTCACTCGCCATAAAGTTCCTGACTTATCAAATGAGACCGAAGCGACAACCGAAGGGCCATGACTATGACCTTCATGAGAAAAACTCGTCTCACAGAATAAAATCAACAGTAAAAATACTATTTTTTTAAAAAACTTAATAATCAAATTTAACTTGCACATAGCCTGTTCTTTGAGAAAGTGGATGATGAACATAAGCCTGATCATTAAAAATATTATCTACTCCCAATGATGCTGTCCATCTGTCTTTAAATTTATAATTTGCCTTAGCATCTACAAATAGAAATCGGCTAGCACCTGCATATGTCTCTGGATTAATATCTGAATTATCCAATTGTATAAATTGACGTCCGCTATATCTTGCAGCTAAACTCATTGTGAAATCTTCACTGACTCTATAAGTTGCTACAGCTTTATAAAGCTGCCTTGGGATGCGGGGTACCTTTTTATTAATATAAGAAGGTGCTGCATCATTTTTCAAAATCTCTGAGTCAGTTAAAGTTGCGTTAGCTACCAAATCAAGTTTAGGGATAATTGCATTTTTCCATTCGGTTGCTAGTTCGATACCATATATTCTGACATGGTCTACATTCTGAACATATGAACTTGAAGTACCAACAGATGAAACGTTTGTTTGAGAAATTAATGCGTCATACCTATCCTCTCTAAAAAGACTAGCTCTTGCAAGGCCGTTTGCAAAGCGTCGCTCCCCTGTGATTTCACTAGAATAAATCTCTTCAGGTTTTAAATTTGGATTATTCGTAACAATGGTGGTGCTTGATGTTAACTGCTGGAATAGCTCGGTGACAGTTGGAAATCGGTACGCTTTGCCAAAGGCAGCTCGAAATCCCCATGCTGGTATAGGTTCAAAACTTAAGGATACCTTGGGAGAAAAGGTATTTCTAGATCTATCCTCATACCTAGCAAGATTTGTAGTATTTTGGTTTACTCCATCATAAGCTTCATAATGCTCTTGACGAGCTCCCAATGTAAGCGACCATAACGGCGTTATTTGCCATTTATCTTGAACATAAACAGCATGAGTTTTTGTATTACCGGAAGATAAGGAACTAAAAGTTCCTTTTTGTGAGCCCATCCAATCACTAGATGCATTTACTATTTGCCTTAGCTGATAGTAATCTAAGTGGTAGCCGAGATCAATGGTGTGATCTTTTGGACGCAATGTGATGCGACTATCGAATACTGTCCAACCCGTACCTGCAAGGTCTGTGATCTGTCCGGTTTTTGTAATATAAGGATTGGTATTAGAGGTTCCAGTTAAATTTGATCGATTACTCAAGTCCTTAGAGTAATCATAATCAGATAGTGTCATTTGCCAATTAAAGAAACCTTTATCATTAGATTTAAAATCTATGGATTGCATCACGTGAAACGCTTCTGCCTGAGCTGGATTCATTCTTACTAAACTATATTTTTTATTATTAAAGTTCACATCTCCACCGTAAATTGAATTGCCGTCGCTATCCTTAATATAACTTTGTACATTCTGTCTGCTATCAAGATCCCATAAGCCAATCGTATAAGTGAGCTTAGATTGATTTGAGAATTCATACTGACCTTTAAATTTTCCATTTGTTTGAATCGAAGTATCAATAGCTGTAGCACCGAATATAATTCGATCTTGATTTTTTATGCCTTTGTCCCGGTAGGCGCCAGTTATAGTATCCTCTGCAGTCCCTGCCCCTGTACTATCATTTACAGAAAAATCAAGAGGCTGTGCGGTATTTTCAAGTCTATTCATACTCGCCCAAAAACTGAAATCATTGACTTTATTACCTATAGAAAAAAATTCACGGTTACCAATCTTGGTTTGATCAGTACCATAAAGCTTAAAATTTTGTATAAAACTTTGCACTCCGGCATGAGCTTCTAATCTTTCAGGCATGCGTGTTTCGATATTGATCACTCCACCCATTGAATTTCCAGCATAAAGTGAAGAAAAAGGACCATACATCATACTTATCCTTTGAATTTCTTCAGGATTTACCATGCCCCATCTTGGAGGATATGAAAATGAATTCCCAAGTAAATTAGATAAAAGGACGCCATCTGCATAAAGCATGCTTTGTGCGCTAGATATGCTTCCTATAGTTCTTGACGAAATAATACCGTTTCTATCTCCAATAGACCTCTCCCTCACTTGAATACTGGGTAAGTATTTTAAAGTCTGTGCTGGTGTTGCAGCGTTAACACTCTCTTCAATTTGCTTTTTGTCATAAGTTTCAACGGTAGCTGGAAATTTCATGATGCGGCTATCGACAAAAGAATCTTTGACTGTAATAGTGCCGGTCACTAAATCAGATGTCTCTCCAGACAAAGCTGATGGCGCAACACATAAATATAAAATAGCAGGAATAATCTTTTTTAAAATCATTTAATCAATTTCGTAAAATAGAAATAATTGTGCAAATTTATGCACAAATGATGCATTACTAGATAGATTAAATAGAGGGTGGGGCTTGAGGAGGGTGAGAGGATCTAAAGTAGGACTGAAGTATTGGGGATTCGTATTCTAGGAAAAATTTCGCAGCGCTAGGAATTAAAGTCAATCCTAATTGGATATCGCGTTCTGGTAAATAATTCTTGTCTGAAGCTGTCGAACAATAAGCACAATGAGTCAAATTAATATTTGCATGATTTTTATCTGGATTCTGATTTTGCGTCGAAACAAATTTAACGCCTTGAGAAGTACAAATTTTCTCTAAATTACCAAGATTATTTTGTGACTCAATTGCGTGTGAAATTAATGGCATAAAGGATGTTAAAAGCATTGCAAAAATCGCAATCCAACTTCCTATTTTTTTATATGCATTTTTCATGGTCAGAATATTATAACAAGAATTGATTGCTAATTTTCTGAAAAACGCTCTTCAAGCCATGGATCAGCATCATTATGATATCCGCGGACTTCCCAAAAGCCCGGCCTATCTTCAGCGTGCAATTCAATGGCTTTTAGCCATTTTGCACTTTTCCATGCATAACGTTTAGGCACAACTAATCTTACTGGGCCGCCATGTTCATTTTCTAATGGCTTATTAAAA